>Ga0209986_10005547_pt1 | contig 10449 bp, 4 predicted proteins | sample BlataG_FD_183168 | JGI IMG/M metagenome (GOLD analysis project Ga0209986, IMG submission 183168) | Deep subsurface microbial communities from Black Sea to uncover new lineages of life (NeLLi) - Black_00105 metaG (SPAdes) (version 2) | ecosystem: Environmental > Aquatic > Marine > Oceanic >...
CCATAATGCTGTGTAACATGCGGAGGCTCAACTGGATAAAATAATTTAATCATAGCTTATATGTTAGTATATAAATACCATGCGAATAGGTACATTGCGAGGTATAATATGATGCAGAACCATATGAATCTACTTATAGTGTGTGGTTTAGAGGATAAAAGCTTTTTTCTTTTTATCATCACTTTGGAATTGCCTGATAATCTTTGGAGTTAACTGTTTTTTAAGATGTACTGCCCCTTTTAGCTGACCTTTTTTATCAGTTGTTTTATATCTTTCTAATGTAAATAGTTCAGTCATGTTTTTACTTAGGTCTATTAGGAATTGCATTGTGCGAGGTACACGAACCCATGTGCTAGGTGTAACAGCTTGGAATAATGTTGCTAATTCTCTGTAAGCCTTGGCTTTAATCTCCCCATAAAAACTATCATCATCCTGATCTGACATAAGCATACCGACTATAGCAACAACAGCACCCACTTCGACTATTCTCCATAGTTCCCATGCCTGTTGTTTATTGAGTCTCTTTTTGGCATCTCCCAACCTAGAGACAGTCCTTAGGAGTGATAATGAATCCTGGCTTATGCTTCTTAGTATCGGTATCGCCCATCCTAAATATTGTGTGGCTATACCACCCTCAGCAGTAGAGCCATAAAGACTCTTGGTGTTCTCAAGGGACCTCCATCTGCCCATTAGATTTTTTAGTTCAGATAATCGTTTATCGCTTATCTTTCCCGAAGTAAATTCTGCTTTGGTCATAGCACCTAGCAGTGCTGTCTTGTTGGCACGAACCCTTGCATCACTGAACAAAATAAATAGCCCCTCCATTAAGCGATCCCCTGCCCCCTTGCTTACTTCAGCTAATTCTTTCCACGGATTTTCACCCACAAAAGCTTCATGCTTTTTTAATATTTCCTTTCCTTGCTTTGTGTTCTGTCGTATCTTCCCTCTGGTCATGGCTATTTTACCAAGAGTAGTATATGTAGCAACCTGCTCACCCACTTGTGAAGCTATACCTACTGGTATACTTAACCCTAAATCCATCACTGTTACAAATGTCTTAGCGGCTCGTAGAGATAAGTCCATGCGGCTGCCCTGTGCTGCTACAGCTTTTATACGTCTACCCTTTTTATTGTTAACCCACTCTTTAACAAATCGTGTTAAGCTCCTGTCCATTTCTAATCCCTTTGGCGTAAGCTTACCACTATCAAGTGAGTGTGCATAAATATCTAGTTTGGGTATCATCTTATCAAGAGCCTCTTTCTTATAAAATGTTTCCATATAAGTAAGGAAGGATTTGACTATGTTCTGTGTAGGGTCTAAGTCACCTGTTCTAAACACAGAAAACTTAAAGAACTTCTCTAATGGTAATATCTGACCAGTGTCACCATCAAGAATGTTAAACATCTGGGCATCTTGTTTGTAATTTTTAAATACATTTTTAAACGCTTTGATAACTCCATTTTCTTTTATTGATTCTAATATCCCCTGCCTGATGTGTGTATAATAATTGTTATCACCAAAACGTGTACCGAATTGTGATTCTATTTTTGCATGATAATCCATTACACTACGATAATGTTCTGACATGAAGTGTAATAAATCTAATTCCTCTGGCGTAAGGTCCTTTGCCATTTCAGCCTTCTTCTCTGGACTGGCTTCAAGGTATTTAACTAATTCTTTTTGCTGTGGTATTAAAGTTCGGACTATTCTTTCTTTTAAACCAATCTTTTTGGACTTAAATGCTTTTTTAGCAAGTGTTAAAAACTCATTTTTTACTTCTAAGAATTTTACATTCGCATTAAGAAGATTCTTGTTAGCTTCAGTAACCATCATCTCATAAAAAGGATTGCTTTCTGCTAAGGCTGTATCAAATCTAAGCCGATCTAATTCGTCAACTTTTATTGTATGTAAATCTTCTGCTGGTATACCAGTCTCCTTGGATAATCTTTCTCTGGCTTCACGCATTGTCTTAATGCCCCTTAAATCAGTCCTGTCTACTTTTGAGAGTTGCCCCTTTGTTAAAAACACATCACCAAACTCATACTGTTCTAATGCCTCAATAAATTCATTAAGCTGGCTAGATGTCATCTTGCTTACTGGTGGTAACTTCATAGCCCTTTGTAGATTTTCAGTCTTTTTAAATTCTTTACGATTCATTAAATCAATAAGCTCATTTTTTCTTTGTTTGGTTTCTGCTTTTTCAACAGCCTTAACACGAACATTCTTTGTGTACTCAGCAAACTCCTCATTGTTTAACTTACGAACATCTGTAGAACTTCTGGTGATTTTTGTTAATTCACTATCGGTTAAGCCTAACGTCTCTTTTAATTCTTCTTTAATGCTTTTGACTGTTTTTCTTTTTTCTTTAACAGTGGGTTTCTTCTCAACTTTAGCCTTCCTTACAGCCACTTTCTTTTGTACTAGATTAGGTAAGCTTAATATTTCCTCAAACGCCTCTGTATCAACTAGGTCCTGTCCAGTAGCTTCATTGTACTTCTCAACAGCCTTCTCTATTTGTGGTTTCCATATAGGGTCTGCCTTCATAGTGTCTATATCACCCTCGGCAAACGTGGAGTTCTTGGACCTTCTTATTTTATCGAATAGTTTAATGGTGTCATTTGTGAACTGAGATAGCTCCTCCCTTATTGCCTCCCTTCTTAGATCCTCTCTTTCTTGTGCCTCAGCCTCAGCCCTCTCACTTAAATCACCCCTCTTTTCAGGTGTTGTTTTAAATGCGAATACTGGCTTCCTGCCAAGCCCTTCTAACTCTACAGCCTCCAGGTCCACTTTAAACCAATCCACTCCTTGTTCATCTGTTATGCGTTGCATCTTCTCTCCGTATTCCTTTTTAAGATACTTCTGTACAGTTTTTTCGTAGAATTTGTAAATAGGATTATTAGTGTCAACTTTTCCGGAGATGTCAAATTGTTCAGAGATGTTATCAAGCATTTGTTCTCTTGAAAAATGTGACAATCTATCAGAGTTGCCACTCGTTATGTCTACATACCCATTTTTCGGCACCGCCTTAAACTTCCCATCTTCAAGAACCTCGGTGATGACCCATTCATTTCCATTTCTATCTTCTATTGTAATCCCAACTTTTAATTGGTTTTTTGTAACTTCGCCTGTCAAACTCCCAGGTACAGGATAGCCATAAACATTTGCTTCTGGAGAGTGATAAAAATTTACTGTTGTATCTCCCAACCCCTCCACTTTCATAGCAGTTTCACCTGTAGGGAATAAGATACTTTTCTTACCCTCTTGCAATGCACGTTTAACCTCCTCTCTTATAATACGTTCATACCATGTGTTGCGGTATGGCTGGAGCTTGCCCTTATCTTGTTTGATTTTTTCTATATCCACCACTTCAGTGTTCCCAAATCTGTCTACTATCTGTATTCCCTTACCTTTAACCTCTTCTATTTCTTCTGGCACTTTTAAGCTACGCTCACTGTCCAACCTCCCCTTCTGCATTAAGTCACTCTGTAGTTCTATTACCCTGCGAACATCATTCACTATATCTTCTACTCTAGTGTGAGCAAAGTACCCTTCAACACCACCTTCATCACCCATAGGGCTATCACCATAATGAATATTCCCAGCCTCTGTTTTAATTGGGCTTTCATATATTCTCTCAAAATAACTTTCTACTTCACCACGAAGTTCATCTGGCAATGTTATATTTTCATACCTAGAGCCTCCTCCTTCTAAGCTATTTATTTCTGTTAACGGCAATAAAGCAGTCCTAACTTTATTCTCAAAAGCCTTAACATTTATCTTACCACCCTCAAATTCAGCAAGGATTTTACTAATAACCTCACGTTCAGCCTGTTTTACTTTAGGCTGTTTAGTAAGATCCTCGATGAATTGCTTTGACACCTTATCCTTGCCCTGCAAGTCCTCAATTATTCTGGTAGTAGGAACAGTATCTGGCAGTTTCTCAGTAGGTGTTACTCCTTCAGTAGGCACTATCTCAATACCTTTCTGAGAAGTAATCTTACCCCTCTCAATATCATCTTTAAATAAGTTAGTCATCCTAGCCTCCTTCAGAATGTCTGCAAAGATATTAGGCTCTTTGCCTTTCAAGCCAGCAAGTCCTGTGTCCTGTATACCACCCCTATTCTTTAAATCCTTGTACATCTGGTCGAACCTTTTAGATACTGCTTTAATATCTTTAGGTGTAGCAGACTCCAATAAGCCTACAATAGATTGTGGTGCTTCTGTTTTGAATACTTCATTCCACTTTGTTTGAATGTCAGCAATAATATCACGACTTACCTTCCCCTTTATCCCTATAACTTTTTCAGGGAATTTAATCTCGTTGATAGGTATTCCTGTTTTTGCATGAGTCTCTTTCACATACCTTGCTATTTCAATGTCCTTACCCTTTAATGCCTCTCCGTTCATTACCTTTTTCTTAACAGCTTCTAGTTCGGCTATAGTGAACTCTATGTTTTTATATTTAGCTTTTTTTACAGCCTTGTGTGTAAGCACAATAGGTACAAAACTCCATGCAATATCAGCAATATCTCTTACTTCCTGCTTATAATTTTCTCCAATCGGTATCGAGTCTAATATCTCATTTAGCTTAGCTTTTGAGGCAATATAATTACCAAGCTTACCCCATTCTTCAAACCCTTTTTCAACTGGCTCTTTTATACCTGGGACATTGACTGCTGCATTAAAAGTATTAAAAGCTGTAGCTGTTTGTGGGGCAAAAGACCCAGCAGCCATCAGAGTATTAAAAACAGTTTTAACAGCCCTACCTTCTGAGGATGCTTTTGCAGCTTCACCATAAGACCTTATTGGTGATGTAATTATACCCTCTGCACCTTTTAATATTTTTGTTGTAGTAGGTGGAGTGTATTCTGTTACCGCATCAAAGAACCCACTAATTTTATCAGCAGTTTTAAACGCACCCTCTGCTATATCTTCATGCTTCCTTAACTCCAGCCCTGAAGATGGAGGTGTAGGAGCACGCAGCTCAGCACCCTGAAAAGCACCACCATAAGGACCAGTGGGCTTGCCAAACAAATCTATCTCAGTACCTTCAGGTAGTATGGATTCAGGAGCTTCATAGTCCTCAAAGATAGTCCCTTGCAGAGGCTTCTTAGCCTCTGGAGATACGATAGGCTTAATAAACTTTTTCAAAACCTTAGCTGTCTCTGTCTTTAGAATGTCAGCGAATATGTTTGTCATACTATTTTATATTAGGATTGTTTTTCTTTATCAACGCAGCAAGATTCTTTTGTTCCTTTGCTTCACCCCATCCATCTAAGTCTTTTGCTGGCAGTGATGTTCTACTATATAAACTTGCTATTATATCACCTACATCTATTAGCCCACCTAGTGCATTATATAGATCAGTTACTAGCTTCTCTACATCAGCATTGCCAGCAGCTAACTCTTTATCATATCTGTCATACATTTGGGCTACAACAGGTGATAATATGCCCCCAGTTGGTACACCGTCTTCATCTTCCTTACCAAGTAGCACGTTTCTTAATTCTGTTGTGGTCATTGTTAGTGCTTTGGCTATTTTGTCTAAGTCTTTTTTCCCATCAAAGATTTCTCCAGACCCAGCGACTGTGGTTAGTTTATCTACAAACCCAACCAAAAGTCTATTTTCCCATTGATATTGAGCTTCTCCTTTTTTTTGTTTAAGTGATGTAGTGCCTGATGGCTGCCCAACATAAACAAAGTGCCCAGGGTCACTGCCTGGTAAAGTCTGCTTCCATCCTTTAGCTTCCATTATAGGTTTAATTTTTTCTATGTATTCTTTATCTGGGAATAAGTCTATTGCTAACCCACTCTGATGTTGTGATTTTGCTTTTGTACCATCAAGTTTTGTAGCACCTTTATCGTGCAAAGCTTTTTGCTGTTCTGTTGTTCTGAAGCTGGAGTCCTCTACAGCACCTATCACAAGTCCCTTCTTACCATTAACAGATATACCCTCTGCTGCCTTATTAATTTCAGCTAGAGAAGATGTAGCAACTGAATCTACTGTAATCGGTCTACCATTATATGTAACAGTTTCATAATTACCAGTTGGTGTAAATGCTGGCTTATCCACTACCTTCCCGTCAACCCATGCCTTTCCTGATTCGTCAAAGTTTAATGAAGTAGCAGCACCAGGATTGTTCAACTGCCACTCCCTTGCTTCCTTATTCAGCTCATCCTGCCTCTCAAGCATATTCATAGCGTGCTGTTGTGCACTAATCTGATATGTAATCTTATCGAACCTTTCTACTTCTTTGTCATATTCATTTTTAAGTAATTTATACTTATCAGCAACAACACTATATTGGTCTTTTATACCCTGGCTAACAGAGGTAAACTTATCCACAAAAGAATTATATCTATTGTTCATCTCAGTACCTCTCTGGTTTAGGGATTGTAGCAGTGTTGCATATCCTGATATGCCAAGTTTGTCATATGTTTCAGATGTTCCAATAGATTCCTGACCTATTCCTGCCTTTGTACGAATAGCATCCTCAAGGACTCTTAACTTAGAAGCTGTAGGTTTATCTGTGGCTAACAGGTTAGCCTGTGCCTGTTCCTTGTCTGCATACGCTTGCTTTGTTAGGCTGCTGGATTGATTCAGTAAAGCCTGTTGGTAAGCAGGTATATTTTTAAGCTCATCAGATGTATATGTTGCTTCAAATAAGGTAACAGGATCGAGTTTGGAAACAGCTTCAGGAGTAGCTCCTAACTTTTGGATGGTCTGCTGTTCCCTCTCAGGGATTCTAGCATCAGCAGCAACTAGCCCAGCACGTTTCTGCTGCCCTAGTAGTTCTGCCTGTCGTAAGCGTTCTAAGTTAGCCATAATTATAAGTTGTTAAGATTTAAGTTAGTTGCAACCTTTTGTGATATAGGCTGTGCTGCTTTAGCCCTAGCTGCTTCTTTATCATATATTGATGATGCTGTAGCTGCCAACATTTTCTGTCTATTCTCTTCAAGTGAACCTGTTATATTACCTGATGCTTTGTACCCTGGTATGTTCTGTAGCGTAGCTGCACCTGACCCAAGTGTTCCTTCTGCCTGTGTGCCAAGTGTCTGCAAGTTCTTTTGGTATCTGGCAAGTGAGCCACTAGACATTAATCTGTTAGCCTGTTGTGTCTTGCCTTCAAAGTAAGCTCCTCCAAATGGGATTTGGTCTGTCTGTGAGTACGCACTTTGTGCTCCTAGCTGTTCTATACCCTTGCCAGTAAAAGTCATTCCTGCCTTCTCCAAACCAGCCTTAGCTTGCCTTATATTCTCACCAGACAATGCCCTTTCAGCTTCTATCTCTCTTATCCTATCCTGTTCCTGAAATTTAACACTACTTTGTAATTGGTCTATAAAGAAATCAGTTTGTGCTTTAAACTCTGGGTCTATTGTGCTTGTCTTTTGTTTCTGAAATTCCTTTAGTATATTCTCAAGGCTAATACCTCTGCTAACATCTATATCTGTAACTATTCTGCTGAACAAAGACTTCTCATCTTCAGATAAACTCTTGTCGTTCTGTATAATTTTCATGGCGGCTTTTACAGCAGAATCATCTATAGGTGAAGCAGTAGCTGTTGCATCTGCTTTGGTAGCATCTGCCCCTGCCTTTGTAGTGTCAACTTTACCTGCTGGTCTACCAGACCCAGCCCAGTCAGTATAACTCCCTACAAACCCAGCAGCTATGGCACTTTTATAGGTTGCAAAACCTGTATCTGCTGTAGTTGTAGGGGCAGTAGTAGTAGTAGTAGTTGTTGCTGTAGATGTAGCAGGAGTTACCTTTTGTATTTCAGAAGTTGTCTTAGGAGCTGTACCTGTAGCAGCCTTTTGCCCATCCTGTATCAACTTCCAAGCCTCAGTTTTGTTCCCACTCTCACTCCACCATGGTAAACTCTGTAAATTTTGTAAGCCTTCTGCTAATACATAATTAGCCATCTCTTTAGCAGAGCCTGTAATTTTATTTATAGTATTCCATGCCTCTAACCTTATGGCATCATTCTTCTCTGCAGTCCACCAAGGCTGTCCCCCTAGATTCTTTAAGTCCCTGCCTTGTGTTTTTAGTGCTTGGTCTACTAATGATTTAGCCCCTGCTGACAGTCCAGTTGCTGCACTCCCTGCAAACTGTGCCTTTGGTGCAGTCTGGAAATTCATAGTTTCTTTAACACCCTTTGATTTCAGTTGGTCATTAATAGCTTTATCAGCAGCAGCTAGTCCTTTTGGTACACCATGTATACCCTTTATATATTCACTCTGACTCATCTTTCTTGCATTATAATCTGCTCCGAAGTTCATCCACTTGCCTGAAAGATTACTAGCTTCTTTTTGTATAATAGGCAGAATTTTCTTAGCCAATCCAGGGTCTTCAAATATATTATAATTTATTTTAGTTTCATATACATTTCCCCTTCCCCTGCCGACCATTATATCAGCAGGAAAAATCAAATGTGGCTGCATCATTGTGGCAATACTTTGTGGGGTAGGTTTACCACCACTAAACTTTGCACCACCAACCATACTTGAAATATAGTTTGAAGTATCAAGTTCATGCCTTTTGCCATTAATATCTTTCCAGTATAGTTTTGCCATATTATTTTGCGTTAAATTTTATTACAGGATAGATGCCGTTTGCATCCATTTCAAGTTCTGCGGATATTTCAATGCCGAATCTTTCTTCTATCTTTTTAATTTCTGATTCTACATTAGCATAATCCGTATTGATTTTTGAATATTTTCTCATAATTATATTGTTAATGTTATTACTGAACCTGCTGTTCCATTGGTTCCATTAGTTGCACTTGTCATATTTGTTCCGGTACCTATAGAACCATTTACTCCCGCCGTACCTCCATTACCTCCTGTAACATCTGTAGTATAAGTAGGTGTGACTGTAGAAGTAATTATTATTACAGCTCCGCCATTACCTGCTGCGCCCCCTCCTCCGCCAGCACCTTGCCCTGAATTTCCATCATTGGCATCTCCTCCGTCACCGCCGTTCCCTCCATTACCACCTTTTGATTCAAAAACCCCTGTATAAGTTATATTCCGTGCAGCACACCATGTAATACCTCCGCTAGCTCCACCGCCACCACCGCCACCACCGCCACCACCAGCCCCTTGCGGACCACCTACTTGGTCTCCTGCACCACCTCCCCCTCCACCTGCACCAGCACCCCCCGCTGCCACTGTAAAATTTGTGAAAGAACCAATAGTATCACTTAATAGATAGGCAGAGGAAAAATTTCTTATTTTATTTATTATAGTACCAGAAACAGCTCCTACTGTACCAGCCGGACCGCTAGCACCCCCATTAAAAGTACTGCCATTATCATCTGCACCTCTCCCTCCTGCCCCTGCAGCTACCCCATTATTATTATTTAAAGCTTTAGCAGCTCCATTACCATTATTTCCTGTCGACCCAGCTGATGCACTGGCATTTGTTGATCCATTACCTCCTGTAACCCCTGCAATTGCAGCTATTCCTGCAGGTACTGAAACACCAGAAGTCTGTGTTCCCGCTGTTCCACCTGTACCTCCGGTCCCTGGCGTGATTCCCACTCCATTCACTCCGTTCACTCCTGCACCTCCTGCACCCCCGTTATTTCTTATTGTACCAGTACCGCTTAATATACCATTTACAAATATTCTGTAACCTCCAGTGTTAAGGTTATAACCTGCAACATTAAGATTCTGGTAAAACATATCACTCGTAAGAGTGGTATCAGTGCCCAAAGTCACATCCCCATCAGACCCGTCACCAAATTTATCTTCATTAGCGAGAGATGTCCCGTTTACTATCGCACCTGCTGCGTTCATAACCCCAGCCTTTGTAACTGAAAATGGAGCACTTGCGTATGTAGCATGACCGATAGCCAGTCTATAATCTGCATCTGCTGCATCCAGAGATATAATATCATTACCAGAACCAAGTCTTATTTCCTGATTAGCTGAATCCAAAATAAGATTTGTAGCTGTTAATGTAGTAGCACCTAACGTAAACCCTCCTATTGTTCCAGAAGTAGAAGTTAATATACCTGCAACAGATAATGTACTTGCTGATTTATCCCATAAAACTCCTGTGCCACCTGCATGATCTCCTATCTCGAAATCTCCTACATTGGCACCTGTCAAGGTTGCCTTGACTACCTGTGCAGAGGTATCATCATTTATAAGGAATTGTGTAGAATCAAACAACATCCTAGCTCCACTAGAGGCTGTTGCGTAATTACCTCCCAACTGTTTAACCCCTGTACCTCTTACCCCTGATGGGTTTGTATAAAGAGCCTTAACTTGGTTAACAGTAAGTACCGAATTATATATTCTTACTTCATCTATTTCACCATCCCACGTTGCAGTTGTACCACCTGATATATTACCAATACGCATTGCATTTGTGGTTGTGATACCTGACAAGGCAGCTGTATTTGCTGGGGTACCACTCAGAACACCATTGACATACCATGTAAC
>Ga0209986_10005548_pt1 | contig 10447 bp, 18 predicted proteins | sample BlataG_FD_183168 | JGI IMG/M metagenome (GOLD analysis project Ga0209986, IMG submission 183168) | Deep subsurface microbial communities from Black Sea to uncover new lineages of life (NeLLi) - Black_00105 metaG (SPAdes) (version 2) | ecosystem: Environmental > Aquatic > Marine > Oceanic >...
TCATTGGCCGTATTAATCAGGGTGTGTTTTTCAGCAGAAAATTGATGTAGAATTTTCTGAGCTTGGAATTAAATTTGGCCGCTAGCTCTATATCTTCTGCATAGATTTCGCCGCAGGCTGAAGCCAGGTCTTCCATTGGCGAGTCCTCAAGGTCGGACATAAGGACATTGATTTTTCTTACCTTGTCAAAAAGTTTCATCTGTTCCATTGTTTTCTCCTTTCTATTGATTATTCTTCCTTCTCAATTCCAAGCCGTTGATACTTCCATGCCCAGTATTCCGAGGGTCGAACCTCATAGCCTTTTTTCTGAATTATCTTTCCGGTGATTGCAAAGTCTCCGGCTAGAATATTTTCTTGGCCTTCAACTTTTGCCTGGATTTTCTTTTTCAATTTCTTGATTTCGGATTCTATTGGCTTGAGCGGTTTAACATCGGATTCTAAACTTTCAAGCTGAATCAGATCGGCTATCAATTCAGGATTATTATCCATTGATACGATCCCGCCTTCCCTTTTCTGGTCGGGCAGACACTTTATAAAAAATGGACATTGAGTGCAAGCCTCATTGAAGGCTATCCGTTCCGGTTCGGTATTAGTTTCAATGGCCTTATTCACGGCCTCAGCACGCTTCAATGCTTGTTCACCGATTTCAAGAATGTCATCCAGACTGAACCAAATTTCTTTCAGGGTGAAGTCTTGCTTGTTGCGAATGAGCAGACATCCCCACTCCGAGTTTGACATGAGCATGTAAAGTGCAAGCTGGGTAGGATATTTCTGTAACCAGATTTTATCCGCTTCAAGAAAATCCTGGATAGTATTGATTTTTGCAAAAGTGAATTGATTGAGATGTTTGATCTCCAGGGGATAGGTTTTATTATCCGCTTGAATCATACCATCTACATGACCCGTAATTTGATATTCCTTCCACTCAAAAGGTCGTTGCCTTTCAAAGATATTAAATCCGGCATCTTCAAGTTGCCGCAGGGTAAAGCCCTCAAGTTCATTCCCGGCATCGAAAATCAACTGAAGTCCAGGGCTTGGAAGTTCCCTATCCTGCCAATTCATCCGGCAGTAATAGAGATACCGCAGGCAGGGATGACCCAATTCTGATGCCCGATTTATATGGCAGGGAAATATCTTACGCTTCTTTTCAATCGCATTCATAAATTGAGGAACTATTTGAATCGGTGGGTTCATATTATTTTTCCTCGGCTCTTAAATTCTTTTCGGCAATATACAAATCACGAGCCTTGCCAAGCACAACCTCGAGTCTGCGCCCTCGTAAATTGGCGGTTGAATTTACACCCGGGACCTGCTTATCATCCTTGCCTTTGAATTTTGTTATCTCTATGAGCTTCTTCTGCGCCTCGGCTTCATCATCATTGCAAAGATAGAGCAAAATATCGGTTATCTCCTTTCGATATTTATTTTCTTTGTCGACATTCCCACCTATACCAGCCTTATGGCTGTAGCCGCTCACACTATCTGCCTTTAAGCCGAACTCCGAGAGGTCATCCCAAGTGATACCGTCCAGGCCGATTAAGGATTTGACTGCCCGATTCAAAGCATTGGTATATGATTTCTTACGGACATCGCCCAGGTCTATTTCAGATAGCGGAAGCTGTTTATCTCCCCTTATGGCAAAAATCGGGTCAGATGATGATGCTGATCCCACCTGCTCAAGAATATTACCTTGCGGGTCTGAGATGGAAAGGAAGCAGGTATAGCGGACTTCCTCTAAGCCACCCTTTCCGGCGGTCCTTCCCTCAGTTTCAAAATGGACATCGGTCACCGAGAGACCGAAGGGTTTAAGAAGTTTTTTAGCTCCACTGGCCTGCAGATAAGGTTTGCCATTTATATTGAGCCAGTCTCCTGAATTGGTTGTCCCCAGCGCAAGCTGGATAAGACGCCGTGCAAGTTTCAAGCGTTGCTCCGCTTGTGTTTCTAAGGCGATCCTTTCACTATCTGATTGAATGATTAGTTCCCGACCGGTCAGCATGATCGCCTCACTCTTGACTTCTAATTCATCTTGAGATTGATCCTTTTCGTTTTCCATTTTCTTCTCCTTTCAATCCAATTCTTTTTCAGCGATTGCCTTTAAGTCTGGATATTTTTCAAGGCAATCTACACAAAGATTTATATCCTGTTTAGGAAACCGCACAGTAAATACCCATTTTTTACAATCATTACAACGGTTGAAAGAAATACGGCAAGATTTAGGGGGCATCTTTAGAGACCTCAGTTTTTTTTAACTTGACTTCTGGCTCATTTTGAGAAAGTTTTCTGAGTTCATTCAATAAATTATTAATTTCATTTTTGGCAAGGTCTATCTTTTCTTGCTGAATGCAGTCTTGAATGAGACCTAAACTTATCTCTATTCCAACTTGCCTAAAAGGATGATAAGCTAGTTCCCTGTCAATTAGATATATAATATCTTTTAATTGAGTATCAAAAGACTTTTTTAGAGATGCCAAAAGTTCCTTGCCTTTTTTTTGGACTTCCTCGGCCTTTGCGAGAACTTCATCCCGAATGTCGTAATCACCTTTACTTGGATAATGATCCTGGGAGTTCATAATCCACCATCCGCATCGGGAATGATACATTCAGGTTTCGGCTTCAGTGTCTCAATATAAATATTCATCTGCCTATCAAAGCGATCAAAACGCCAGATCATAAACCAACGCCTTATCTTGCCAACACGATTCCACTTCTGCATTTGCCGTTTAAACCAAATACTTTTACACAATTCGGCTCGCCCCTGATAGATATGCCTGCGGCCACAAGCCGGACATACTGACTTATTCTTTTTCATCTTTTCCCTCCCTCTGCACAGTTAAAATTCGATTTCTAAGATTTGCCAAGACCACTTTCTCTAGCTGATCCAAGCGGTAAAAAGCTATCCCATCCAGGACTTTCAAAAGAGTTTTTTCTTCTGCTGGATCAAGGCTCAAAAATCGCATTTTCCACCATCCCTATAAGCTATTGATTTTCTTGTTAGTTCCCAGTATTCTTTTTCTCGCCATTGTGCTTCTTGCTCTCGTCTATCCTGCATACATTCTTCACAAATTGCCCACCTGAGACCGCCTTCAGACCAGGCTCCATCTGTGCTTTGCCCACATCGTGGACATTTATGGCTCATCGGATACCCTCCATATTTTCTTGGGGGCTGAGTATTCGGATAAAAGGAGGTGATAAAACGGCCTGTCCGAGAGATACAAAGCCCCCAAGCCCTTGGCGGTTTTCTTGCTTTGGCCGTTTTATCATTGTCCTAATTTTACTATACCCTCTAATTTTGTCAAGAAAAAAATGCACCTGTCCTCAACTTTTTTCAAAAGCTTTTAGATTTCAAGGCTCTTCGCCAGGGCTTAATAGTCGCTCACTCGCTGGTCGTGGTGGATAGTGGCCATTTTCCCAACGAGAGATCGTAGCCACATTTACTCCTATCCTGACTGCAAATTCCGCCTGGGTCTCTGGAATGCTTAAACGCAATGCTTTGATTTTTTCTGATTTCATCTTCTTCCTTTCCTTCCGGTTACCGCTCAGGCGGTCAGTCAATCATCCATTTCCTCAGCCAGGGTGATTACCCTGGCAATTGCCTCCCGCCAGTCGGGATGATCGGGATCAACCAAAATGTCGCTTTTACCATACCGCTCATCGCCCAACTCGCCGGCTCCTTTGTAACCGCCGAACGCAGGCTGGGGGTGGTCAGCGATTCTGATTTCACAGGTGAACTCGCCAGCCCGATAAATATCTAAATAAATGCTCTCGCTGCTATGCTCGCTGATTTCCATGCCCGCTTTTTCTAAGCGGCCTTTCATCCAGCGTGCTACTCGGGCATTCCCAGGCCAGGCCTCCCGCTTCTCGATGTCGGCTATCCACCTAGCCGCACTCAGCCTGATTTCAGCCCTCGCCGCCTCAAAATCGAAATCATCCGCATCATCAGGAATAAGACGCCTGTAAACATCTACAATCGCGCGGGCTTCGCTGTTCGAGCATCCCAGCCCTTTCAACCTTTCAATTTCTTTTTGCTTTGCCCTCATAACAATAATATAGTATTGCAATGTATATGCCAAGTTTGATTTAAAGGTAAGTGCTTGATTTTATTAACCTTTTAGGATTACAGGGGTTTTAATGTTAGCAAAATGCGTAATTTTTGCAATGCTTAAAGGCGGGATTCTCGTAAATGTTTGAAATTATTGAAGAAAAAATTGCAGGGATTCAGGCGGACTGGATAAAGTTTGCAAGGCTCTAAATGCTTGATTTTATTGAGTTTTGAAAAAAGGGGGATACCAAGATATAGGGTCAGGGTCTAAAATGCCGTAGCGGGCAAATTTGGGCTATTTACGACGCTGTCAGTCCTATATCAGTCCCAGTTAGTCCTAGTCAGTCCTATTTCAGTCCTATTTCAGTCCCAGTGTTCCGTCAACTTTGTTTTGTCGGATTCGAATGTAGGGGCGCGGGGATTACAGAGGTTTTAATGTTAGGAAAATGTTGCATGTTTGCTACAAAAAGGGCGTTTTGGCAAGCCTTTCCAAGTCCTTGTTTTTAGTAACTTTTTGTGCTAAAGTGTAGCTTTTGTGCAATAGGGTGTAAGGTTTTTGCTACTCCCCTTTTTGTAAGAGCTTGATTTAATTATACTTTTTTTGGGAATAAGGTTTGCAAGAAAGGGGATAGCTAAAGGAAGGCAAAAGGAGGTATGCTCAAATGGAATCTGTATTGATCAGTGCTTGTTTTTTTGGTATTCCCTGTCGGTATCACGGCCGCAAAAAAAAATACAGAAAAAAATTGATTGAGAAATTAAGCAAGCGATATAACCTCATACCTGTATGTCCCGAAGTGTTGGGAGGACTCCCAGTTCCCCGAGAACCTGTTAAACTTGAAAATCGCAAAGTCATTGGTAAAAAAACCGGAAAAGATTATACTTTGTCATTTCTAGCCGGATCCAAATTAACGCTTTTAATAGCCAATGCTACCAAATCGGAAAGGGCTTATTTTAAAAAGGGCAGTCCTTCTTGCGATAAAAATGGCATTGCAGGAAAATTACTAATTGAGAATAATATTAAAGTAATTTCTATACCCTGACTTTTTCCCAATATTCCAAAAATCTTTTTCTAGTGCCATCGTTTTTATACTCTGGATATTCCCACTCTTGTGCCCATTGATACATAATTTGATGTAAAACCGGATAATTATTTTTTAAGGCTTCATATTGTTGTGCACCGTGAAAAGGGCACATCCAACAAGCTGTTCTTTTAAAACCTTTTGAATAACCAGGCCATATTTTTATTTGTAGCAATTCCTTCTCTATTTCAATTTTAGATAAATTAAAAAGGGGGTTCCAGATATTTACATTGCCTATTTTCTGGTATTCCTTACCTTTGGATAAAGTAGTCTTTTGGGATTTTCTCCCACCCCTGACATGTAAAGCATCTGGATTATAATCATCCAAAACTTGATTGATAAATTTATGCTGACAATCTCTATAGATGGGATCAGGCCATCGTTTTTTTTGCATATAGTAACTCAATATATCTATTTCTGGACATATTATTTTTAAAGGTAAATGATACTCTAAACTGAATTCTATTATATGTTTCTTTATGCAAGGTAATTCCGCTCCAGTTTCAACAAAAACTAATTCTATATTTTTATTCTTGAATAAATGCAAGGTTTTTAATATAGCCAGAGAGGAATCTTTTCCACCCGAAAATTCATAAAGTATGGATTCAAATTGATCTATTTTTATGGATATATCTGTTTCTGGTTCAGATTTAATAGATGCATCTATTTCTGGTTCAGAAGGAGACAAATCTTCAAGTTCGCTTATATCAAATCCCGTAAGGTTCATATCGAAATCTTCTAATTTCAAATCCTCAAATACATCATTTAGCATAGGTATATCCCACTCTGCAAATTCCATACTCTTATTATCTGCTATTGAAAATCCTTTTGCCTTTACCTCGCTTCCAAAATTTATAATTATAACCGGAACTTCTTTCATGCCGAGCTTTTTCGCCGCCTTAATTCGTGTATGTCCTGCCCGCACTACCATATCAGGCGTGCAGATGATGGGATTGATAAAGCCGTATTCCTTCAAAAGCGGCACGAGCCTATCAGCTGCCGCATCATTCTTGCGGGGATTTTTGTCCCATAGTTTAAGCTCTGAAATTTCTACTTGGTGTATTTTCATAAATAATTCCTATCAATCAGATACTGATTTTTGAGGAGTGGCAAAAATATGATACTGCAGATTTCGCATATTTATGAGTGGCGGGCCATCGTATCCCTCGTAATCGGCCTGAAGTTTCTGGCCTACACCGCATCCCTGACATTCATCAAAAGAGAAAAACTTGGAGATAAAGGCATTGTATATTTTGCCGCTATTAGCTACCTGGTATCGCATTAAACAAACACGGACTGAAATCTCGCAGGGGCTTTTCGGGTAAGCCCATTCGCAGAGGATTGTCCGGTCAAGGAATTCCGCTATCAACATCTCATTGATATTCACGGCCATTGCTCTACATCCTTGATTACACAATAGTTATTGATACCGAGTGATATAGATGTCGCCATGACAGATTGGAAACTGGTATCCCGTATTAAATCGAAATCATTAATATTAGACATGAACCCGCATTCAATCAGGATAGCCGGGCAGGTTGTCAATCTCAACACCGCAAAATTCTCACTCTTGATACCCCGGCTTTTTATCTGTCCAAGCTCTTTTAGCTTGTTCTCTACATGACCAGCAAGTCTTTTTCCTTCAATCGAGCCTGGGTTATAAAAAACCGTAAAGCCGTTAGGCTCAGGAGTCATGTATGAATCGTGATGGATCGAAATAAACAATTCGGACATGTGCGCCTTTTGCATATCTGCCCTAGATTCCAGTGAGACGGCAATATCAGCCAGGCGTGTTGACCTAACTTCATAGCACATCGCTATGAGCCTGGACATTAACTTTGTGGATACCGACAGATTCAGGTCTTTTTCATTGATCCCATTATTCACAGCACCGGGATCTTTGCCGCCATGTCCAGGATCAATAAGGATGCGCTTTATCATTTTTTGAGCAGGCCAAGCAAAAAATCCTTGATAATAATGAGCAGCACTTGCTTGGCGACTGGCCCAGCTATGATCCCGATCTCAAAGGCTAGGCGTTCCGGGACGGGACTACCTCCGCCGCCTAGAGCCTCCTCGCGAGCATCCTCACCCTTGAAAACCGCAAGGATCAGAGCATGAATAGCGTCCTCACTCTCCGCAAGGATCACCTTCAGAACGGATACCAGCGCTTTCGCATAACTATCTAGGATAGCTATATCCAGTTTCCATTTTTCATTTTCACTCATTTTTGTCCTCCCTTAAATTCCGATATTCCTTCCTTGCTATTTTGACTGCCTTTTTCAGTGCCTTAATTTCTGCACTTGGCATATATTTTTCCCTGTCCTTGACCAACAACTTCACACCCTTGGCTGAGGATTTGAGAGTCCCGGCCTCCTCGATTGACCGCACCACATCGAGTAGAGCTTTACCGGAATAAATCAGCTTGTAAATAAGTCCTGCCACAGTTCCGAGCAGCGCCGTGATCGCAGTGATGAATGATATAATTGCAGTCTCATTTTCCATAATCCATTTTAAAGTGTCTTGTAATTCCTGCATTATTGTCCCTCCTTGATTACCGGATAACTAAAGGTTATATTTGCCCCGCAATATTTACAGCGGTAAAAATCCTGCTTGCGGGATTTACCTTGCGGGCATTTATCTATCAGATGTCCATACCAGACAAACTCTCGGTGTCCCCTGAAAAAACATATTACCCTTTTAATCATTGTCCATTCATCCTTGCGAGTTGTATCTCGATGTTCCGAAGCACCTTGCCGCTATCCTTGACATCCTTTTTTATTTCTTGAATATCCTCATTCAGTGCCTTGTGCCGCTCTTCGCAGACCGCTATATCCATCTTACCGTCTATTTTTTTTGTCTGACTTCTCCACATCAGCCCGCCTAGAAATAGAAGCACTGTAAAGAATCCGCCGCCTATTAACCAATCAAACATCACGCCTCCTCACTATTATGTCGCTGTCCTGCCTTTGACAATAAGCGCTCTCAAGAAATAATCCTTATTCCCACCACCGCCTTGTTGTTTTACCCGCACCCGAAACTGTCTCAATCCCCCTGCCCCTACGAATGACCCGGCAGTAGGAAGAATTCCAACATCATAGCCGTATGCTCCAACTGGGATAGTTTCAGGATCACTTAAGTTCCATGATCCACCCGCGCCGTCATTATCTATTGCACTGACACATTCATTGTTAGTTCCCCCTGCTTCAAACATGTGGTGATAATATATCTGAAGGGTATCTACCCAAGAGGGTATATATATCTTAGTTAAAAACACCTCCGTCTTTGCAGCTTGATCTGGAATATCCGCTGAAGCAATACACTCCTCGCTTGTAACCTGTATTAAACATTCCCCCTTATACGCAGAGAATAGAATAATATCATTTACAATCGCATCTAAATTATTCCTCAATTTCTCAAACAAGTCCTGATTTAAAGGACTGTCTGCATCTGTCTCACTTGATAAAACCTTATCCCATACCATAATCTTTACCTCACCAATTTAAATATGCCGGATCATTAGCGGCTCCAAGTTCATCGCTTAAATCAGCTATCCATCCATATATAGCCTGCTGTGCCGCTGTTGCAGAATCATAAACCATATTGACCGCAGACGGCGATATAACTGGATACCGCTTGTCTCCGAAGCCTGTATCCTCTGCCATGAATCTCAATCGGTTTAATCCCATTTGTTGTTTTTCTATAATTCTATACCGCCGGATATTCCTAGCTGCATCCTTATCAACTATTTCGGGAATTGAGATAGTAATTACATCTCCAACTTTGATGTTATCATAATAAAGCTCTGTCTCAAATTCTACGGATGGACAGACCTCACGATTGCGCTGAAATATATGCGCTCCCATCCACAAGGCTTCGGTTGCATTTTCACAGACAGGGGAATAAATAACTTTTTCAGTTATATCATCAAATTTATTAACCCCCTCTGCTATTGCATCTATATATAATTTTCTGCGTGTGTAATCATCGGGACTACTACCGGGGTCTTCTTCGCTCGGAAGATGATATACCGATACGCGTGTAATACGATTTTTTTCGTTTCGCCTGACTTTTCTTGATCCAGGTATCATGTCTGCCTCGGTAAGTGCAGTTGCAGTTTCATCATTATGTTGGCTCTGTATTTTACATTCTATCTCCCCGGCCTCATTCATCCACATATCTAATATAGAAGCCTGTTGGATCAACTCTATAAAATACGATGCTTTTTTAGAATTGAGAAACTTGCCTTTGTATCTGCCGGATTGATGCCAGTTACCAAGCTCATTAGTAAAGCATGTCGGATAAACTGGAGTAGTATCTGCATGACCCGCCGCCGTAGTCCCATACATCCCACGCTTGCAGGTTAATAAATTATCACCGGAAATAGAAGCATAATAAATAAATTCATCTTCTATCTTAATAACTCCATGACCCGGAAGTCCTACCACACCTGCTACTGTGATAGTAGTATCCCCTGCGATTATAGCGCCATTCAAAGTAACAGATGTATCAACTACATTTATATAGCCCGCATCTATCTCCGCTCTATTACAGATAAGATCAAGCAATAGATGATCACCGTATTCACCCTCACTGTAATCACTTGCTCCCATGACATACGCCTGGGCTATTTCTGTATCCTGTGCATGAGCCACACCCGTAGTATTGTAAGCACCTCGTGTGCATCCAGTCAAAGCATTTCCAGCCTTAGCTGTATATATAATATATTCATCCTCAATCTTTATAACTCGCGGTTCATTAGCAGATGCAGATTCAAACTCCGTGCCGTCTGTAACATTAACAGTCCCCGCCCCGGCGGTCAAGGGATTGTCTGTTACTACATTGTCATCCGATATTTTATTAGGTAGTTTTTTATCAATACATTTCCATAGCAGGTCAACCGCTATCACCTCGATCCCATCTTTAGTAAAATCCATATCCACGATATAGCCACGCCAGTAAAGATCGAAGTTAGCGGGGTCAACGCCTGTATATCCTCTATACAACTCACATATCCGGCCTTTGTAATTAGGATTCCTTGCGAGCATATTTCTCAAGAAGCGCCCCGTATCCGCCTGGCTATTTGCCATTTTGGAAGGATTAGCTAAAGGCAAAGCATCATCTTCCTGTAATTCAAACTGCATCTTCCCACGCTCAGGTTTGAATTTGTCTTGTCTGATTTTAGTAGGTATCAGTTTTCGGATAGGCTTTAATAACGGAAGCGCACCCGCTATATACGGCGCACCTCGATTTGTAAACTGATATGTGCGAGTGGATTTATTATAATTAGGTTTATCTTTACAGGTGCTATATGTATAATTACAACCAGAGG
>Ga0209986_10005549_pt1 | contig 10446 bp, 8 predicted proteins | sample BlataG_FD_183168 | JGI IMG/M metagenome (GOLD analysis project Ga0209986, IMG submission 183168) | Deep subsurface microbial communities from Black Sea to uncover new lineages of life (NeLLi) - Black_00105 metaG (SPAdes) (version 2) | ecosystem: Environmental > Aquatic > Marine > Oceanic >...
CTAAACACCGATGTTTTCTGCTTTGCGCCCCCTGATTTTCCTGATGAGAAGCTACCAAGCGGGGTATTACACCCCCGTCGTATCTTTAAGGGGGTTAGGGCTGGTGTGGCTGACTATGCTAACCGCCTAGGAATCCCTACCCTTAACGGTGCTATACTCTTTGATGAGCGGTATCTTGCCAATCCCCTTGTTTTCTGCGGGACATTGGGGCTACTACCCAAAAACCTGGCCCACCGGGGTCAGCAGCAGGCTGGTGACCTAGTAGTGTTGGTCGGGGGTAGAACCGGGCGTGATGGCATACACGGAGTAACCTTCGCCTCAGAACAGCTTACCGAGGAGTCAAGCACAGTTTCTTATAGCTCGGTTCAGATTGGTAACCCCATTGTGGAGAAAAAGCTTATTGATGTCCTGCTTCAGGCGAGAGACCGTCGGCTGTATCGTCGCATAACCGACTGTGGGGGCGGTGGGCTGTCATCGGCAGTAGGCGAGATGGCGGAGGAGACCGGCGTCCGGGTTTACCTGGATAGAATCCCCTTAAAATATGCAGGGCTGACCTATTCAGAGATATGGGTGTCCGAATCTCAGGAGCGGATGGTGCTGGCGGTGCCACCAGACTGCATTGATGAACTACTTAGCCTTTTTGCCAGCGAGGATGTAGAAGCGGACGTCATTGGGGAGTTTACCAACGACCGAAGGCTCCGGCTCTTTTATCAGGAAAGTCTGGTGTGCGACCTGAGTCTGGAGTTCCTGCATCAGGGCCGACCGCAACTTCACCTGGAGGCGGCCTGGGAGCAACCTCGTCACCCAGAGCCTGATTTTGCCCAGCCACCGGATTTAAGCGAAGCCTTACTGGCTATTCTTGGCTCCTTTAATGTGTGCAGCAAAGAATGGGTAATACGCCAGTATGACCATGAGGTGCAGGGGGGTAGTGTTCTCAAGCCGCTGGTGGGAAAGAATAATGACGGACCGGGCGACGCTGCTATTATTAGACCAATCCTAGATTCAGAAATGGGTGTAATTGTCGCCAATGGCATAAACCCTAGATATGGAGAGATAGACCCTTACTGGATGGCCGCCTCGGCCATTGATGAGGCACTAAGACAGATCATAGCTGTTGGCGGTAATCTGAAGAGGGTAGCTTTGCTGGATAATTTTAGCTGGGGCAATACCAACCGTCCCGATATGCTGGGAGCTTTAGTTCGGGCATCCCAGGCATGCTACGATATGGCGATTGTCTACCAGACTCCCTTTATCTCCGGTAAGGATAGCCTCAATAACGAGTTTCAATACGAAGGCCAGACTATCTCTATCCCGCATACCCTGCTTATCTCAGCGGTCAGCGTTATGGAGGATGTAAGTCGCGCCGTATCCATGGATTTTAAGCGAGCCGGCGACCTGATTTATCTCGTGGGCACCACCCAGAATGAGCTGGGCGGCTCTGAGTATTTTAAAACTTATGGTTTTACTGGCAATAGTGCGCCTAAGGTGAATCCACACCGGGCGAAAGAGCTGATGGGCAGGTTAAGCATTGCTACCGCCAGAAGCCTGGTTCGGGCCTGTCATGACTGTAGTGAGGGTGGTATCGGGGTTGCCGTAGCGGAGATGGCATTTGCTGGGGGGCTGGGGGCAATCGTCAATTTAAGAGAAGTACCTCTGGGCGAGCCTATAGAGAGGGATGACTTTATCCTCTTCTCAGAATCAAACAGTCGTTTCTTGGTTGAAGTGGCACTGGAGAATCAAGCTGATTTTGAAAAAATAATGGATGGTATCAGCCTAGCTAACATCGGCCAAGTTACTGACGGCGAAGTGCTGGAGATATGTGGGGTGGATGGCAGGAGGGTTGTTACTGCCTCCGTTAGCGAATTGAAAGAAGCCTGGCAGAAACCAATTCGGTGGTAAAAGATGAGTAAGGTAAGAACACTGGTATTACGCGCCCCAGGGACAAACTGTGACACTGAGACTGTATTTGCTTTTGAGCAAGCTGGAGCCGTAGTCTCCCTGGTTCATGTTAACCAGCTAATTCGTGGTGAGCAGCGACTCTCTGACTACCAGATAATGGCTATCCCCGGTGGCTTTACCTATGGTGATGACATTGCTGCCGGCAAGGTGCTGGCCAATGAGTTGAAGCTGAAGTTAGGTGAAGAGATACCTAGTTTTGTTAAGGCTGGAGGACTCATCCTGGGAATTTGTAATGGCTTTCAGGCGCTGGCAAAAGCTGGCATCCTACCAGAGCCAGCCAATGGTAATTCGCCATTACTAACGCTGGCAACTAATGATTCAGGTAAATTTGAGTGCCGCTGGGTTCACCTGAAGGTGAATAGGGGAAGCCCCTGTGTATTTACCACGGGTATAGATAGTATGTATCTTCCCGTTGCCCACGGTGAAGGGAAGGTAGTGGTCAACCCTGAAATATTACAGAAGTTAAATGTAGTCCTTTATTACACTGATGAGAATGGGGGCAGCCAAGCTGGCTACCCTCATAACCCTAACGGCTCAGTCAAAAACATTGCCGGCATTTGTGATGACTCAGGACGCATCTTTGCCTTAATGCCCCACCCGGAGCGCCATATCCAGGGCACCCAGCATCCTCAATGGACAAGACTCGGTGCTAAAAAGTACGGGGACGGCTTTCAGATTTTCCTCAATGCGGTCAAGTGGGCTAAGAATCTATAAACAAATACCACATCAGTTAGCTAATGAGTAAACAGAGGACAGTTGTGGTCTGTCTACTGGCTTACCAAAGTGAGCTTAAATGTATAATATCACTTTCAGCTACAGAATATGAGCCCACAGGATTCTGAGGCCGATACCTATAAGAACCACCCCGCCAATAGCTTCAGCCCGTCTTCCAATTAAGCTGCTTGCTTTCCTCCCCAATAAGAAACCAATAGCTGTAGCCGCGAAGGCAACGAGTCCAATAGTTGATACAGCCGTTACGATGTTTACCTTCAGGAAGGCGAAGGTCAATCCAACTGCTAGAGCATCAATGCTTGTTGCTACTGATAATGTCAGAAGTAGTATACCTTTCGTAATATCGGTCCTTTCAGTGCGCCTATCTCCTGAACGAAATGATTCCCAAATCATTTTGCCGCCAATAAGTGCCAGCAAAATGAAAGCCACCCAGTGGTCATAGTCAGCTATTAGTTCTACAACAGTTCGTCCGGCTAACCATCCTATGGCTGGCATTAGAACTTGAAATAGTCCAAAGGCTAAAGAGGTACGGAATATCTGGAGACCGGAAACAGTTCTCATGGCAATACTACCACTGAGAGCTACAGCGAAACAGTCTGCAGACAAACCAATGGCTATAAGGAAAACAGAGAGAAAGTCCATATGGCAACGCTCAAGTATACCATATGAGAGCGTAATCTGGCGTTGGCTTAATCAGATATATAGAAGAAGCGTTCTTCTATATTGCTTGGGAGAACTGACTCAACTTGCAGAGGCAGTCTAAGACAATGCTTTTCTTAGCTCCAGTTCAGGCCTCTCAGTTTTAGTGCCTGAATCCAGTATTGCCCAGGGCAATTTCTCACTAGTATCCCACCTCCGGTAGGCATAGAAATCAATATCCAGATGGCATTTGGCTACCGCTTTGCGCCAGCCAGATAGTGATACCTCCTCAATATTAGCCAAGACCTCAGCTAGTTTAGTGTCGCCCCGGGCTAAAACCCCTTGAACTTGGCTCCAGGCTGCACTTTCGCACTTAAGCGTAATCCCCTTTGGCACTAGACTTTTTTTGAGTAGAGACAGGCGGTGATTGAGGATAGACGGCTGCGCCATAGGCAACCACTGGAAGGGAGTGCCCGCCTTGGGCACAAAGGGAGAAATGGTGAGGACAATACGGCAGCCGGTTTTCTGCCTGTCCAGAATATCCTTGCACTTGAGGGTCAGGTTTGTGATTTCGTCTACATCCTCATCCGTCTCCGAGGGCAGACCAATCATGAAGTAGAGCTTGAGCTGTCTTATCCCCTGCTTAGCCACCTTGCCTACTGACTCCAAGACATCCTCCTCAGAGATGCCTTTCTTTATCACTTGGCGTAGACGCTGGGAGCCAGCCTCAGGGGCGAGGGCAATGGTTCGTGCCCCGCCTTTAGCCATTTCCCCCAAAACTATTTGGGAAAGGGGCTTCATGCGTAGCGAGCTGATTGAGAGCTCAGCCCCCATCTGGCGCAGTTTAACCACCAGCTCCTCTATTTGGGGATAGTCGGAAACTGCGGCACCAACTAAGCCTATCCGCTTTCTGTACTTAAGTCCCAGCTTGGCCTGGCCTATCAGTTTATCCAGGGAGCGATAGCGCATAGGGCTAAAGGCATTACTAACCAAGCAAAAGCGGCAAGCCCAGTTACAGCCCCGCTCTACCTCAATAAGGTATAAATCACCCAGCTCAGTATCTGGGGTGAGTACAACCGAGGTGACCGGGAAGTCATCCAGATTCTGCACCCATTGGCGCACCACCGGGGTTCCTGAGTAAAATTGAGGCACATAAATACCGGGCAGTGCCGCTAGCAGTTTAAGCAGGTCACTTCGCTGGGCAGTGATACCGTCAGCTAGTATCGGCAGCATAGCTGGAAGTATTGTCTCTGCCTCGCCAATACACAGGCAATCAAAGAATGGGGATAAGGGCATAGGGTTAGCTATGATACAGGGGCCACCGGCAATAACCAGTGGATGCCTCTCATCCCGGTCGGCGGCATATAGTGGTATACCGCTAGCCCTAAGAATTGATACTACATTGAAGTAATCAAGCTCATAGGAGATAGAGAAGGCAACGACAGCAAAATCGCTAAGCGGTCGCTGAGATTCTACCGACAGTATTTGATGAGTTTCTCTTTCCCAAAAGGCTCGCTCACCAACGACCTGACGGTAGCTATTGAGCAGGCTATAGATGGCATGAAGCCCCAGGTTGGACATACCCAGGTAATAGGAATTTGGGTAGACAAGGACAACGGGTAGCTTACCTCCCCAATTCTTGATGATAGTGCCTTGCTCCCGGGAGATTCGCCGTCTGGCTTTTTTGACCTCATCCCAACTCATAGAATATTCTATCTACCCCACCGCTTTGGAGCTTCTACTGGCAGTGAAAAAGTCTGTTACCAGTTACAGTCCCTTATCGACAATGTAAGCTGCCAAGTCGGCTAAGCGGCAAGCATAACCCCACTCATTATCATACCAGGCAAGCACCTTGACCATATTGCCACCAATAACCATGGTGCTGAGTGCGTCGAAAATAGAGCTGGCCGGGTTGCCCTTAGAATCCATGCTAACTATTGGCTCTTGGCAATACTCCAGTATTCCCTTTAGTGGGCCCTCAGCCGCTACTTGGAAAGCCTGGTTAACCTGTTCCACCGTAACCTCTTGATTCAAGTCAGCCACAAAATCAACAATGGAGCCGGTGGGTGTCGGCACTCTGAGCGCTAAGCCATGAATCTTACCTTTGAGCTCAGGGATAATCTCACACACCATTCTAGCAGCACCAGTAGTGGTGGGGATAATATTCAGGGCGGCAGCTCGTGCCCGGCGCAAATCGCGGTGAACCGTGTCCAGTATTCTCTGGTCGTTAGTATAGGCATGAATGGTGGTCATCAACCCTTTACTTACTCCGAAGCTCTGGTGTAATACCTTAACCACCGGGGCGATGCAGTTAGTGGTGCAGGAGGCATTGGATATAATGTTATGCTTATCCGGGTTATACTGGTCTTCATTGACACCAAGGACAATGGTTACATCTTCGTTCTTCGCCGGGGCGGAAATGAGCACCTTCTTGGCTCCACCTTCTCGGTGAGCCACTGCTTTAGTGGCATCGGTAAATAGTCCGGTTGATTCAATTACTATCTCTACCCCGTAATCAAGCCACGGGATTTTACCCGGGTCGCGTTCTGATAACACCTTTATCTCTTTACCATCAACAACAATTGAATCCGCAGCGGCTTCTACCGTGCCCGGGTAACGACCGTAGGTACTGTCCCATTTTAGTAGATGGGCGTTAGTCTTGGTATCAGTAAGGTCATTAATGGCCGCTACCTCCAATTTACCACCCTGGTATTGGTTAATTGCTCTCAGGGTTAACCTCCCGATTCGCCCAAAGCCGTTAATTCCAATCTTGGTTGTCATTTTATACCTCCTATTTTTGGACTAGAGCTTGCTGATTATATTTTAGGCTTCGCCGACTATATTGTAACATATCAAGGAAAGCCTCAATTCGCGTCTTTATATGGTGAGTTAGGCAGAAGTCATCGTTGCCCTCCAGGGTTAGAATGGGCAATTTCAAGGTGTCTCGGAAGATAATGTCACCAATGCCCCGGTGGCAAAAGGCCTGAACATAGTGGATAACCCCATCAATCCGGCGTCGCTTGAGTTCAGCGGTGATGTCCTCTAGCCGCCCATATATAGAGTAAGGATAGGTATAGTTGGAATATTGCTCCGCCAGAGTATTTCCTGGCTTGGGCATAGCGAACTGACGCTGAATCTCATTGAATACCACCCTGGCTTGCTGACTCTCCAGATAGTGATAAAGGTCCTGTCCATAAACGGAAGGCACACCGATATAGGCCAGCCTGAGCCAGTCTTGGGGATAGGGTTGACGCTGGTGGCAATCCGCCAGTAACTTTTGTAGCTGATGGTAGTATTTATGATAGGCTTGATTAAAATCAGAACTAGACACCAGCCATAGATGGTTCTCCCAGCCACTGACCAGTCCTTCTCTCCAGGTAAGCTGGTCAAGTTTCAGTGCTAGGTTACGGCAGGATTTGAGTTCGTCTCTAACTCCGTTGGCGGCGTCCAGGGTAGTACCTAAAGTCTCCGCTAGTTCCTGTAAGGCATACTGCATTCGGTGGGTATCTGGCTGGTCAGGGTAGGCAAAGGAGATGACTTTAAGCCCTTTAAGTTTTAAAACCTCCATTAGCATAATAGTATTGGAGCAGTCGCCGGTAGTAACACCCAGAATAGTATCAATTCCATAATCCATACATACCCCGTAGATACCCTTAATCCAACTGCAGCAATTTAAGGGAAAGCCAGCCTTTTCGGCAATATTTACCAGCCGCTCGGGGTTGGGGTCAGTAATAAACACGTTATTCAGGTCAACCGGCTGATAGCCAGCGGCAATAAGTATCTCTATAGGTACTGTGGTAGTGATGCCTATCTTGTTCATCTTTTTAAGTTGCAAAATGCCTGCATGCCGGCAAAGCTGGCCTTTTCCCCTAGCTCCTCTTCTATCCTCATCAGGCGATTATACTTAGCTGTGCGCTCTGAGCGGCATGGAGCACCGGTTTTAATCTGTCCTGTATTCAGGCCCACCGCCAGGTCAGCGATGGTAGTATCTTCGGTCTCGCCAGAGCGGTGACTTACTATTGTTGCCCAGCCAGCCTGCTGAGCCATTTTAATTGCAGCTATTGTCTCGGTAAGCGTGCCCACCTGATTGGGTTTAATCAAAATAGAATTAGACGCCTTTAAACTAATACCCTTACTCAAGCGGTCTACAGCGGTAACGTAGAGGTCATCACCAACCAGCTGTATCTTGCTGCCCAGCTTTTTCATAAGCAGTTGCCAGCCATCCCAGTCATCCTCCGCCATGCCGTCCTCAATGCTAATGATAGGGTAGCTTGATGCCCACTTGACATAATAATCAACCATTTCCTGACTGCTGAGTGAAGCACCTTCCCTATTCAGGACATACTGACCATCTTGATAAAATTCGCTAGCCGCTGGGTCTAGGGCAACAAAGCAGTCTTTACCTGGCTTATAGCCTCCTTCTTCAATTGCCGCTAAGACAGCCTCTATTGCCTGTTTGTTTGAGAATGAGGATGGAGCAAAGCCACCTTCATCGCCGACGTTGGTATCCAGCCCTTTATCTTTAAGCATCTCTTTCAGGCAGTGGTAGACCTCGGTGCCCATTTGCAGGGCATGACGGAAACTACTGGCTCCAACCGGCACCACCATAAACTCTTGGAAATCTGTGGAGTTGGCGGCGTGTTTGCCACCATTAAGGATATTCATCATCGGCACCGGCAGGGTATAGGTGTCTGTTTTATTCAGGTAGCGGTAGAGGGGCGTATGCAGCAGATTAGCCGCAGCGTTTGCCACTGCCAGCGATACTCCCAGAATGGCATTCGCCCCCAGGTGCGACTTGTTGGCGGTGCCGTCAAGCTCTATGATCGTATGGTCAATGGCTACTTGGTCGGTAACTGACATACCGATTATCGCTGCGGTGATGTGTTGATTAACATTGGCTACTGCCCTGAGCACACCCCGTCCGTTAAATCTGGAAATGTCTCCATCCCGCAGTTCCACTGCCTCATACTTACCAGTGCTGGCTCCAGAAGGCACCGCCGCCCGACCTATGGTGTCGTCAAGTAACTTCACCTCAACCTCCAGTGTCGGGTTGCCTCTGGAGTCGAGGATTTCTCTGGCTTTGATATGTTCAATAGTTGACAATTTTCACTCCATCACATTTGCTGGCTATCGGTTTTTAGCTAAGCTAAGGGCTTTGTTTACCGCTTCAGCCGGGCTTTCAGCCCGGATAATTGACTCATCTGGCTGACTATTTCTGGAAAGCGACCAGGTATTCAGGCCGATAACCGGGATGTCACTTTGCAGCGCGTGAGCAATCTCGGAGAGGGTACCATAGTTGCCACCGATAGCGATAACTGCCTGGGTTGATTTAACCACGGCAACATTGCGAGCATAGCCAATGCCAGTAACGATAGGAATCTGGACGTAGGGGTTAGCTGCTTGAGGATTTTCGCCGGGGAGGATGCCAATGGTTAACCCACCTTCTGATTGGGCGCCCCTACAGGCTGCCTCCATAACCCCACCCAAGCCACCACAGACTAAGATAGCTCCTCGTCTGGCTAACTCACGGCCTATCCCTTCAGCCAGCTTGGCTTCCTCTTTTGAGCATTGGTTTCCACCAATAACAGCGATGAATTTCTTATTTTCTGTAGCCATATATTAGATGTAAGAATTATATCACCTGAACCTACACTCTAGCAAAGACCTAGTTATACTTATTCATGGCTGCCACCAGACCTTCGGTGAGGAGGCAGAGGACAGCTTCACTCACCCTGGGCACTACCTGGGTAATAACCTGTTTTTCCTCAAGAGTGAAATCACTGAGCACATAGGCAATAATGCCAGACTCGCTGATTTCACCAGCATCTTCTACCGGGCGGCTAATGCCTACCCGAAGGCGAAGAAAATCTTGGCTTCCCAATTCAGTGATGATGGAGCCAATTCCTTTGTGGCCACCAGAGCTACCACCCTGGCGTATACGGATTTTACCTAAGGGGAGGTCAAGGTCATCATGGATAATAAGAAGGTCGCTTAAGTTAATATTGAATCTTTTTACCAGCCGACTAACTGACTGACCGCTCAGGTTCATATAGGTCTGGGGCTTAGCTAATACTACCTGGCTACCAACCACCTCACCAGAGCCAATTCGGGCTTGCCCCTGCTTTTTGTCAAACCCTATACCCTGCGTCCAGGCAAAGTGGTTGAGACACATAAAGCCTATGTTATGGCGATTATCAGCATAGCCCCGCCCCGGATTACCCAAGCCAATAATTAATTTCACAAGGTTTATTTATTAACCCTCCCCACTTTATCCCTCTCCCTTATAAAGGGAGGGGGAATCATTTGTGTAAGAGAGGCTTCGCCTCTCTTTGACTCTCCTTTATGCACTTGACTCTTTTAAAAGATGAAGAAATTCCTCTTCAGTGAGTTGTTTGGTGCCTAGAGCTTGGGCATGGGCAAGCTTAGAGCCGGGTTCAGCCCCTACCACCAGGTAGGTGGTCTTGCGGGTAACGTCACTCTTGGTTAAGCCGCCAAGGGCTTTTACCCGTGCCTCAGCTTCCTGCCGGGTGAAAGCTTCCAGCCTGCCGGTGATAACAAACTCCTGCCCTGCTAGCGGCAGATCTTCAGGCTTAACTATTTCTTCCTCTAGTTTAACCCTGGCGTCCTCTAGTCTCTCAATTATCTTTTTGTTTTCTTCCTGTCGGAAAAAGGCAACAATACTATCAGCGATTTTAGGTCCTATGGTGGGGATAGAAACCAGTCTCTCTCTTGAGGCATCAACTAATGCATCAAGGCTCCGAAATTCTTTGGCCAGGATTTCTGCCATCTCTTCACCGACATGGCGTATGCCTAGGGCAAAGATAATTCTGGCTAGCGGTGTCTTTTTGCTCTTATCAATGGCATTTAACAGATTATCTACACTTTTTTGAGCCATTCTCTCCAGCTTTAGGAGTTGCTCCCTCTTCTCTTTAAGGTAGTAGAGGTCGGCCACGTTCTTGACCAGCCCCTCTCTTAACAGCATAGCACTCTGCGATTCGCCTATTCCCCTGATGTCCATTGCTCCACGGGAAGCAAAGTGTTCCAGTCGCTGCTGAACCTGGGCGGGACAAGCAGCGTTAGAACAGTAATACATCACTTCGCCTTCAGGCTTAATTA
>Ga0209986_10005551_pt1 | contig 10443 bp, 11 predicted proteins | sample BlataG_FD_183168 | JGI IMG/M metagenome (GOLD analysis project Ga0209986, IMG submission 183168) | Deep subsurface microbial communities from Black Sea to uncover new lineages of life (NeLLi) - Black_00105 metaG (SPAdes) (version 2) | ecosystem: Environmental > Aquatic > Marine > Oceanic >...
ATCTACCCTTGTTAGTATCACTTTATCCTTTTTCATTTGGTTGTTACATTGTAACAAATGATATATAAGTTTTTAAAAGTTCGAATCTGACAAATTAACCCTCAGGAAACTACATCGGTTTTTGGAATAATATATGCTCTATGAAAGTCCTGGCGTCTTTCTTCATAGGATTACCTCTTGCTCGCTCAATATCCTTTCCTTGAGGAGGGGGTGAATAGATTTATAAGTAAGAACATCTACCCTCCTCCTCAGTAATTCTTGAAGGTCTGATTTTAAACCTGCAAGGTCTAATAAACTCTTCCTTCCTTCAAATTCTATTAACAGGTCAATGTCACTCTCTTCAGCGGCTTCTCCTCTTACTATAGACCCGAAAAGGGCTGCTTTTTTCACTCCATGTTTCCTCAACACTTCTATGAGCGTCTTCTTTATCTCTTCAATCTGATCTTCCTTCATAGCTCTTACCTCTCATATCAAGGGGTTCGGAATTTCGGACAACGGGATCAGCATATACGACGTTGCGACCGAAGGGAGCAATGTCCCGAAGGGCAAGGGCGAAGCCCGCAGCGTATATGCCGTGTTATCCGACGTGCTCAATAATTTTAGCATTCTTATTCCAAACTATTCTGAATCTTTTAACTGTTTCGGGCTTTCCTCCAATAATGTCAATCGTATGTATCCTTCGTAATCTTTTAAATTCGATTGTGCATAGTAGTTCAGGAATTAGGCCTGAGCTTCTTAGTTTTCTAATTCGGAAATCTTCCGAATATACACCGATTCGTAGATAGCCTATTCGCAGGTATTTTGAAATGTTAGTCATTTTTGCTCTCTTGCGGGCGGTTCTGGCAGTTTTTCTCACTATGGAACTGCAATAGGTTCGAATCAAATCATCAATAGGTATCCTTAAATTTTGCTTTATAACGACACCTCCATTTATCACGGAGTGGAATTTATTCCTGTGGATTCTGGTATCTCTTGGATCTATGAACAATGGGAGACGGGTTTCTTTGAACTCACGCCACTTAATTGAGATTATGATTTTCATAACAGACAATAGTGTTGATATTCTAAAAACGAACCTGGGTAACTTAATTTTTGGATTGAAAAATATTAGCCCATTTTCCAAGGCATTAGCGTAATCCTGCAGTTTGCTATCATTTTGAGTTCTCAACCTATTCAATTCCGAGCCATCGAACCCTGCCCAGCCTAATAGGGAATATTTCGAATCAAGTCTAAAGAAATACCTTTTGTATCCAAGGGCAAACCTTTCAGCAAGGATGGCTGAACGGAACACATGGTAATTTAACTTTAAACGGTCAAAAAACCAGTTTCTTGTGAATATAATTAGTTGGCTTCTATTATCTAAGGTTTCTGATTCAAGACATCCCTTTATTTTCCAGCCTGGGGCATCAGTTTCGGCCCGTAGCTCTTCTATCATAATAGGGAGAGGAATACCAATGCCGTGTTTCTCAAGGAACTTAAGACTTGTAAAGCAAAATAGGCAAAAGCCTAGAGATAAACCATTACAAATATCCAACATGTTATCGAAAAGATTAATAATATCTCTTGATGACAAAGTAATTGAATTCCCTCTTTTGTCTTCATATGTAATATCTCGTTGCTTGTATATAACTTTTCCATGAGCAATCCCATTCCTAACTGTATTGTTATAAGCATCTGATAAATATTCGTATTGGGTACTTTTCAATTCTTCAACTCGGTTGTATACGTCGAAACCTTCAAGCTTTTTATTTCGTTTCATACGGTGATATGCACAGATAGGAAGGATTAAATTAGCGTATACCCCCTCTGTTAATTTCAAATAGGCTGGATGAATATAATTGTCACAGAATTGCATTAAATCATATTCGTTGGATGGCGACTCCATATCGTGAAATTTTAATGAATTAATTTCATCTAATGATTTAAACGCCAAGAACAGTAATCTATCGTAATCTTTTAGAATTTTAACAAGAGTGATTGGATCATTTTCTTTTATATTTTCCAGGAATTTATGAATATCTTCGCACCCACTCTTACAGTAAAATCTTTCTGGAACATGGCTCAAATATCTCCAGAGAGATAGGTAGCAATCATGCTCACAGTTATTTAAAATAGGAAATTCAGAGCAAATCCTCTTTCGCTTACACTTATGCAATTCTTCAGTTAGTGGACAAGATTCTAGCATTTCAGTTCCTCAATAGAGCATGTCGGATAACTCCGGTATATCTGCAATACTTCGCATATCATCCCAATTTGGCGGTATATACGAATTTCGTATATCCACCCATTTTGGCAGTATATCTGAAGTACTTCCGATACATCTGGATGAACCCCCTATCTCCTTGATCCCCCATCCTCTCATCCTTTTACATTACCTCCGTTCCTATTCTCAAACAACCTATCTTCCCTATATCTTTATTGTTCACATACGTAGATAATTTCCGTCATCCCTTGCCTTCACCTCTCCGTGATCATACATACCTAATGGACTCTTAATATTATCTTTTTTGCCCTAAAGCAACAGCAACGTAATATCTCTATCGCCTCCCGCCATCCCACAAAGAACACACCGGGTCCTCAGCCAAATAATCACCCGAAGTAGCATACGCTCTTGACCTGCACCCACCGCACATTTCCTTATATTTACAGGTGGCACAGTGTCCTTTCACTTCTCTCGCCCGCAACGCCTTGAACATCTCAGAATCCCGGACAATCTCCAAAAACCTCTGCTCCCTTATATTTCCCGTCTTCACCGGCAAATAAGCACATGGAGTTACGTCACCATTAGGAAATATATGAAAGCGAGTGATACCAGCCGTGCAGCCCGTAAACTCAATCTCATTCTCACGAACAAGCCCCTTATCCTTCAGATAAGCCCAGTACTGCGGATTGCAAATCGGTTTAAGCCAGACCTTCACTTCCTTTTGTTTATCCGCCACGTAATCAAAGAACCTCATGTTCTCATCAGTGGATAAACAAGCTTCAGAAATCTCCTTCCCACGACCCACGGCAATCAAATATATGAGGTAGATTCGCCAAAGACTCAAATCGTCTGCGAGCTTAATTATTTTTGGGATTGCCTCGTAATTATCGTGCGTAACCATCGTGAAAAGCTGTATTGCAAGCCCTGCACCTTCACATGCTTTCAGCCCTCGCAGCACGTCTTCAAAAGCGCCATTAACGCCGCGGAAATCGTCATGTGCGCTCCCAATTCCATCAATGCTTATTGCAGCACGCTCCAATCCCGCACTTTTTAATCTCTCCGCAACTTCCTTCGTTATCAACGTTCCATTCGTAGCCATTACCACCTGCATGTCAAAGGACGAAGCGTATTCGATGAGGTCGTAGATGTCCTCGCGCAGCAGGGGTTCGCCACCTGTGAATGCGAACTTGACAGGTCCCAGTTTGGCAGCATCTTCGATGATTGCGAACCCCTCTTCTGTTGTGAGCTCCTCCGGGTCTTCTTCGCTAATCGAGCAGTGTTTACACCGCAGGTTACACCTCTTCGTGACTGCCCATACAACCTCGCCCGGCAAATAGCTGAAACAGCCCGTGCCAACCGCATCGTTTGCAAATATCTCCTCTTTATGCGTTCTTATCCAGGACTTTAGCTCTTCAACTGACATTTTTTCTTCTCCTTTTACATTTCCGCATCGTTTGCACTAAACAATCGATAACCAGCCTTTGAGAATGAAAATTATCGTGAGTGCCACAAGAATAAAGAGCATTCCTATGAATCCATTCTTGCATATAGCGTCCAATCCTTCCTTATCCTTCCATTCTCCTCTAATCGTGGGAATTAAGCTCCTGAGCAGGAAGAAGATTGGTAGCAGTAGCAGTAGAGTTACTATTCCTCGCGTGATAAATATGACTGGAATAAACAGAAGTAAAGAAGATGCCGTTAATAGAATATATATCGATGCCATTTTCTCTTTTCCAACCGTCACGACGAGATTTCTTCTATTTGCGGACAAGTCCGCTTCATAATCCGGGAATTCGCGAATTATCTTCAGTGCCGGCACGTCCACGGCCCATGGAAGCGCGACGATAAGAGGAAGCCAGTTGAATCCTTGCTGGAGATAATAACCCATAAATACCGGAATGGTAAATCCAATAGCCATAAATAGCTCGCCAAACCCGCGATAAGATGCTTTTAGCGGCGGTGCGGTATAAAATAGACCAATCAGAATTCCGAGAACACCAATGGGCATCGTTAATATCCCGGTATCAAAGTAGAACTGCAATAGTAACCCAAGCGGAATTGCGGCGATGAAAAAGATGATAGAAGCAATTAGAACCTGCTTTCTTGGTAAAAGACCCTCTGCCAATACCCTCGTTCCTCCAGTCGTTGTGACTCCTACTCTATCACCACCAACACGTTCTATATTTATCCTGTCAGTTTCGTAGTCGAAATACTCGTTCGACATGAATGTCCCGTTCGTTATAAAATAGGTCGCGATAATCGAAACGGCAAACACACGCCAATCTATCGTTCCCGCTACAGACCATGCAATTGCGGTTCCGAGTAAGAACGGGAATAGTACCGTCGGATGCTTATGCAGTTCTTGAATCCGTATCCATGCAATTAATTTGCCAGCCATATTTCGCGGTAGTTTACTCTAACATATAAATATATTCTTTCATGTTCATATCCAATAATGGATATAACACATCACAAGGGAATCCGAATACGAATACGAATATGTTTAAGGAAAAAGGATGTCTAAGGGCGGTCTCTCAAAAAGTCCTTTTCTTTCTGCCATTCTGAAAAGCATCTCGAGGGCTTTTACAACTCCTTCGGGCATTTCATACGTGTATTTATTCACATACATCAATGCGAATCTTTTGACAAGTTCTTTATCCGCATCCCTTGAATATTTCATTGCGTGTTGCATAGCTTCTTCTACGTTCTCCAGCGCATACTGCACGCTTTCACGCAAAGCGTCAAGAAATTCTCTTTGTGTTCCCGCAGGAATATCCCTCTTTATGGCATTAATGCCGAGAGGCAAAGGAAGCCCCGTTTTCTCATGCCACCATTCCCACAAATCAAGAATTTTTACAAGCCCGTGCTGTGGATAAGTTATTTGCGCTTCGTGGATTACCAACCCGGCATCTACTTCTCCCCTCTTCACTGCATGGATGACCTCGTCAAATCTCAGTTCGACAGGCTGGAAATCATCAACAGCCAGTTTTAGCAGCAGGTTTGCAGTGGTGTATTTCCCGGGCACTGCAATCTTCTTTCCTTCGGCATCCATCTCCATTCTTGCTACAACTACCGGACCATATCCGTCACCTACGCTTGCACCGGCAGATAAAATCTGGTATTGCGGATGAAGAAAAGCATAAGCGTGGGCAGAGAGCGCCGTGACGTCAATCTCACCCCGGAATGCTTTTCTGTTCAGCGTTTCTATGTCCTCAACAATATGCTTTATTTCGAAATCCGCAGTGATTTTGCCGCTTAGCATTCCATAGAACATGAATGCGTCATCTGCATCCGGTGTGTGTGCTATAATCATAGTTTAACTTATTGGGCGAGTGATATAAAAAGGTTCTGATTACCTTAACAAAGCACCACTTATAAACGCAATCAACCCAATAACAATTGCTATTAACGTCTCTTTCCTCATATAGTTATAGTTATCCGCTCCTTTTCGCAATCCGAAACACGTATGCACAAACAACGCATCCGCAGCCATAACAGGGAGCAGATATGCAGTATTATGGAAGTAAGAGGTATTGACAGAGAAAAAAGGTATCACACTCAGCATGACTGCGATAGAATAAGAAAAAACCACGACTCGCTTCGCGTTCTCCATTCCGTATATCCGTGCAACACTCCTTACGTTCCGCAGAGCATCTCCTTTTACATCTGCTATGTCCTTCATCACTTCCCTTCCGAAACCTGCAAGGAACGCAATGGAAGAAAGGATGAGTAACGCCGTTTCTATTCTTCCCGGCTCTGCGATTAGTCCGCCAAAGATAAAAGGCACTGCCATCGTAAACGCGATGTAAAAATTACTCACTGCAAAAAATTCCTTCATTTTTATATCGTAAAGAATACCCAATGCAGCTAATGTAAGTGCCAGGAGGAACAAGATAGGGCTCTTCAGGAATACCGCAAGGAACGCTGCGAATATAATACCGATGGCAGTGGCGAAGCAGGCAATCAACAACGCCTCCTCTTTTCTTAACTCTCCTCTCACCAGCGGTCTATCCGTCCTCCGGTTAGCAATGTCCGATTCCAGGTCGCAATAATCATTTAACGCAAACGTGCCTGCTTGAATGAAAAGAGCGGTAAAGAAGCCAAAAATCGCCGTTTCATAAGCACTCCCCCCCGCTATGATTATCCCTATTAGCACTCCAAACCCGTACATCAATCCATGCTCCGCCCTCGTCAGTTCCCAGACGGTTTTTATTTTCGACCACGGATTACACGGATATTTTTTCATTTACGGCAGTTAGTTGCTAATGACGAACACGATTGTTTGCAGAATTATATTCTTTTTATCGTAATTTCGCGCTTCTTCGGCATTATCTGCCGCAGGATTTCCTTTAATTGGGCATCGTTTAGCATGCTTTTTAGCCTCCCGCTCTGCGCTAATCCTATTAGCTGAGCCTCCAACACTTCTGCAAATTCAGGTTTTGCCATTTTTATGGCATTTAACCGCTCTCTTGCTTCTGGTGTAAGAATCTGCCTGATAATATTCTTCTTTGCCTCCTCTATCTCTCGCTTTCTCCCTTCCTCTTCCGCAGCACCGGCTTGTGCCTGCTGCATCTGTTCATACTTCCTTCTCCTTATTTCCTCTAATTCTTCTTCATCTGCCATCTTTAACACCTGTTCCGTCTTGTTTTGCATCTTCTTTCTTTAGCTCATGCGCGGTGTCATCGAGAAAAGATTGCCCCTTCGGCGATATTATTCGTCCCCTTTTCGTTTTGGTTACAAATCCCTCACCGGCTTTCTCATCCTCTAACTGGTGAAGCACCTCTCTTATTATCTTCCCCGAAGCTTCTCTGAACCTCTCGGGCTTTGCTCCCCTTCTAACTCTGCTACCGTAATACGTGCGTAGCCTCGATACCCCTACCGGCCCATGTATGTATATTTGCCGCAGCACGGATGCACACCTCATCCACCACCAATCGCTCTCCTGAGGTGGCAATTCTTTGTTCGCTCCCTTTTTTACCTCCATAGCCCACTTTGGCAGATGGATAGCTTTGTTCCTTTTCAATTTCTCCGCCACCCTCTTCGCCAGTTTATCCGGCGGCACATCGTATACCGTTGTCATTTTATTTTATCAGTCCTATTATCCCATTATCCCCTCAAAGTATAAAAAAACTTATGGAATAAAAATAAATAATGATTGGATGCAGATAGATGAAAAGCGAAAGCAAAAACGACGTGAAAATAGGGTTAGAATGTCATGCACAGCTTCTTACGAAGTCGAAATTGTTCTGCCCTTGCTCTACTGACTATCAGAACTCCGAGCCAAACACGCACGTGTGTGCAACGTGCCTGGGCTTACCGGGTGCTTTGCCTGTGGTGAACGAGCGTGCGATAGGATATGGCATAAAAGTGGCGCTTGCGTTGGGCTGCACCATTCAACCGGAGATAATTTTCTACCGGAAGAATTATTATTATCCCGACCTCCCGAGGGGTTTCCAGATTACGCAATATGATTTCCCCATTGCTTTGAAGGGGCTTGTGAGAATAGAGAGTGAGAGTGGTGGTAACGGCGGGAAGGAGAGAGAGATAAGGATAAGAAGGGTGCACATGGAGGAAGACCCCGGCAGGTTGGTGTACAGGGGAACGATAGATACTGCGAAATATGCTCTGGTGGATTATAACAGGTCGGGGATACCGTTATTGGAGATAGTGACCGAGCCGGACTTGAGGTCGCCAAAGGAAGCTCGTATATTTTTAGGTAAGCTAAGGAGCATATTGGGGTATCTGAGCGTGTTTGATGGCGACCTGGAAGGTGCGATGCGGGTTGATGCGAATATATCAGTGGGAGGAGGAGAAAGGGCAGAGGTGAAGAACATTTCTTCTTATAAAGGAGTGGAGCGTGCTTTATCTTTTGAGATAACGCGGCAGAAGAACTTATTGCGCCGGGGTATTGAAGTAAAGCAGGAGACGAGACATTATGACGAAGTGCGTGGCATCACGCTTTCTATGCGGACGAAAGAGTTTGAGCATGATTACAGGTACTTTCCGGAGCCTGACCTCGTGCCTATTCGTATTTCTGACCGGATGGAAGAGATAAGGAAGGAGATACCGGAGCTTCCGGACGAAAAGAAGATGCGATTCGTCTCGCGGTATTCCATAACGAGGGAGCATGCGAATTCGCTGACTTTCGACATAAACATAGCGAATTTTTACGAAGTGGTGGCATCAAAAATAGATGCAGGGTTGAGCGCTACGTGGGTGGCGGATGTTTTGAAGGGCGAGCTAAATTATCGCGCTATTTCGATGCGAGAGGCAGCAGAAAGGATTTCTGCCGATGATTTCGTTTCCATTTTAAGATATTTGAAAAAGGGCGTGATTACAGAGCGAGGTGCGACGGAAATAATAAGGGAGATGCTTGACCGGGGAGGTAAACCCGATGAAATCGTGAGAAAGAAGGGGTTGGCAAGTATAGGAGCAGAAGAGATGGAAAAGGCGGTGTTGGAGGTATTAAAGGAGAATGAAAGTGCAGTGGAGGATTATAAGGAAGGTAAAAAAGAAGCGTTGAATTTCCTCGTCGGGCTGGTGATGAAAAAAACAAGAGGCAGAGCCACTCCACAAGAGGTTCATCGGATGATAAGAGGGAAAATAAGGGGAGTTGATAGCAGAGGACAAAAAAGTAATTTAGTTAAAGAGTAATGGTTTTTATATATGTAGGTGTTAAAAGTAAGTATGAATGAAAAGAAAAAGGAGGCATCAGGACTTGGTTTAGCTGCTGGCGGCACAGCTGGTCTTTTTGCTGGTGCCGCTTTAGGTGGGCCTATTGGAGCTGTAATTGGTGGTATTATTGGTGCTATGGTAGGTCATGGATTAGAGGAAGAGAGTATAAAAGAGAAGGGATAGGAGTCATTGATTATGGATAAGCAGAACGCTGAAGTTGATTTCTATGGTAGAACATATTCTATTATTGCTTATGGTTTAATGACAATTTCCGTGTCGGTTTTACTAGGTTGGTTTTTTGGTCAAATAGAAGCTTGGTGGCTGGCAGCAATGGGTTTAGAAACCTGTGGGATTGCAGGTATCATAACATTTCTTTACTTTAGAAAGATGTTCAAAGAATTTGAAAAAAAATAACAGGAGTGGTAAAAATGGGAACGTATGCAGTTCAGTTGCCAAAACGAGTTGTTTTTGGTGACGGAGTAGAGGAGAAAATAGGTGCAGAGGCGAAAGGGTTGGGAGCGAAAAAAGCACTTATCGTTACTGATGCGACGATAGAAAAAGCGGGATTGCTCGAAAAAGTGGAAAAAACGCTGAAGGAAGCGGTGGAAGTGGACGTTTTTGATATTGTGGAGTCGGAACCGACTTTAGCGGCTGCGGAAACGGTCGCCGGGGCTGCAAGAGCAGCGAAGTACGACCTGATAGTAGGCGTTGGAGGCGGAAGTGTGATGGATATGGCAAAGGTCGCATCTGCGGTAGCTTCGAACCCGGAGCAGGGAGTAAGCGAATTTCTGGGTGCGAACAAGATTGCAAACCCAAGCGTGCCAAAAATTTTAGTCCCGACAACTGCCGGGACAGGTGCAGAAGCTACTCCATTTACACTCATCATTGTGGAGGGAAAGAAAAAGGCGATAGCAAGCCCTTATAATCTCGCAGACGTTGTTTTGATTTCACCTTCGTTCACCGCTACGATGCCGCCAAAGGTAACTGCTTCAACGGGCATGGACGCATTGAGTCATGCAATCGAAGCGTTTTTATCCACGGGCTCAAACCCGCTGACCGATTCTTTTGCGTTGGAAGCGATAAGGAAGATTGCAGATAATTTAGAGGTAGCATTTTCACACGGCGATAATCTCGATGCTCGTTTGAAAATGTCGTTAGCAGCGATGCTGGGCGGGATGGCATTTGGAAATGCAGGCGTTATAGCTGGTCATGCAGCGGCGCATACGTTCGGAGCGAAGTATAAAATACCACACGGCGTCGCTGCTGCGCTTGCCCTGCCTTATATTATGGAGTATAACGCACCTGTAGCCAGGGATAAGTTAGTGAAGGTAGCGCGAGAAATGGGCGAGGATATATCGGGGCTGACGGAGGAAGAAGCGGCGTCAAGGGCGGTTGCACGTGTTAGGGGCTTGCTTGAAAAGCTGGAATTGCCAACACGACTTGCTGATTTGGACGTGCCAGAGGAGGATTTACAGGAGTTGGCTGAAGCTATGTCGAAGGAGAAGGGATACTTAGCACGCAATCCACGTAAAATCGAGCATGAAGAAGCTGTAAAAATATTCGAG
>Ga0209986_10005553_pt1 | contig 10441 bp, 9 predicted proteins | sample BlataG_FD_183168 | JGI IMG/M metagenome (GOLD analysis project Ga0209986, IMG submission 183168) | Deep subsurface microbial communities from Black Sea to uncover new lineages of life (NeLLi) - Black_00105 metaG (SPAdes) (version 2) | ecosystem: Environmental > Aquatic > Marine > Oceanic >...
GACCCCCCTCGTAAAAGGGAACCGTGTCCACCACCGCCTTGTCCGAGTAGGAGGGGTGTAACCCGCCATAGGCAGCCGTATGTGCGCCGCCGAGTAGTAAAGCGCTCATACAGAGCATTGATAAAGATTTTGGAATTCGCAGCATCACTGACTCCTTAAGAGATCTGTCGGGTTTTGACTTGTGCCACAGTTTAACAGCAACTTTCTCTATGGCTTAAGCGTTTCTCATCTCCTCGCTGTTTTGCAGTGGCCTAAAATAAGACAGCATCCGTTCAAAAGCAAATCCCTGTAACGGAAAAAATCTCCCTGTGAACTCCTTTCGCGAGGCAAGTATCGATCTTGCACACTGTAAGACTACTTCTTTCGTTAAGCTAAGTAGCCCAGGCAAATCTTGGTGGCGACAAACGACCACCCCCAGATCGTGACGGTCACCACCATGAGCACCCGCGCCAGCATCATACGTCGTGCTCCTGCAGCCGCAGGCGGCCATATTTCTCCGCCACGTACACCCCAAGGCTGATCAGCATCGCCCCGATTGCCAGCCAGAGAGTTATCGGCTCGCTCAACAGAATTCCGGCCGCGGCCACTGTGATGAGCGGCTCCACATACAGCCACACCCCCACCTCAGCCGCCGTGGCTCGCGCCAGACCTTCCGACCAGAGCCAGAACGCAATCGCCAGACAGAAAACACCGAGAAAGACAAGACTGACCAGCGTCACCGGCTTCAGGCTTAAGAACTTCTCATAGCCACTCGTTAGAAGAGTATACGGGACAAAAACAAGTCCGGCCACGCCGGTCATCCAGAAGGTGGCCACCAGCGGGTGGACTTTGGTGGTGATCTCCCGGGTGCCGACCGTGTAAAACGCCCAAGTGACGCACGACCCCAGCACGATAATATCCCCGCGCGAGTTGATCCACTGCAGGTTGGCCATGTCCCCGTTATACGTCAAAAACAACACTCCGCCGGCAGCCAGGAGCACCCCCAGCCACTGCGAGGCATTAAATGCCTCTTTAAGATATACCCATGACAGCAGGGCGATGAAGATCGGCGCCGTGGTGAGAATCCAGGCGGTGTTGGAGGCGGAGGTCTCTTTCATGCCGGTGGCCATCACCCAGAAATGCAAGAATATCACTCCTGCCGCGATTATCAGTTTGCCGTGCATCGCCCTCGGCCAGGCGGCAAGCCGCTTTTTCTTGATGATGACGTACAGCACGGGGACGGCGAGCAGAAACCTCACCGAGATCATCTCCACCGGCTCAAGTTCCGTCAACACCACCTTAATGGCGATATACGACACCCCCCAGAACACCACCGGCAGCAACAGCAAAAACGACGACCAGCGCATGAGGGGAGTAAATGTTTATGATGACAAAAGCGCAACTGGAAATCAAACGTTGACAACCTATCAGATATTGGATAACTTTGCGGTACATTGACCACGTGGCACGACGATAGCAATGAAAGTCCAGACACACAAAGTGACGCTACTTATTATTCTCCTCATTGCGGTTAACGTACTCGCGAATGGGTTCTATAGGGTAAGTCGCGTTATAGATGGGGACACAATTGTCTTGGATGACGGCCGAACTGTCCGCCTCATAGGGGTTGACGCCCCCGACAAGAGTGCTCGAACGGAGCTGTTCCGGTCTTTGGTCGTGAAAACGAGTGACTTTTTGTCCAGGCTTTGCGAGGATAAGAGAGTGAGGTTGGAATATGGTCGCGATACAACTGATATATATGGCCGAACACTCGCCTATGTCTTTTTGGAAGACGGCACTTTTATCAATAAGCTAATTATCCTTCACGGATATGGTTACGCATATCTCAAGTATCCATTTAAGTATAGAGACGAGTTCATTAGTGCAGAATTAGAAGCGCGTCAAAAGCGATTGGGGCTTTGGGGCGATATTGATACTGCTTTCCATAAACGGTCAGAAGCCGACTCGCCCGACAACTCAATCACAGTATATGTAACAGAAACTGGAACTAAATATCATCGGGAGACTTGCAAGCATTTGGCCAAGAGCAAAATAGCAATCAGCCTCGCCAAAGCTGTCGCTGACGGTTACAATCCGTGCGCTGTCTGTAACCCCCCTGTCGCATATCGGGCCACGGCGACTCACGCCACAGTTGATGTCAAAGACTACACTACACGAAGTAAAGAAGGATTTTATTGGACCTTCTGGATACTCCCATTCATTCTGTTTTTCACGCTGATAGCTACTATAGCAATCGCTTGGGCCAACTATAGGATGGTGGAGAACGCGACAAGGCCAGTTGTTGCTTTCACGCTCAGGAAGGACACACAAAAAAAGTCCGATATCTCGCTGCAAGTCTCGAATCTTTCCAATACAGACGCAGAGGGCATTGTTATTATGAAACTCTTTGTGGATGGTAATCAGTACGATTTCGGGGACGAAGCATACGAAGGGAAAATGATATGGTCTTTACCCGCTAGGCAGTCATTTGCAGGTTATAAACCTCTCGACATAGCTAAGCCAGCACCCCGGCATAAACTGGAAGCCAGCGTTTACTATCGTAGATGGAATCGACGCAAAAGACGTTTCCGAAAAGGAAAGGTCTATAGTGCCCCGCTGCAAAGATGGGAATATGACTACGACCTCAATTGCTGGGTCCCCGTAATTGCTTTCGAGTCGTCACAAACCCCACATGAGGCGGACCTAAGCGTTTTTCGCTAGTCCTATGGGATTGCAGCCACGCGTTCCTGCCAATCATTCTGGACGGCACAGTCCGAGTAGGTCAGGAGGCTTGTCCTCCTGACAACTAAGTCAGACGATGTCTGTCAGGACCGCAAGGGTCCTGACCTACAGATCTTGATGAGAGTGGCAACTTCTTGATCAAAAGGGACAGCGAGAAAAGACTTGTAAACTGTATACATATCCCTTAGTTTTTCCCACAGGATGTGCAAAACTCTACAAAAAAGCGCAGGAAGCCGTCGCAGAAGTATGCCCATTGACGGCAAGCCGCTGGTTTTTCCACAGTGAACACTAAAAACAAGATCTGCTAACATGACACGTAAAGCAACGAATACGATTCTCCTTTTGATGCTGGCAGGCATAACCCTCGGGGCGGCACTCGGGTATTACGTCCCTGATGTTATGCTCTCTATCAGCGTACTCGGCACACTTTTCATAAGCGCTCTGCAACTGGTCGTGATGCCGCTCATAGTCGCTGGAATTATAGTGGGCGTTGCCTCGCTTGGAGAGGCGCGCAGACTTGGCCGCCCTCTCATCATGACGCTGGCATACTTTGTGGTCACCACCGCCCTCGCGGTGGGTATCGGCCTTGGTCTGGCGATGCTCCTGTTGCCCGGCTGGGGTGTCAGTACCGTCGGTGCGGCTCTTCCCACGGAAGTCGCCGGATTGAAATCGACGGGCTTCAGCGACTTTCTGCTCGCGTTTATCCCGACCAGTCTTCCCCAAGCCGTGATCAAGGGGCAGTACTTAGCGATAATAGTTTCTTCTCTTTTCTTTGGAGGCGTTTTGGCCACTCTCGGGCAAAGGGGGAGAGTTGTCGTCGATTTTTTCAGAGGTGTCAGTGAAGTTATTCTCAAGCTCGTCTATTTGATTCTTTATGCCGCCCCGATCGGATTGTTTTCGGTAGTCGGCACGGTTGTAGCCGGGAATTCCGGCTCGTTGGGTGAGCTTTCCCATAGCCTCTCTTACTATTTGCTGGCGCTTGGCGCCGGCCTGTTGATTCACAGCGTCATCGTTTTGTCTTTGCTCCTCAAGTTTGTTGGGCGACGTTCGCCGCTGGGGTATTTCGGCAATATGGTACCGGCCCTGTCGACCGCCCTGGCAACTGGCTCGTCAGTTGCTGCTTTGCCGGTAACCTATGCCGGTGTGGTGGACAAAAACAAGGTTGACAGCCGGGCCGGAGCGCTGACTCTGCCGTTGGGAATGACCATGAATTTGAACGGCACCGCCATGTACTTGGCGATAGCCGCTCTTTTTGTCGCCCAGGCCTTTGGGATGAGCCTGTCGGCAGGGCAGATAATCTCGATAGCCGCGGTATCCATCCTGGTTTCGCTGGGAGCCGCAGCGATTCCTCATGCCGGCATCTTGTTGCTTCCTTTTGTCCTGCGAGCGGCGGGATTTCCGCAAGAGGTCTATGCCGGGATCGGTTTGATAATCGCCGTGGATTGGCTTTTTGACCGGTTTCGAGCTGTCGTTAACGTCTGGGGTGACTCGGTCGGAGCGGCTGTCGTGGCCACGGCATTAAAGCCGAAAGCTGCTCGCGAAAGAGGCACGGCCCGCACACAACCACGAAAAGTTGCCCTCACAGAAGAAACGGCGCGCGCACGGACCGGTTCACGCAGGAGAGACGGAGAACCGGCGCGCCCGACACAACGCCCTCGCCATGACAAAGGAAGGCCACCGGGCGCTAGAGACCAGCGCGAAAGGACAAGAACAACAAGGGCAAGTGCCACAACAGGTCGCACTCGGCCTGGACGGCAAGCCGAGCCGGCAACGCGTGACAGACCAAGCTATCACCGGCCAGAACGCAAGAGCGAGCCCAGACGGGCAGATTCATTGAAGCCAATGACCGCCAGAACGAGAGAGGAGACGGTGCCGTCGACCGCCATTGATACAAAACAGGTAGCGCCCATCGAAGACCGCGCCGGAGATATCACTCCTCCACAAAAAGCTGTTGAGCAAAAGACACCTCCAGTCGAAACACCATCCCCTGAGTACGGCCGACTAAAAACCCGCCGGGGGAGGATCGTAAAGAATGGACAACCCCCGACAGAGCGGGGCGAGTCTGACGCCTTAAAGGGCGAGGAAGAGTTTCCACTGGAGAACATCACCTTCGGGCGACAAAAGAAGAAAAGGCGCCCGCGGTAAAATAGCGCCGGTCGGGGTGGTCTGCGGCGGAGTATTAGTAGGTCAAAATTATCCATGCAGAACTTGAATTACAAGCAGGTTAGTTCTATAAGCCTAAAGCTCCGATACAGAGAGCAAGGTTCTCTATGAGAAAGTTCATGTTCGCGGTTCTGTTGGTCGGCTTTCTCGGCGGGTGCAGCAAAGAGCCGCAGACCGTTGATGAGTTGAGCCGGGCCGGGGAAGAGGCGTTCGATAACCATGAGTATGCCAAGGCCAGAAAATACCTTACCAAAGCGGTGGCACAGAAACCGTCCGACCGCCACCTGTTGTACCTACTGGGAGTAAGTTACCAGCGAGACTTTCTGTATGATTCCGCCTTTCATTACCTGAAACGACTCGACCTGCTGTTTCCCGATGACCGAGAGGTAAATCTCCGGCTGTACGAGATCGCCAAAACAGTTAGGGAATGGAAAAGCGCCATCAAGGCTATCCAGGTTCTGGTCAAAACAGGAGACTCAGTTGAACAGTATCACGCCGAGCTGGCGGATCTGAACCTCAAGATTGAAAACTACAAAGTGGCGTACTATTTCTATCGCAAACTCCTTGAAGCGAACCCGAATAATCCCAACTATTACCTGCTGGTTGCGAACTTGGCCACCCAACTTGACTCGCTGGACATTTCGCTGGCGGTTGTTGACAGCGCTCTTGAACGTTTCGGTGACAGAGACGAGTTTCTGGTGAACAAGGGACTATATCTGGCGGCCATGAAACGCTACGAGGAGTCAGAGGCTACATTCCGCTATCTACTGGCCAAAGACAGCAGTTCCCTGCCGGCCATGCTGAACCTTGCCCACACACTGGCCACCCAAAATGATCGGGCCAAGAAGAGAGAGGCGCTGCAATTGTACCTTCAGCTAAGGCCCGTGGCAGACGAGGTGCTTAGCCTCGATTCTATCATTACCGCTCTTCGAGAAGAACTCAACATCAAGAATTAGGTAAATAAGAAGGGCAGGATTAGTAATTAATCCTGCCCAACGCAGGGCTGTCTCGGTAAGAGACAGAGGGGGGGTCTTGCAAGCTTTTCTATACTTTCTAACCCAATTTAATGATAATTGTTCATTTGGCAAGAAAAAAATATAAGAAAATGCGATTTTTTTTTCTTGCCTCGAAGTAACCCCGGTAAACAGAGGACACCAGCCGTCGAAGGGAAAACGGCCGGTATCCGTGCGTTTCCAGCTCGGATCGCGGACCGGGCCGGGATTCTGTCAGCAAACGGGATTACTTAAAACCCTTCTTCGTCGTCAGCCAGCTCCGACTCAATAGCGTTGCAGTGCAATTTCCACCGTCCCTGGAAGAAACCGTTCTTGTGCCACGGGGCTGATCTGTATCTACCTTTCAGGACGCCTATCTCGATCCGATTGGCGTTGAAGATCATGCCGGCAAACCAGCCATGGGTGTGTTTCCTCGTGGCGTTGGTTACCTCCGGACGGGGAGGGTGGTCGTAAGTCCCCTTCAGGAACCCCTTAAACTCGCCGGTTCTTGAAATCCATTTGCCATAGAAGACCCTGGCGCCGGAGTTATTTTTGCCAAAGTGCCCTTTCAGGTAGCCGCTAATGTACCAGCCAAAGAAGTTTGGGCGTTTTGACCACCAGACGCCCCGGAACCGGCCCTCTCCGTTCTCATTAAAACCCCAGCGACCGGCCAGGAAACCACGCGGGCAGGGGTAACGGTGAAGCTCAAAGGCGTGGAAAGCAACGGCGTTGGAGTCGTCAAGATAAACGACTGTGTCGAGGGACTTGAGTTCCTCAAGTTCGAACGTACGACTATACGGACCGGTCTCAAATGACACTGTCGCCGAGCAGGAGGTGTCAATCACAATGATGTAGCTGGTATCGCCCAGCGAGTCGATTTCGACCACTTCGGTGGTGTCAAATATCGGCGGTACAAAGATGTCAACAGCTATGCCATCGTTGTGAACGGTAGTTTTGGAGACCCACTCGATAAGCTTGGGATCGGTGCGGGGACGAATAATGTAATCCTGGCCCGGCTCAAAACGGATCACGCGCCGGATAACCTCGACTCCGCGCGAAACGCTCAAAGAACCAGTCCAATCAGTAACCTCAGTGACCGTTGAGTCATAGCACAGACGTCCCCAGACAGCCCTCAAATGGTAGTAACCTGTTCGGGGGCAAGAAATTACCGTGCCCACCTCCGGTGAGGTTAAGATTTCGTCGTTGTATACCGTGTCACTCGCGGCTTCATCCACCAGCTCCGGATCGCCAAAGCCGGGATTTTCCATCGAGGCCGTGTAGCCGCCGAACTCATCCTCAAGATTGAGGTTTTCGATCGCACCAGGTTCGATCGGGCTGTCTGAGCAGCCGCTGACCCAGAACAGAAGGGAGATAATTATCATCAGCGGTGTCAGCAGATTGCGGATCATGGTTTGGTTTTCCTTTCTTTTATCAGTTAACGACTTCTTGTCTTTCAGTTCTGCCCGAGATAGTATCAACCTGCGTGCCATTTCAGGTCTCTTACAATAATCTTTTGATATTCAATAAGTTAAGGCAATTGTTAGGGGAATAAAAGGGACTTGCCCCCCGTACCGGATGGTACAGATGGCGCTTTTTGGACGACTTGGTACAGGAAAGGTGGGGGCACGAGCCTCGCGATCGTGCCATCCACGCTTCTGGCAAAAGGGAGAAGAGAACAGAAGTGCGGAGGCTTCTGCCCCACGATGACTACCGCCTGAAGTGGACTTCCTGGCTACTTCTCAGAGGCAGTACCGCCTCCACGAGCACTCAAGGCAGCCGGGTTGACGATCCAAAAACATCGAGCGCCATCCCAGTCAGGGTGAATGGGATCACCGCTCGTTGCCCACAACCAGTCTCCGCCGGGAGGGTAAAACGACGAGTCGATACAAATCCTGTCACCGTGGTATGATGTGTCGATCGGCCCGATCTGTACGGCGAAGGCGACCTCGTCAAACCCGTCAGGTATGCCAGTACCAGATATAATGAATCCGCCTAATCCAACCGTATCCGATCCGGAGCCGGAGATACTGAACGAATTAACAAAGATACCCTGATCAATCATAGCGTCCGTAATGCCGCCGGCGTCGATGCCAATGGTAGTATCCCAGGTAGCTCCATCGGGAGAAAAAATCCGAAAACCATGTGTGAGACCGGTAATCGCCCCGCCGGTGTTGTTGACAAGCCGTATATAGAATGTGATCAGCGTGTCGGTCTTAACGCTGTCGATCGCATAGAGACCATCGACACTGTCCATTGTAACTTGCTCCCCCGGTTCATGGCCATTTCCTCCGTCACCGTTACCTGAGGTAGTACCGTTATCGTCTTTCTCATCGCACCCGACTGCTAACATGGCACAACACATCAAAAAAGTTAAGAACCGCTTGCTCATCAAATAATCCTCCTTCAGTACCTTCCGCTTGCTGAACGTTAGAAAGCAGTTTAGATTAAAACTCCTTTGGTTTCGTTAATTGTTTTCACGCCGCGCGTGGAATGTGAAAAGCACAAAGCCTTTGACCTACTTGATTGATTCTCCGACAACTATGCCGATAGTGAAAAAAATACGCCCAGGAGGACTTGAACCCCCAACCTTCTGGTCCGTAGCCAGACGCTCTATCCAATTGAGCTATGGGCGCATTCTCTCGTCATCAATTAACCTGCACGCTCCCCACAAGTCAAGTGGTTTTCAGTTGCCCGACCCACGGTATGCCATCCGTTGACAGGCTGGAAATTATCCTTATCTTTTGCCCATGAAAGAGCCTGGGAAGTTTGTTTCGATTATCAGATCAGAATTCCCCGATGATAGGGTTACCTACCAGAAAAGGGTTCCCACCTTCCATCCCGAATCGGCCGAGGAGGCTGCTAAGCTCTTTAAGCTCGCCAATCGGCACGGTCAGAAGATGTACATCACCGGCTTTGGCAACAACATTGACCCGGTAGGCGAGCCGTTTATCGACATGGTGTTAATTAGAACCGACCGATTGAATACGCTTTTGGAGGTTATTCCGCAGGATTTCTTTGTGACCGCCGGTTCCGGGTATCCTCTTCGGGAGGTCAATCTCCAGTTGGAGCGGATAAAGCTCTCTTTGCCCCACTCTTCTCTTCCCTATGTTGGCTCGGTGGGTGGAGCCATTGCCACTGGGCTGAGCGCCGAACTGGACGGTCAGGATCTTCCCCTGAAGAAGTACTTCATCAAGGCGGAAATCGTCACTCCCGAGGGGGATATAATCAGACCAGGCTCCGCCTGCTTTAAGTCGGTTTCGGGGTACGACGTCGTCAAGGTCTTTTACAATTCCTGGGGCTTGCTGGGGTTTATCGTGTCGGCAACGTTTCGAGTCATGCCCACCGCAACCGCAGCGGAGTTGGGTCCTATGAAAATGAAAGGGATCAACCGGGAAGATTTCCTGGCCGGTCTGGCCGAGACTAATACCGCCGTCGACGCCGTTTACTCACGCAAAGTGAAGGCAAAGTTTGACCCTCGTGGGATTCTTCCCATTATCTAAGTCGTTTCGTAAGCGGCAGATGTCCAGGGGTTATCCCAAAACTGTGTTTACCACGTTTCGGAGGGTCTTGCTCGCCAAGGCGGATGTGACCCTACAAATGCTTTCTCAAGTGCCTTGTGGGACAGCCTCACCCCGCATGACTGCCCTTGTGTAAGCGGTAACACGTTTGGAAGCATCGATGTGACTGCCAAGCTGCCGGGTTTTCTTGTGTGCTTGCATCTAGGTCAAGTCCTGCAGGTGACAACAAAGTCCTTTGCTCATACTGCGCTGATTTTGTATGTTCTTAGTGTGTCCATACAAACCGTTAACCCATAACTCAGGGAGTCCGACATGCGCCAGCTTGTTCTGCTCGTTTGCATGGCAGGGACAGTGTCCCTCTTATCTATGTCAACATCAAGAGGCGGTGTTATACCGTCGTGGGAAGATCCCTCAGGGAAATTGGGCTTCTTCCCGATTTCGAACGAGGTTTCCTTGTATAAGAACTATGACGATGCGGGCGAAGACCGTGGAACGACGCTCCAGTTCGTGTTGATCAACTCGTTTAGGTTCTATACTACGTTCAACTTCGAGTTCACGGCCGACTATAACTTTGACATGACGCCGGGGCTGAGCGACGACCATTATGTTGAACTCTCGTTGGTTAAGCCGATCTCCAGTATTCTTAACCTGAATATACAGCGGGTCATATCGACCTTTGAGCCTGAGCCGATCAACCAGTTCGGGCTCCGTCTCAGCTTCTGAATCGCTAAGTGAGGTAGGTCAGGACCCACGTGAAGCTGTGCCATAAGTTCGTTACTTCTGTGAGTAGAGCACATTGATTTCAGAGGGGCTGTTTCCAACTCCGCGTAGCGGCGGGCTTTACGTCCGCCGTCTATTGGCGGGAGACAAGCCCCCGACCTACGCGGGGTGCGGTTTCCGTCTTTTGGCACAGCCTCCTCGGAGACTGTCTCAAAACTCTTGTTGTTTTGAATATTTGGCCTGGCTATTCATTTGGCAAGTTGTTTTTGGAGGCATGTATGGGTAAGGATATTCGCGCAGATTATAGCCAGACGTTTTTGCTGCCGC
>Ga0209986_10005554_pt1 | contig 10440 bp, 5 predicted proteins | sample BlataG_FD_183168 | JGI IMG/M metagenome (GOLD analysis project Ga0209986, IMG submission 183168) | Deep subsurface microbial communities from Black Sea to uncover new lineages of life (NeLLi) - Black_00105 metaG (SPAdes) (version 2) | ecosystem: Environmental > Aquatic > Marine > Oceanic >...
GGCGTATCTTTGTGGGCGGACACTCTGCCGGCGCCCAATTGGCGGCGCTGATCTGCATCGACGATCGTTACCTGAAAAAAGAAGGCGTGTTGTTCGATGTCCTCAAAGGCTGCGTCCCGGTGGACGGTGACACTTATGACATTCCCAAAATCATCATGACGGCGGAACATCGGCAAGCGCTCTACGGCGGTAAGATGTTTACCTTTGGTCATCGCCAGAAATTTGGGAACGACCCAGAGAAGCACATCGATTTTTCGGCCGTGACGCACGTGGCAAAGGACAAAGGGATACCACCGTTCCTCATCCTGTATTTTCCCGGCAATCCTGATACGCGAGCCCAGGCGCGGCGCCTTGAGAGCGTTCTGAAGGCAGCGGGAATCCCGGCTAAGGCATATGGCAAGCGCGACAGCAACCACAGCCGTTTGAATAACGACCTCGGCAAGCCCGATGATCCGGCGACGCAGGAACTCTACAAGTTTCTAGATCCGTTGGTCGGTGGGAAGTAGTGAAAAATGCCGAATTTATTTCGCGCAATGACTACGTCATCCGGATCTATCTCAATCATCGAATTCGCCAGACGTCTGGCGAATTGAACTGGAGCCAACACGTCAGTGTGCCGCAGCAAACATACCTTTCATCCCGTCGACTTGGAGACAAAACAGACTATCTCACCTCGGGTAGTATCATAGTAAGCTGTGGGTACTCTCACTCCGCCCATCCAGGAAGAGAGACTGTTGCTTGGTAATTCGAGTAGTTGTAGAGGGGATTTCGCTCGGGCTTGTAGAGCTGGCCCCGTTTGGGATTATCATCTTGCGTGTAAATCCAGAGTTCGTATGGATCCCATACTACTACCTCGTCGCGGCAGTCGCCAGTCACGTCCAGCACGGCGTTACACTGGTAGGGATGTCCGTCCGCCGGAAATTGAACGACTCGTCGTCCCCGGCCGTCGTACATGCCGCCCTCGGTCACGTCTGGTGACAACACGAAGAACTCCTCGCTCTTTCCCGTCCAGTTGATTGGAAGACACATGCTGCCGCGCTGCACCGGTTCGAAATCATGATATAAATCACCCTCTGAATCGAAGTAATGAATAATACCTTGATTACCCCAGAAATTGATGCTAACAATTTCGAGCCCGGGCAAATCATCTCGCAAATTCGCAACCGCCGGATTCTGCACATGACCGAAAAAGTGATGCTTGAGTACGTTGCCCTTGAGGTCTGTAAAAAAGGCCCCCGCATCGCTGGCTGCGCAGAAAAGGATTGGCTCAGCGCCTTTCTTGAATCTCGCGACGGCGATGCCGTCCGCATGATCCTCCATCTTCCCATCCAGCGACCATAGCTTTGTCCCGTTGTCATCGAACATGGAATAGCCAATAGCGATTTCGTCCCTACCGTCATTGTCGATGTCGAAAGCAAAAGGATAGTGCCCCGTCGTGCATTCTCCCTTCCAGAGTATCTCGAACTGGTCATTCATCGCCCAGATGTGACGGTAGCGGTCCTTGAAGATTATATCACGATCCTGCCCTTGGCCCCGCAGGTCGCAGAAGAACAGCGAATCGCCGAGGATACGTGGGAAAATGTTGTGCGGGCCGTGATCGCCCGGTGGCTTTAATGGTGTCGGCTTGCGGTACTTCACCTTGCCTGTTGCGCCTTCCGCCACGATGATTTCCTGGTTCATGCAATAGACTGCCTCATTTCTACCGTCGCCGTCAATGTCGTGAATCTGGAAGCCTACATCGTTTGTCAGGTGATTCTTCCAGAGGTCCGGTTTTCCCTTCTGCCAGAGCACCTTTCCATTTAGATTCACAGCCGTTAAGCAGCTCAGTTCGCTGTTGCGGTCCTTCGGGCCGTGATGTATTACCTGTCCAAATAGAATATCGACCTCACCATCACCGTCCAGATCGCCAAACCGCAGGTTGCGCCCAACACCATATTCAGCTGTGGTGAATTTCTTCCATACTACTGGCATGGGATTGGCCGCTTGGAGCCTTGCTTCTTCCTTCTCCTTTGCAGCGATGTTTTTTTCTACGCGTTTCATTTCTTCGGTGCTCGTCGTGACCTTCACCGAGCTGAACCTTGCCGGAACGTCCGCGGTTAACGCTACCTTTCCTTCCACAAAAGTCGAATCTTTCGCCTCCAGGACCACGCCGTTGTCGAGCTTCGCTCGAATGCGGTTACCCTCGACGCGAATCGTCGCCGTTAGGAATTCGCCGGGATTCCAGGCGCATTCATGCTCCGCCAGTATCTTCTCGTAGGGTCTCCGAAAAGCGACTCCGTGTTTGACCACCTTCAAAATCGCCTTCGGACCTTTCATACCGAAAAAGTAATAACACCGGTCATTACGGTAACGAAATGCCACACCGATCTGCCCCTTCTTCCACTGGGGACAGAAGCGCACTGAGACCGTATAGTCCCTCCAGAATTCGCCACCTCGCGCCACTGTGCATATCATAGGGTGCGAGTGGTTTCGCTTGTAATAAATCGTCTGCGAGAGCATGGCGTCACCGTCTTCTTCTATTACCCACCAAGCGCGCTGTTCAGGCGTGCCTGAAGTGAAACATGAGACGACCCAGTTGTCCTGGGGTGCCGTTTCATGTACGTAATGGTATTCGGCATGAGCGCCGATGACACCCGCCGAGAACATACCTGGACGCAATTCATGGAAATCATCATTGAGCAACACCGCTGGCCCACCAAATGTGGGAATTGAAAAAACCATAAAAAACCACACGATTCCTATTAAGCCAATACTAATTCTAAATTTACACATCATAAACCTCATTCTCGCAGTCATTTTTTTCTTAAAAAACAACATTGTCTTTCACCTTTTTCTGCTATGCTGGTATATTCTACGTCGGCCTTATATATAATAGGACACTGTCAACCCTTTATCAAGGGAACACCGATCCCGAACACTATAAAGAGCTCAAAGTCAAATATTGAAATCCCTATTTGATTATGACATAATATGGGCGATATAATGTTGACATCTGCAAGTTTTGCAGGTTTCAATATAAATTGATATCAAGCAATTTTGCTGCTCAATCAATGTTAGTGTTGCGATAAGAACGCAAATGACAAGACCAAAAAAGAAGCTTACTCCAGAACAAAAAGCCGCAAGAAAAAAGCGGCGAGAAGAATATATGACAGTTTTCATAAACGGCAAGCAGAGGCGGATCAAACGACCACCCACAATCGAGGGTATGGATGCAGAAGAGTTCATACGAAGAAACGCTGATCCTATCTGGTTACACCAAAATGAACTGTGGGAATACATAGATCAGAATGAAGATGAGGATGACGCTTTAGATAAAATGTGATTTCTGCATAAAAAGGGATGGCAGCTTGAGAAATTGTCAGCCTCTTTCTGATTTGAAGTGATTGATGCATTTCTTTTCCTCCGTATACTTAATTAATTACGAGTTTTTGTGACGCGTAGCCGTCACAAATGCTCTATTGGACTGAACCGCTGACGAGTCATTTGGAGTTTCAATAACCAAACGAATTGCGTCTCATCGGTGATCAGCGGACGGATTGGTGCGATTGGATCTTGCTCGATAGGGGATGGGTTGATCTGTTTGGTGCAATCGGAGGCTTATCAGGTGTAACCGGTGGCCAATTTGGGGCGTTTTTTCACTGGATAGATGGACCGGTATTGCCACGTAACCTAAAGGTTCATGTTTCGGATTAAACTTGATCATCAATGAGATTAAGATAAGCTCTCTAACGGTGGTGCCCTCCCTTGGCGAGGCAGGCGCCCTATCCGGACGAGCATGCCCTTCCGGCAATGGGGACATAGTCTGGGTTCTGACGTAGGAGATACCTCCGCATCCATATCTTCTTCTAATCGTTCTTGCTGATCATTTCCGGATTGAGTCAAGGTCTGTTGTAACTCTAACAGTTTCTTGCGATTCGAGGGACTCCACAGGCCATAGTAACGCACTTTGTGAACACCCGCCGGCAGCGCATGCTGTAGAAAACGCCGGATGAACTCCTCGGCGCTGACGGTCATGGTTTTAATATAAGCACCGCGTTTGGAATCCTTATACCGAAAAGTCACATTACCATTGTCGACAGAAAGGATTCGGCTGTTGGCGATGGCGACACGGTGAATGTAGCGGGCCAGATAATTAAGGACTGTACGAGTGCCATGGACGGCCGGTTTACAGTGGACAACCCAGTCTTTTTGCCATATGGATTTCGGAAGGTGAATATCCTCGAATTGCTTGCGAATACGTGCAAGGAAGATACCGCGAAACAGCTTCGATAAGGCATTGACCGGTACCAGATAGTCGTCTCTTGCAGATATCCACGTATACCCATCAGACGACAAGCCGCCTCCTGTGACCAGACAGTGCACATGAAGATGGTACGAAAGATTTGAGCCCCAGGTATGCAGAACCGCCATCACACCCACCTGACCACCGACGTAATGGGGATCTGCAGCCAGCTTGATGATAGAATCAGCGGCGGTTTTGATGAGAAGGCCGTAGAGGTCTTTCTGATACAGGCGCATAAACCCACTGAGCTCATGCGTCAACGTAAAGATCACATGATAATACAGTACCGGCAAGAGTTCCTTCTCTCTGCCCTGGAGCCATGCCTGGTTGTCGCTCTTGTGGCATTTCGGACAACTGCGGTTACGACAGGAGTGATACGAATACTGCAGCCGGCCGCAGTGATTACATTCAAATACATGGCCCCCCATGGCAGGCCTGCGGCATCTGAGTATGTCCTTGAACACACGTCGATGACTGGGCGGCATTCTTTCGCCGAACTTCTGTAAATACTCAGTGCCGTAGCCTCTGAAGACGTTTGCCACTTCGATCACGGTGGTTGATGCTCCTTCCTTAGAGACGATCATTCTTCATACCCACCGTAGGGTTATCTTAGAAGAATCATAAGATAAAAATTGTCCGGGGCAATAAATAAATTCAATGCTTTCGCATTATAAATAGATCAGGGGCAACACTACCGCGAAGCGGTTTAGTCCAATCCGATTTCACACTGAAAATTATTGGAAATATTTGTATTTTCGCAAAAAATAAACATTTATTCGGACTCGATATAGGCAAAATCAACATTTGTGGTGTCAAAATGGTGAGTGCGCCAAGGTAAGCTGTTGTGAGTCAGCTGGACAATCCAGCCTGGCCAAAGGTTAGCCACCAGGCCAGAACGGAACTTAATGTATATTGAGGTAACGAGATATGCAAGGCTTAAGGAAAGGTGAATGGTCAGCCATAACGCAAGTGAAGGTATTCAGCCCCGAAATTTGACTAATCGCATTGGGCCAAGGGTTTCACCATTTGGAAGCCAGTATCGCTACACACGATAGTGGCGAGTGTGTCAGCGACGTGCCGGGGTCGGAGTCCATGGCGGGTCATTCGAAGATTCACAGCGGAACTTGGGATAGCCATATCGTTCCCAATAGTGAAGCTTCCAACGAGCTGAAGAGGCAGAGAAGGAAGTATGGCGATATGGCAGTCGGACTAACTCATATTAGAGGCGTAAATGGGGTAATGCCCATTGAGTCCCAAGGGCCCGGGACACTCGAAGGGGTTAGCGGTAAAGCGTAGAGGGATGAGGTGGCATATGCCATACACTGAGATGGATAACATAACGCCAGCAAAATTAGCCCTCATATCGGAACGGGCTCGGAAGGACCCCAAGTTTCAGTTCACGAGCTTAGCTCACTTACTGAACGAGGGATTCCTGAAGGAATGCTACTATCAACTCGGCAGGGACCGAGCCAGTGGCATTGACGGTGTAAGTTGGAAGGAATATGGAGAAAGATTGGATGAGAACATTAGCGATTTGGTAGTCCGTCTAAAGGCCAAACTGTATATGCCGTTGCCTTCTCGGCGGACGTATATACCGAAGGATGAGCATTCGAAACGCCCGCTCGGCCTACCTGCACTTGAAGACAAAATAGTGCAGAAGGGAATTGCCCGGATTTTAGAGGCTATTTATGAGCAGGATTTTCTGGATTGCTCATATGGTTATAGGCCAAATCGCAGCTGTCATCAGGCGTTGAATGTAGTGGATAAGACGATGATGCGACGCCCCATCAACTATGTCATTGAGGCGGATATCAAGCGTTTCTTTGATAACGTCCCACATGATTGGATGGTCAGGTGTCTGCAAGTTCGCATCAAAGACCCGAGCCTCCTTCTGATTATCAGAAGGTTTCTTGAGGCTGGCTATATTGATGCAGGTGAGTTTGTCTTAACCACCGAAGGGACACCTCAGGGCAGTAATTTCAGCCCCATAATTTCCAATATATTCCTGCACTATGTGTTGGACCTTTGGTTTGAGAAGAAAATCAAACCTAAAGTTCGAGGAGTTTGTCAGCTGGTGAGATATGCGGATGATTTTATCTGCATGACTCAGTACGCGGATGATGCCCGGCACATAGAGCAAGTGATGCGAGAGCGATTTGTGAAGTTCGGACTTGAATTGCATCCTGAGAAAACTCGTATCATCCACTTAGACAGAGAACAGCGATGCAGGACTAACAGGAAAGACCACCAATCCCATACCTTTGACTTTTTGGGTTTTACCCATTACTGGGGTAAGAGTCGCAAAGGTAATCCGACACTGCGTCGTAAGACTAGTGCCAAGAAGTTTCGCAAGGCATGCAAGGGGATGAATGAATGGCTCCGGCAGATACGCGGCACGGCGAAGCTTAAGGAATGGTGGCCGACGTTGCGGGCGAAGCTGAGAGGCCACTATCAGTACTATGGTATCAGCGGTAATAGCCGAGCTATTGAGCGATACCATTATGTGACAAAGCAACTGGTATTTAAGTGGCTTAATCGGCGGAGCCAGAAAAGCTCGTTTGACTGGGAAGGCTTCGAAGCATATTTGGAGCATTATCCGCTGCCTGAACCTCGCATTGTTCACTATCTGTACACACTGTCGTTTGTCTCGTGAGCTTTACTGAAGAGCTGTGTGCTGGAAATCTGCATGCACAGTTCTGTGAGGGACGTTGATGTTCTTTCACATGGCAGAATATTGTGACACTCTTCAATCGAAAGAGAAGAGAAACCGGGAATACAAAGCATGCCTAAGTGGGAGAGCTATATTACGTCTACTCGACCATGATGTCACCTGGAAATCAGGGTGTTTTCCAGCTCCTGAAAGGGGTGACTTTTTGAAGAATTGTGGTATTTTACTGCTCATGAAAATGGAGTTGTTTTTTCCATGTTCTAAACCAATTTTATCAAAAAAAATTACCAATTCTTAATCAAGGGATTTTCCTTGACGGGAAAGTACATGATTTGGTATAAACAATTTTAGTGAATCCTGTGTCTGCACAGTCGGGCGTCTATGGTTTTGAGTTCATTCAGCAGGTGCGATTCTTTTAATTTCTGAATAGAGGAGGAGTCATTATGTATTGCTCCAGAGGCCCAGTTTTTTGTAAGAACCTGACGACTTTGTGCTGTGCAGCCTCATATGCATACTTCTTATCAATTAACTATTTCTATATAAAGAACAACCCCGGGATATCACGCTTCGGTGTGTGGCCGGTGCGAAATTTCCTGTCATCTTACAATTAAAATCAGGAGGAAACAAGATGAATCAGACACGCATACACCAACTCGTTCTAAGCATCACGCTTGTGATAGGCATGATTTTTACTTCATCTGCCTATTCACAGGAAGTCGAAAACCTGTTAATGGACGGCGGTTTTGAGGAGGCTGTGTTAGGATGGGGTCTTGCCATACGTGCGCCGGCAGCGGCAACCTTGACGATTGACACAGAAGAGAAAAGAGTCGGCCAGGCGTCAGCACGGATTGAGATTACAGACGTTGGCGACGGTTCGTCGAACCATAACTTGACGCTCGACAACAACGCCGGTATCGCCGTCGAGGCGAATACAACCTATACCGTGGACTTTTGGACGAAGGCAGAGGCAGATCGGACGCTGATTATCGATGCCCTGCAGAATCAAGACCCGTGGACACGTTTGTTTCGAGTAACAGACCTGCCGGTGACGACGGAGTGGACAAGAATCCACCATACGTTTCAGGCGGATGCCACGATGTCCCCCGTGGTGTTTCTATTTTCGTTTGTGGACTCTAAGACGACAATATGGCTGGACCATGTCCGTTTCTATGAGGGAGAGTTTGACGAAGAAGACGGCGGCCCGGAATCCGCTTTTGACCCGGATCCGGAAGACGGAGCTGTAGTTGAAGCCACCTGGGCGAATCTCTCATGGAGACCGGGGAGTTTCGCGGTCACGCACGACGTGTACTTCGGTGAAAGCTTCGATGCTGTGAACGAAGGCGCCGAAGGCACATTTGTGGGCAACCAGAGTGCAGCGTTTTCAGTAGTCGGCTTCCCCGGATTTCCTTATCCGGATGGTCTTGTTCCGGGTACAACTTACTACTGGCGGGTCGATGAGGTCAATGACACCGAGCCGAACAGCCCGTGGAAGGGTGATGTCTGGAGCTTTAGTATTTCCCCGAAGACTGCATACTTTCCCGATCCGGCTGATGCCGCCGAGGCTGTAGCTGTGAATGATAAGCTTAGCTGGAAGCCAGGCTTCGGTGCGAAACTGCACACTGTTTACTTCGGCGAAAGTTTTAATGAAGTGGATAGTGCAACAGGCGGCCTTCCGCAGGGAACTACTGACTTTACTCCCGGCACACTTAAAATGGCCAAAACTTACTACTGGCGCGTCGATGAGTTTGATGTTCTCGAAACACATAAAGGCGACGTATGGAGCTTTACAACCGAAGGTGCCGTTGCGGCACTTAACCCGGCTAATGGTGCTGTGGATGTGACACAAACGCCTGTTCTCACCTGGACACCGGGCTTTGGTGCATCACATGAAATCTACTTCGGCACCGATGCAGCCTCTCTGGAATTAAAAGGCAGTGGCAACCTCGGTTCAGAAAGCTATGAACCCGGCCAGCTTGAGTGGAATACTACCTACTACTGGCGTGTCGATGAGGTCAATAACGCCAATGTCGACAGCCCATGGACAGGGCCCCTCTGGAGCTTTACGACAGCTAACTTCCTTGTCGTGGATGATTTTGAGGACTACGATGCCGCCGACAACCAAATTTGGTATGCTTGGCATGATGGACTTGGCTATGGCACGCCAGGTGTTGAACCTTACGCTCCCGGTAACGGGACCGGTTCGGCTGTGGGCGATGACACCACTCCTTCATATACCGAAGAGACTATCGTTCACGGAGGCAGCCAGTCGATGCCGTTCTGGTACGACAACAGCATCCTCAGATATTCAGAGGCGACCCTGACATTAACTTATCCGCGCGACTGGACTGAGAACGGTATTACTACATTATCGATTTGGTTCAGAGGAGATTCGGCCAACGCTGCTGAAACGTTGTATGTTGTCCTCAACGGCAATGCTGTTGTCACTAACGATAATCCTAATGCAGCGCAGGTAACTACCTGGACCCAGTGGACTATCGACCTGCAGACGTTCGGCGTGAACCTTGTCAATGTCAATACGATTGGCCTTGGTCTTGGCGACAGGAATAATCCGCAGGCCGGCGGTTCGGGAGTAATGTACTTCGATGATATTCGTCTGTATGCGCCTTAAACCGGAACCTGCAGCTAAGATTGCATAGTTGATATTACAGATTTGTATTAACTCGGGGCTTATATTGATTAATTCGGTATAGACCCCTTGATTTTTCAATAATACCATCAAAGGAGTGATAGCATTGATACATTTCTTTTCCTCCGTATACTTAATTAATTAAGAGTTTTTGTGACGCGTAGCCGTCACAAATGCTCTATTGGACTGAACCGCTGACGAGTTATTTGGAGTTTCAATAACCAAACGAATTGCGTCTCATCGGTGATCAGCGGACGGATTGGTGCGATTAGATCTTGCTCGATAGGGGATGGGTTGGTCTGTTTGGTGCGATCGGAGGCTTATCAGGCGTAACCAGCGGTTAATTAATCCGATTTCACACTGAAAATTCTGAAAAATATTTGTATTTTTGCAAAAAATCGGCATTTGTTCGGACTTGGTATAGGCAAAATCAACAGTTGTGGAGACAAAATGGTGTCATAATGTCACCTGGAAATCAGGGTGTTTTCCAGCTCCTAAAAGAGATAACTTTTAGAAAAATTCTGGCATTTTACAGCTCGCGAAAATGGGGCCATTTTGGAGGCATCTGTGGGCGGCCCGGTGCGCTCGGGTTGGCTGGTAGTAACCCCCGATATAAATCCCGTGGTTTCAACGCATATAAAAAAGACCTGGATTTATCTCCAGGTTTTAATAGCGGGGGTTCGTTTCGAACCTACGACCTCCAGGGCCCCAATTGCGGGGGGGGGGCCACTGACCTACCTATCAAGATAGAGTTTTTCGGGGGGACAGGGAGAAACCATAATTTGTGCCATCTAAAGTTGGGCTATTTCAGACAAACCTTCAATTTGTAGTTCGGTTATTTTC
>Ga0209986_10005555_pt1 | contig 10440 bp, 12 predicted proteins | sample BlataG_FD_183168 | JGI IMG/M metagenome (GOLD analysis project Ga0209986, IMG submission 183168) | Deep subsurface microbial communities from Black Sea to uncover new lineages of life (NeLLi) - Black_00105 metaG (SPAdes) (version 2) | ecosystem: Environmental > Aquatic > Marine > Oceanic >...
CCTCCAATTGAGGAGGTAGTTGAGCACGTCGCCATCCGTGGCCCCCACCGGGAGCTGCTTCTGCTTCTTGCTGCGACGGGTGCCGCCGCTCCCGCTCGGCTTCTTAGCCCTCTTGGTGTACTTGCGCTTAGGCTTGGGCTCCCCATCACTCTCCGAAGGGGCGGCCTCCTTCGGGGCCTTCGCACTCTTGGTCGACTTCGAGGCCTTCTTGGCCGCTCGGGCGGCCTTGCGATCGGCCTTCGCCTGCGCTTCCATCTTCTCCTTCTTCGCGCGGACCTTCTCGGTGATGGGGCTCGCCTGCTTCGGGCTCAGACCGAAGTGCGACAGCGTGTCGCGCCATCCATGCTCAAGAAAGAAGTCGCAGATCTCCCGGTGGTATTCCTTGAGCTGCGCCTTCGTCATGGCGTCAGTGTCCTTGCTTCCTGCTCCTGGTACTACGTTTGACATATGTTTTCCCCTCTTCCTTTAGGTGGGTAGCGATAGTTGTATACCAGGAAGCTCCACCTGTGCAAGTGCCTTCATGACTTTTCTGCACACGATTTTAGATCTAACCCTGCCAGTGTACCGGCGACCCAGTCTCCTACACCATATGGGTAACGTCGCAGATTCGTGCGTAAATGGGTCTGCGATGACATTATCAGGTCCAGATGTGAGCTTATCCAGGATGAACTTCATCGTCTTGGAAGATGAAGTTCCGCGCTTACCGCGCTCATCCAATATGAGTTTTGTATTCCAGGTTACCAAACTGGTACCTTTCGAATAGCAGTATCCGACATGTAGTGGGTCTGAGCCTGAAACAACGACCCCGCCACACCTCCAGCCGCGAATCTTGAGCGGATCGAGTGCGGTTCGGTACAGCTCATCTGCAGGCATCCACAAGACGAGGTGGGAATCTCGGCTGGAGATTTCAGAGCAACGCATCAAATAAGACGACGTCAGTGATGCAGATTCTGCCGAGCGCGGCCACCGGGGAGCAATGACCCACAGGTCAACGAGATCGCTAGGCTCCCAGCCGGACTCCCGCCAAGGCAAAACCTCGGACATCTCGAGGCGGACATTGTCGCAATCGTAGATCATTTACGCAAATTCCTTTGCACCTTATAGACCCAGGATTCAGAGCACCCATTCTTTTCGGCAATCTCTTTTTTGGTCAAGGTCCCGCCCTTCAGATCTTCGATGATGGATTCATAATTGTGAACTCGAGGCCTTTGTGAGCGAGTCTCTACCCCGGCTCCCCTCAACCATCGATGTAATGTCTGTGGAGATATTTCGTAATCTTTGGCTAGCTGATCAAGTGAGATGTGATCGCTAATCTTGTAGTCAGATATCACCGTGTCTTTGAAATGTGGCGTATATGCTGGACCGGGATGGTGATCTATCCCGGCGCTATCTATCCACCTGCGAACGGTCCCCATGCTGCAGCCGATCTCATTTGCCACCCTCTTGAATCCCCACTTATCATCTCGATACAATGATATCGCGCGCTTCCTATCTTCATCTGTATATTTTTCATTTGGCATACTTGATCGCCCTAATCATGCAAAGTCCAGATGTTTCCGCATCCCAGACAGGGTCGTGGCGCTCACCTCGGTTTCCAACCCTGTCGCCGAGCGGCCCCCTCATTGGTTGCGCGTACTTCTCCCTGTCGATAAGAGGATCAAGTCCGTGCGAAGCTAGTATGCTGCAGATGTCGTGAACCGGATAAGGCGAAAGCTCGTCTGAATTCCAATGCCTCTTTCCGACTAGATGTAAAAAACCAAAATCAACTGGGAATCCGCAATCTACGAACATAGGCAACGTAGAGTCACCTGGCATCCGAACGTACTCCTCAAACCCATCGATCATGGCCTTGACGTCTTCGTAGTTCTCTTTAATGGTCATGACGTGAGGTAATACGTGATCGCTGACCCAGTCGTCAATGACCTCATCAATCGGGCATCTGAAATATTTAATATCCAAAACCCTGCCTCCCCAATTCATTGTGACGAGACCAATAAGGAATGGCTGACCATATAAGCCATTAGACTCAACGTCTATCACGTTAAACACATCGGGTAGCTCAAACATCAGTCTCTCCCATACCCAGCGGTCTCATAGTGGGAGAACAAAAGATTATCTACCTCATCGATGTAAAGATCAGAGATCCACCACATCCTCTTATCTTTATCCCATTTGCGCTCCTCCTTTGGAACGATATCCTTCATCTCGTTGATAAAATCTTCATTATACGGACAATCTAAATACATGCCGTGTTTCGCATTTTGCCACTCCGGAATTCTTTCACCCATTGCACACTCCAGTGTTTTTAAATCTGTCAAATTGCTCTTTACTCATAATAATGAGTCCGTCTTTTTCGTAGAATTTTACAACGGCCTTTTGCTTATTGACATCGTTTCCTGAATGAGAATCTTTATCGCAATTGATTTCCCAGCCCGGAGGGATGCCCATGGGAAATATTGCACCTGCAGTACTGTCAGGAGGGGGCAGCTGTCTGTATTTTTGACTCATTTCCCAGCCTTCCCGAATCGTTTTGGGGCATTGTGATTCACTCATCAGCCACTTAGCTCCCAATCAAGATTTTTTGCAAGCCACTTCGAAAGCCTTATAAGTTCGCGTCCCTTGATATTGCTAAACGCTAACATGCCTTCACCGCTCATTAACTTTGACCTGCTGTCACCCATGAATATTTCAATGCTCAACACAGCAGGTAGACTTGGTGTGCGATACGCTGTGCCGAATCTGAGTGTCGGATGCCTCGGCGCGGATAATCGCTTGACGCTATAACCAAGCGCTGCGAATATCTGAGATGCTAAGCAGTCGGCCTGTTTTTGGGATATGTTGGCCATAAAATATTTGCCAAACATGCAGATGCTTACATATACATCGCTGCACCCATGGAATGTGCGAAACTCGAGATTGCCGCTGTCACTTTTGTATACAGAATCAAGCATTTGCCAACCTTCTTTCTTTTGGTGTATGGTATCCGATCTTAAGTCTTTCGATGTCAGATTGGATCCGATTACGATGTTCACCTGTCAAGCTGCCAGTGGATTCGAGGTAATTTAGCACGGACTCGAGGGCAAGTTTTGGCAGCGAGGATGGTGCTGATGCGATTGCCCTTGTTTGTAGTGGCGGTTTAGAGGTGTATTCCTGAACGATTTGCACTTCAATGACATCGCCGTAAATATCTTCCTCTTTCTTCTTTTGTTATTTTTCCTTCTTCCGTTTAGAATCAATAAGCATAGCTGTCATTGCCAGCATGCCAAGACTAATGGCTGTACCTCTGCTCATCACCATATTCGTACCTATGCTTTCCCATCTTCAATCTTATAAAAATCAGATCTCATACGATCTTCCTTCTCGCTATCTATAGATCCATTTATCTTTAAAATAGCTAGTACCGATTCAAAAAGCATGGCCACCTTCGGCAATTTACTTGATAGTACTCTAGAGTTAATTCGATCAATTTGCTTAACAAAATTATCACCCCTCGATTTCTTGTGTTCAGCAAAGATGGATCTGATATAGCGCTCAGCCTCATCATCAAGCTTGCCCTGAGATTTCATTTTGCAAATCACATCTTCGAAGAGGCTATCCGCATTATGATTGAACACCTCACTCATCGAGCTGCTCCTTCAGACAAGTGTAGAGAACTTTGAAGTCGTCGATGGTCATCGTCTGACCTTGCTGCAGGACAACTCCGGTCAGCTCACTGTACGCCTGCTTGGGGGAGATTCTCTTCTTGAAGATCTTGTCACACCACTCTTTCAGAAGTGGAATGGTGTGCTGTCGAACCTCCTCAACGGAGTTTAGCTCCTCAATATTTAAAACAACTTCCGCTTCGATGACATCTTTGTGATCTGGCTTATTCTTATTATTTGAACTCTCGGTGGTTGCATTTCTTTTCTTGGATTCCTGAGCGGACCCCGTATCTGCCTTGACCTTATCCCCCGGCTTTTTTCTCGGCTTTCTCTTCTCCTGCTTCCCCCACTTGTCGATCAGAACCTTTGACCCATCATCGAGGGCGAGCCAAACTTTACTGCCACCGTTCTTTGAGTCGGCAACCTTCTCCACCGTCGCGCCGTCGTAGTACCTATCACCCTCCTTCCAGCGCCGGCCACCGCTGGGGTCATCGCGTCTTGGCCCTCGAGAAGTCTCGTGTCCAGACTCGATGACGATACGTTCGCCGTTGTCGAGCGCGAGTACCCATGTATCGTCACCCTTCTTTCCGACGAGCATGATGCGGTTTTCCTCGTACATCATGAATGCCTTGTAACCGCCCTGAGGAATCTCAACGCTCTTGCCCGCCGGAATACTTGCCGGCTCTGGATCGGCAGTCGACTTTCCTGTGGGAACGGGCGCTGATGGTAGGTCTTCAGCCCGCACAGCGCCAGCGCCCCTGGAGGCGAAAGCGTCCGGAATTGACGATCCACGAGACTCCTCAATCGGTTTTTCTGGAGGTTCGGAGGGTTGAGGGTTGAGCGGCATCCCAGATTGAGTATCTTCGCAGTCTTGGAATGCCTTTCTGAGTGCCTGTCTCTCAGCGGCTACAGCAAGTTGATTATGTGGAGACTCGGACCACTGGCTGTTAGGCACCTTGTTCCCAGTCTTCCTCTTCCGACCATTGTTATCCTCCCACTCTGGAACGAGCTGAACGAATTCTTCGAATCTAGCCTCGCCGGTAATTGCTACACGATTACCGTTTCTATCAAGTCGATAAACCGTAATCCTGGCGACGAGGGGGTTGCCGTCTTCATTGTTCTCAAATACGGGTTGGTCTATACCGCAAAAAAGTCCGCTCCGATGGGCGATGGCTCTATACCCGTCAATCGTCTTGTCCCAGGTGATTCTGGTACCGAACTCAGGTTTCGCACTCCAGTCATCGCTCTTGATCTTGTAGACGCGCTTGTTTGGCCAGATTTGATTGTGGAACAATGAGAGCTTTTGCTGCTCCATCTCAATGATGCACATCGAGATTTCATCCTCTGTCAAATCGTGCCCCCAGTCGTTCTTACATTTGAGTCGAACTGATTCGCGTAAATCTTGATCGTGTCGTGATAATTTCGCCATTTGTGGTTTCTCCCTCTTTTTCATGTGGGTTAGCATTTCGCCCCACGAGGACGTCATGCATATCGGTTCGGACTTGTAGATAATGAAATATCTTCTGTAGGGGCCAGCTCTACCCTCGTGTTCGAGGATCCTGATCTTAAAATGATTTTTCTCCCCAATTTCAAATGTCCCAAGCCCGGGATCCTCAGTTATTGAAAAACATTCCCTGGCATCATCGATGCATTGGAGTATCTTCGAAGGATTCGTGAATGCAACATTCTGCGTCATGATTCAGCCTGCAGTGCATGTCTCGCTTTCCATCGGAAACCAGCATGATGACCTTGTGAGGGATTGAGCTGCATGGCGCTGGAGGTTCAATGACTTTGTAAATTTTGAATAAACCAATATAGGAGAATAAATCCCCCTCGCTAAGATTTCTCGATCGAACCATCTTTGCTTTCTTCATTTTGGATCACGGCCAGGAAGCGCCTGGCATCGTCATAGGTTTTCTTTGCGGATTGGATTTCGTTGATAATTCCAATGTTTTTCAGTGCTGAGTCAATTGCTCTGTCGATTGCCTTCTCATCAATGCTCCACACTCTTCTGAACTCGGAGAGGAATTTGTCGCGACGCGTCTTACCTGTCCCCCTCAGCTTCTCATCAGCGCGGGCGCCATCAAGCTCCTGCTGGAATCTGCTGTACCTATCTTTGTTGATTTGCTTAATCGCTTCAATCATTTCGTCTGCCTCATCAGGCTTTTGAGAAATAAATTCAGCGATCTGCTCTCTCCACACGTGATCAGAAACCTTGCGGATCACATCCCCCGTGCAGCCATTAAGCCTTTCAGCTTTTGCCATCCAGGATTCCTCGGAAATCTCATTGAGTGGGAGGTTGGCGAAGAAATGTTTGAGCAGCTTGGCCCTTTGATCTGCATCAAGCTCGCCGACGATAAGTAGCTTAGCAAATCGCCGGATCATGGGCATTGGAATTTTATCTGGATGGTTCGTGGTCCCCCATACCGAAATATTGGGATACTCTACGATTCCGTCCATAATCATCTGAAACTCCAATGTCAGATTGATGTTTGTCGTGCTGTAGTTGTCGTTGATCACAGAATCGATTTCATCGATGAGGATGTGGACGTGCTTCTTCGATTCCTTCTGCAGCTTCACGGCAGCCTCAAACAACCTCTTCGGATTCTTCTGGGCCTCCCCGAGCCAGCTTGTCAAAAAGTCTGACCCCTGAGCAAAGATGGATAACGAGTCTTCCTCATTGGCCACCGCTCGAAGAGCCTCCGTCTTCCCGCAGCCCTGTGGGCCAATGAGCAATACATTTGCCCGATCATGCGTCCGCCTTGGGGAGGTCATTAAGAAAAGCTCGGAGTATTTGCTCATACGTTTAATGTGATTTGCAAACTCCTTTACCTCATCAAATCCACTTCCGATAATTTCATCGAAATTAGAGTTCGGTTTCTTGCCGGGGATAACCTCAAGAAAACCGCTCGACTTTCCGGATAGGGGGTTACCCTGGCCAATGCGGCAAATGTAGAAACTGTTTACGTTGAGATAGTGGTTGCGGAGGGACTTTACCCTCTCGTGAATATAAGAAATAATTTGATGAGAGTCGGTGTCGTCCGATTTCAGCTTTCGGCAAACTTCTAGGATAACCTGATTCTTGTGTTCCAGATCTCTAATTTGCTCTTCAGTCATGCTTGAAGAGGCATCTAGATACTTAACTTTATTTGGGTCAAGATCTTTCAAATCTGTGAGTATGTGATCGAACTCCACATCACTCGGCGGGTTAAACATTCGATAGTTGATCTTCGTTACAGATAAGATCTCTTCATGGAATATGCTCTCAAGTGACTTTACAGTTCTCCAAATCAAAAAGAGATCACCGCTGATGGTATTGGTGAGATCTAATCCATCCCCAAGGACAATGGACTTAAGCTCTCCGCCCCTAATTAAATCAATGAGGGATGCAGCTTTATTTGCGCTGTATGAGGTAAGCGTAGAAGCCGTGGTCTCCTCCGTCACATTACCGTGATGGGCAACATTGTTGTAAATCGTCATAGCAAAATCAGTAAGCACAGGTGAGTGATAAATCATCACACCGTGCTTGCTATGTCGAACCATAAGCTCCTCAGTAAATGCCCTTAGAACTGAAAGACACTCGAGGGTCATGGAGATGAGTGATCGCCTGAAATTTGCTAGTCTGGCAATTCCATTTTCAAAGCTTGAGCACGCTTCACCATTGAGAGAAAATTCGCTGCTCAGATCGTTGATCATTTCTCGCGAATCTTTTGGGGTGGCTTCGACTCTGAATAATTGACCAGCATCAAGTGATATGCATATCGATTCAAGCTGATTCCAGGCCCCGTTTAATCCCATGTATATGTTACTCATGACATGGATGAGATTACCGTTAGGTCTAATCGAGTTGGAGAGTTTATTCATCGAGTTATTGACATCATCGATTGAATCAAACTCACTGTGCTTATAATTAATTGTACCCCTGGCCGCATCGTGAATATTTTTAGATGCAGCCAGGAGTTTATCTAAGTCATGCTGAGATTGGGAGCTTTTATTGGCAATCTTTTCCTGAAGCTCCTTCAGACGATTTTTTTTATCATCATCAATATCAGAGATAATATTAGAGAGCTGTTTGTACTTTTGAATATTCATCAGTTTTTCTCTGAGATGTCGGAGGGCTTATCGTCATCGAATTCGAGGGAATTTTGCATGGCATGAAATTTTTCATACGCATCATTCGCTCTATCAATCGAATTAGTGACGCACGCCAACTCGAATCTATCGGGGCTTACAGCAAACTCGCACCGAAACTCATCCACGAAAAATCCTCCAAGTTCACTATCCTCGCCGAACATAAATCCAATTCCGATTCCACCGGACTCGAGATTATAAAATCTGATAGATGTACCTTTTGGCAAGGACTGCAAGGATTTGAATATCCAGGATAACGATACAGATTTTTGCTCATCACCTTTCATCGGTCGTCATCCTCGTCATCCTCGTCATCCTCGTCATCCTCATCCTCATCCTCGTCATCCTCATCCTCATCCTCGTCATCTTCATTCTCTTCGTCTTCGTCGCCTTCTTCTTCCCCCTCATCCTCGTCACCCTCCTCTTCCTCCTCTTCCTCTTCCTCCTCTTCTCCCTCTTCTTCCTCTTCGTCGTCTGGGTCCGGCGACTTGAAGAGGGCATCTTTAGCCTCTTCTATCGATCTAAAATATCCAAAGAGTTCTCCGAATCCATCATCTTCATCTACAATTGTGGTTTCCATGATTGTGCTTCCTACGATAATCTGTCCTACAACTTCATCTGGATCACCATTATAAAACTGGATCAACGACCAACAAACGACTCTCTCCACGCGAGAGGGGATCCCCATCTCCTTGAGTGGTAAAAACGCCGCATAGTAGTCGGTGCCCGTTGGAATAATGGTCTTGATGGATGGCTGCTTACTCTTCGTCATGATCTGATTTTCCGTACTGAGCACGTCGAGACGGCAAGCTTGCAAGCCCGCTGTCTCGACGTGTCGAGGTGGCGACTCTAGTGATGCTGCACTTGCATGTCAACAGATATCGTTAAACTGAGCGATATGCGAGAGTTGGGCGGCCTGACCACGCGTGACTTCGAGGGTCTGGGCACGGCGCCGAGTGCGCAGTGTTGCCAGCGGGTGTCGGAGTTGGTAGTGTGTTCGCCGGCACTTGTTAACTCCTTACCGACAGATTTGCGCATGAAGTAGATGATTCTCAGACCATATCAAGAAGAGGCAATTCGCCGCGTTCGCGACGAGGTTGTCCGGCAGCGCAGTCTCTTGGGAGTGCCTGGCGGATTATCAAATCCGAATATGGTGGCGATTCTTTTGGTGATTGCCACTGGGGGTGGCAAAACTTTCACTGCCGGCAAGATCATTTTGAATGCTGTGGCGAAAGGAAAGCGCTGTATTTTTCTCGCGCACAGAACAGAGTTGATCGAGCAATGTAGCAACACGCTCCACAGGCTCGGGGTGGAACACGGTATTATTAAGGGTACTGGAAAGCTCAGCAAGAAAGTTAAGGGCAAGAGAGACAAGTCTCTTCCAGTCCAGGTCGCGTCTGTACAGACTCTTATCCGAAGAAAGCATTGGGATGCAGATCTCGTCGTAATCGATGAGGCTCATCGCAGCTATGCCCCCACGTACAAGAAGATACTCGAAAGGCAAGGTCCCAATACAGTCGTTCTCGGGCTTACCGCCACACCATATCGTGCAGATGGTAAACCACTTGGAGAAATCTACAATGGGATGATTGAAACTATATCCACTCAGGAACTCACCGATAGTGGATTTCTGATGGAGCCGGTCGTATACGGGGCTGCTCGCGGACCTGATTCTGAGGTCATGAAGGTTGGCGGAAAGGGTGATTACACTCCATCGTCAGCCGCAAAAGCAATGGAACCCACGGTCTTACATGGAGAATTGCTTACGAACTGGGCGAAGATTTGCGGCGAGCAGATTGGAGCTGAGACCGTTTTCTTCAAAGACGAGGATGGTCGAGAGCGTGTCTCTCAGACAAATTGCGATGCTTGCACCATTGTATTTGCGCCAAACGTGAAGATGTCTAAGCAAATTGCTGAGCAGTTTAAGGCTGCCGGAGTCAGGGCTGAGCATATCGATGGGGAAACCGACGACAGAATTCGCTCTAAGGTTCTTAGTAAATTCGCTGCTGGCGATATCAGTGTAATAACAAATGTAAATTTGCTGAACGAGGGCTTCGACCTTCCGCGACTCGAGTGCGTCATCGGGGCACGACCTACACGTTCAAAGTCTTTGTATAGGCAGATGGGTGGTCGTCTCATGAGGCCTGATGATGATTGCAGGATCAAGGTTTTGCTAGATCATGCAAACTGGACTAGGACCCATGGTTTTCTGGTCGAGCCAACCGAGCACTCTCTTAGTAAGCCTGAAAAGCGCCCGCGTAAAAACGGGAAGGCCAATGGTGAGCCCCCTTTCAAAGAGTGCCCGCAGTGTATGGCGATCCAAAAGATTGGTACTCGCGTATGCTCTGAGTGCCAGTATGAATGGCCTGAGAAAGAGATTATATTTAGCGATGAGAACCTCATCGAACTCAATGGTAAAAACGTCCGTAGGGCGGATGTTGTTCCCGTTGAGGAGAGGCAAGCCGCGTTCGATAGGTTCGCAGCGAAGTGCGTTGAAAAGGGCTACAAGCCAAACTGGGCCCGAACGATGTATAGCAATGTGTATGGTGAATGGCCAGCGTTTAATACTGGGATATCTATGCCCCGCTTCTTCACTAAATACGAGCGGGAATTGAATAAGAAAAATAGACAGCAGCTCACCGCAAAGGCGGCTGCTGAAGCTGTTTCT
>Ga0209986_10005556_pt1 | contig 10440 bp, 8 predicted proteins | sample BlataG_FD_183168 | JGI IMG/M metagenome (GOLD analysis project Ga0209986, IMG submission 183168) | Deep subsurface microbial communities from Black Sea to uncover new lineages of life (NeLLi) - Black_00105 metaG (SPAdes) (version 2) | ecosystem: Environmental > Aquatic > Marine > Oceanic >...
TGATGGAGTAAATGTCGCGATTGTCCTGCTGGGCCACTGAGATGCTGTCCCCCGGGGGTGCGGGCACGGTGGCCCGGCACATGACCCAGAGGCAGGTCGTCGCGCCGGGACCGTCCGCCTGTTCCACCCAGGCCGTCGGCACCTCCCAATGCACCGAGTTGACGCCCGTATAACTGAACGGATGGTTGGGGGCCGCCGCCGTGTTGTCCCTCACTGTCAGGGGCGCCCAACCGGGGCCTCCCGTGGAGTAGAACCAGTTCATCACCGCGTTGCCCGTGTAGACCGCCGCCGTGGAGATGTCGAACACCAGGGACGAGAAGCTGGGGATGAGATATGGCCCTGCGCCGGTTGCCGTCTCGATGCCGAAGGTCACCCCCTCCCCGGTGGCGATCACGGGCGGCGGCAGGAAGGGAAACGGCGGGATAGCTCCGACCAGGTTGCCCGACCAACCCGCGGCACCCCAATGGTAGATGTGGCTGATGTTGGCATCGTTGTGCTTGTTGGCGAAGTAGACTTCCCTGTCGGGACAAACGCCGCCGCGCTCACGGCCGTAGACATATCCCGTCACTGATATGTAGAGACGCGGATTGTATATGCCTGAATTGTGCGCCTCGGCGGTCTTGAGTGGCTGCCCCGCTATATTGCCTTCTACAAACAGGGTGATGGAGTTGCCAGTACCCCAGTCGGTCTGATCTACGATCTCCTGTATGACCGTGGTGATATTGGAAGTGTTGTATTGGTTGGCTATCACCCAGGCAGGTGGTGCCCAGGCCACACTCGCCACGGTGCGCTTACGGTTCTGGAACATGCTCACGGCTGATGCCCCATTGATCACATTCATGGCGATCTCTGGCGAAAAGTCCCAGGAGTTGGGGACAAGGTGTCCACGGACATTGGCGGTCTGCCCTCCGGCATCTGCCAGCCTGGCCTGGAACTGGATGTATGCGTTGGTGATAGTGGCCCCCTGGGGGATGCGGATGTCAGGGAAGCGCACGCCTATGTGGGCGAATGACCCGTTGACCTCCACTCCGTCAATTCTGAGGTCGGTGAAGTCGATGACCCCGCCAGCCACGGGGACCTGGATGAAAGCATAGACGTCATCGGCATCGTCCTCTGATTCCCAGTACCTGGTGATTGCCCCTTCAGTGTAGGCATCTTCTGCGAACACCTCCGTGCATTCGCCCTCGCCCGGGGCCGTGCTCTGCCACAGTCCGTGCTCCACCACCACGGACAGGTCTTCCATGGAAAGGGCATGGTTGAAGAAGGCGGTGAACGGCTGCGCGAATGGATTGTCGTCGTTGGGCCATGAATAGGCGTGGACTATGGCGTAGCGGGTGTTGGTCTCCTTGGCTGCCTTGGACACCAGGTAGACCGGCTCGTCCTGCCAGGTGGCCGCCCAATAGTCCAGGGCTTTGTGGAGGAGCCTGCTCAAGTCCTGCATCTGCCGGATCACATAGTCCTGGCTGTGGCTGTGGGCCGCCAGCAGGAAGGTGTCCACGACGTTCTGGTGCTTGTAGAGGGCAAGCCTGCGCCCGTCCGACAGCGGTGACTCACGCCAGGACGCGCCGATCTGGGGCCTCGCCGGGGACCAGTCCATCAGGCGCATCCCCGTGCCCAGGCTAATGAGGTTCACCGTGGTGGTGCCGTCGGTCAGTTCGTGGGTCGCTTCCATGTCACATCCTCATCTTGAGCCTGGAGACCACGGCCTGGGCCACCTGCTGGCTCAGCACGGCGGCGTCCATGGACTGCGGGCCTATGGCCACCCCGCCCAGGTCCACGGTCACGTTCGTGTCGCGGGAGACGGTGTTGTTGGTAGTCGCGCCCCCTCCCCCAGCGATTCCCTGCATAGTACCCATGCTGTAGGCCAACCGGGGCATCTGGATGGTCGCCAACTGCTGCATCGCCGCGTTGATGCCCTCCAGTGCAGTTTGAAGCGGGGGCGGGGAGCCGGGAATCATCCAGGAGGGTATAGATTTTTTAAGTTCCTCCCATTTCTCTGCGATTTTACTTATGGCGCCCTCGATTTGGCCCTTGACAGTATCGAAGACATTCCCGACCGCTCCGAATGCCCCCTTGATTTCGTCGAAAGCCGTGACGAAGCGGGTCTTGATCGTCTCGAAGACGCCAACCGCCGTTTCCCATGCCGTGGCGATTTTGCCGCCGAATTCCTTGAGTTTGTCGCCGGTTGCGGTTCGCCAAGTATTCCACCATGTGGCGACCTCCGCGCCCCAGGCCTTGATGTCATCGCCAGTTTCAGTCCGCCATTCATCCCACGCCTCGACGACTTTGCCGGGGAATGCCCTGATCTTGTCGCCGGTTTCCCCTCGCCAAGTATTCCACCATGTGGTGACCCCCGCTCCCCAGGCCCTGATGTCCTCGCCTGCTTTGGTCCGCCATTCATCCCATGCTACACCAGCATCATGTAACCATAGTTTCCATTCGGCGTTATAATCAATGAACCATTGCTTACATGCGGCGAGATACTCATTAATGTACTTGCCCGCCTTGCTCGCCCAATCCCCTATGTCCTTGCCAGCTTTGCTCGCCCAATTTTCTATGTCCTTGCCAGCTTTGCTCACCCAATCCCCTATGTCTTTGCCCGCCTTGCTCAACCATTTCCCTATTTCCTTTCTGGACATTATGAAGGCTGCGATAATGCCTCCAATGGCGACCACGGCTCCCGCAGCCAAGAGGGCCGGAAGGCCCAAGAAGACGCCCAGAGCGGTGGCGGCGACACCCACAATTATCGCAACGGGGACAAATCCTTTCTTGAAGTCTTTGATGAAATCTGAAAGTTTCTTGCCCGTCTCTTCGGCTTTCTCCATGTGCCCACTCAAGGTAGCTAGGAAATCCGCCGCTTTTGTTAAGCTCTCGCTGAGGCCTCCCTCGCCGGTCAGCGTGTCCGTTATTTCCGTTATTTTGCCCATGAGTCCCGAGAAGTCGATCTTCGCGAATGCGACTTCGATAGGGGCGAGGAGTTTGTCGAACTTGCCCTCCATCTGGGCCGCGCGGGTCTCGATGTCCGCCAGCATCCCGCTGAAGTCCAGCTTTGGCACCTCGATCTTTTCCGGGATGAGGCCAGCTATGCTGGGCACGCCGGGCACCTTTGCCCCTTTACGGACGGGAGGCGGAACGGTGGCCCTTGCGATTTCCAGAAGTTCGTCGAGCACCTGTCGCTGGAGTCCCGCTTGCTTCTGAAGCGCCTGCTGGCGCTTCTTTTCAGTGGCTAGGGTCTTCTCCGACTCGGTGCGCTGGTCTTTCAATGCCTCACGCTGCATCTCGGCGGCGTTCAGCTCGGCCAGTTTCGCCTTGAGGATACCAGGGGAGGCCCCGGCCCTGAGCAACTGGTTGTATTCGCTGGTGAGACTTCTGACGTTCTCCGCCGATTCGACCTCGCCCTGCCTGGTTTCGTCCAGGATGCGCTGAGCTTCTTCCACGGCCATGATGGAATCGCGGAGTTTGAGCTGCGCCTTCGCTGTGGCCGCGATCTGTTCCCCGAACTCTCCTGTGGCCTCGCGCAGGGCGGTCAGGACGTTTTCCCCGATGGCCCCCGTCTCCGCCAAAGATTCAGAGATCATCCGTGAGAGGTCAACGAAGGCCGGCCCGACGGCCTCAGCAGGCAATCGGCCCAAGTCCGCGAAGATGTCCAGGGCTTGCTTCAGGGGGCGCTGGATGGCGTCGAGCACACTGAAGTCCGCCTCCGTGAACCCCTTGAGCCACTCGGTGAGCGTGTCCGCCCCCCACCTGCCGATGTCAGGCAGAATCTTGGGCGGTGATCCCGGGGCGAACAGGCCCGCAAGGAATCCTGCAATGGTGGCGGCAGCATCCGCCACGGCGACCAACCCCCTCACCATTCCGGCGGCGAACTGTTCGATGAGTTTCAGCCCCCAGTCGAGGGCATCGTACAGCAGCGTCGGGCCCTGGGCTTCGAGCCAGCCGCTGATCTTCCGGGCCACCAGGAGAGCCACGGCCCCTATGTCGATCAAGAGGTTGCGGAGCTTGCCCCCCTCCGAGACGGACTCCAGGACGCCGCCCAGGAACTTGGAGACGGCTCCCGTCAGCTCCTTGAAGGCCGGGGTGAGGGCCTCGCCGATGGTGAGCTTGATGTCCTGCATGGCGACGTTCATGGATGTGAGCGTCTGGGTCGCGGTGCCTACCACATCCGGAACATTTGCCGTGACTTCTTCCAGCTTTGCCATAGCTGCCACATTGACGGCCGTTTGTTGTTCCGCTTTGGTCATAGCGTCCACGGCTATGCCTTGAACTTTAGCCCATTCCGCATATGCGTCCGTAACTTTGACCTGAATGCCGAGATCGTCTAGCCGTAGCTCCGAGAGTCGTGCGACACCAGCAATGTAACTGCTGAACATGGCATCGAAATCTTTGCCTATGGAGGCCGCTTGTTTGCCGATGAGTTCCATGACCCTTGGCAAACTGACGGCGAATTGAATATTGACGAGGGATGCTGCTTCATTGAACCGCTGCATCAATTCGAGCTGTGGCACCATCCCCGCCGAGCCCTTGCGCAGGCCGGCCAGCATCTCGTCGCCCGACGTCCCGGCGGACGCGGCCAGGGCGTCAAAGGTGGCGCGCACCGTTTCCAGCGGGGCGGCGGCCTCGGCCAACTCCCACGCGCTGCGCGCGACGTCCCCAGCTATGCGGAACATGGCCTTGGCGACCTTGACGGCGATGACGGTGGCGACCGCCCCCAGCGCCGCGAACCCCAACCCGATGAGGCCCAAGGACTTTCCAATGCCCACTTGAGCTTTGCCAGTCGCCTGTTCGGACTCGCGGAGTCCTTTTTTATAGCGGGCTATGCCCTCCTCAAACTTCCGGACGGGCATCACCGCTTCCAGGCCGATCTTCTGCAACGACATCCTATTTACCCTGCGTCTCCCAGGCGGCCATCGTCTCCTCCGCGCGGACGGTGGCGATCATCCAGGCCCGGTCATATTCGCTGCAATCGTCAAATTCCGACGGCTTCATCCCCCATACCTTCGCCGTCCTCGTGGCCGTGAACCGGTCGCTCACCAGCCATGGGCCTTCCCTCACCGGGAGCTCGCTGAGGGGTATCTTCTCCTCCAGCATTTCCCCCGCCATCATCGTCTTCCTCTTGTAATGTATCCCGAAAGGAGTCCAGGGCGGCTTGAATCTTGCCCTCACCCGGCGCTCCTTTTTTGGAAATGGTCATGATCTGGAAGGACACGAGTTGGATGTCCTCCGGCGTCTTCAGGAGATACTTGGTGACGTATTCCAGCTTCCTGTCCAGCGGATCATCCGGGATAGGCAGCCGGAACCGCTTGCACCAGCGCAGCCATTCCTTGTCGGCGTCCGGGTCGCACTCCACGCCGCCCAGGATCAGGAAGTCCATCTGGGTGTCGGCCACTTCCACCTGAAGCCTGCGCCTGGCGTCTAGGTGAGCCTCCCAGTCAGCCTTGTTCTGCTCCGGATCACCCAGTGTCTCCAACTCCAAGTTGTCCCCGTCAAGCTGCCATTCCTCGGTCGCGCCAGTGGCCGTGACGACCTCGCGCACCGGCGGCGAGATGGGTTCCCCGCGCCCCTCGTGCTCTTCCCGGATCACGGTTTCCAAGTCCACGAGCTGGTAGAAATTGACGGGCGTCAGCTTGACCTGGCGTCCCGTGGAGGTCGTGAAGGTGTTCTCCGCCTCTTTGTCGCGATTGATGACGGCTTTCGCTCGCCGCATCGCCTGCCTCTTCATTTCGCTCCCCCTTTATGATAGAACAGCCAGCGCCAAGGATGAGGGGGAGCCGCATCCTTTGACTCTGGCTGTCGTGAAACGCCATGATTCCATGCTCCCCCTGGCTGGCGTCTGAATCCTCACGCTACGGAGCCAAACTCAAGATGTACGCCGTGGTGAGCGGGTCGCCGACGGCGAAAGCCTTGTTGTATCCACAGTTCCACACCGCTGCCAGGCCGTAAGTCGCCGGTGCGTCGAGAGCAGCCGTGTACCAGATTTCCCAGTCGAATCCACCATCATACGTCCGGTAGATCGCGCCGTGGTAGTCGCCGCTGCCGTCTTCCCACTTGGTGACCAGGTAGCCCATGTGATCGTCGGTGTGGTAACCTCCGTCGCGGTAGAACATGATGTCGTTGATCCGGTGGGTGCTGACCGCGCCCGTCGGCGTGTCGAGCAATCTCTGCGACCAGTCCGCGCTCACCATGTTCACGTCGCCCGCCAGCGTGTACCACAGTTCCCCGTCGGAATAGCCGATGAAGTACCTGTGATCATCGAAGAGGTCAACGCATTGGCAGTTGACCGCCGCCTGAGCCACCGGTCCGGTGAGTGCGTTCCAGTGCCCGCCGCCGTCCCTAGTCAGGAGGATGGTGTTGGTGTCGCCGACCGCCAGGCCCACCTGCTCGTCCACGAAGCGAACGTAGTTCAGGCCGTTGGTATTGGTGGTAGCCTGCTCAGTCCATGACAGGGCGCCATCATTGGAGAAGTAGATGTTACCCGAGTCAGTGACCAGCCAGATGTGCCTGCGATCGAGGGCGAACAGCGCGCCGTTCCACTGCGCGAACTCGGTGGCGGTAGTGCCCACAAGAACGTTATTCCAAGCCGTCGCCCCCAGGTCGTCCGTCCAGGCGATCTCGGCGACAAGGCCCGATGTCGTTCCCCGCGCCACCACGACCCTGGTGGCGCTCCCGTCGCCCACCGGGAAGCAGACCACGCTGATGACATCCTCGTCGGCGAGGAAGGGGTCAGTAGCCATGGCCGTCCAGGTGATGCCTCCGTCTAGGCTGTAGATGACGTTGGCCGTCGCCACGCCGGTCTCCGCCGCGGCCACCGCCACCAGGAAGTCGCAGGCTTCCTCGGCGGGTCCGCAGACGCCCGCGCATTGGGGCGCGTTGCAGGCCGCGATGTCGAATAGGGTTTGCGTCTCGGTCGTGGTCTCCCGCGTATCCTGCAATTGGAAGAACGGCTCCACCTTGGCCAGGTCATACTCGAACGCCTGGCCGGACTCGTCGATGCCGCTGGTGAAGCCAGCCGCTAGGCCGGAGAGCGTCTTCTGGGTCTCAATTCCATAGTGGAGCACCCACCCGCGTCCGTAGTTCAGGACGAGCTTGCGGCTTTTGCACTTGCCCTTCAGCACGTAGAAACTCTGTGGGCACCGGCGCATGTTCAGCCGCTCCAAGTAGTCCGCCGTCTCCGCGATATGCGTGGTGAGGGTGGCTGTAGGTGCGTCGGGCGGCCCCTGTACTCGGTTGCCCAGCACGTAGTCCCCCGTCTCTGGGTCGGGGCACCAGCGTCGTTCCACAGACCCCCGAGGGATCACGATGTCCGAGATGTCGTGGCAGCCCAAGTAGTCCGGGTCGGTATTCGGGCCGTAGGGCTGCACGAACAGTTTTCCGTCCTTGGCGGTATAGAAATTAGGCATTCTTGGTTTCCTCCTTGACCATGTTCAGCAACTTGACCATATCCGGCTTGACCAGGCGGGCGAAGATTTGTTGCACTTTTCTCCACCGGTGCAGGAAATCCTGCGCCGTCCATATCCCGTCGTTATGCAGGGCGCGTTCCAGCTTTTTGGGAGTGGCCGACAGCCTGCCGACCATCCCCGCCCAGGGCAGGCCGTACTCCATGCCCGCGTCCAGGGATTCCTTGGTGATCCAACCCTGGCCATCCACTTCGCTGACCGGCACCATGACCCTCCTGGGAATATCCCGATTTCGCCATTCTACCAGGGCGGCGTCGCCCTCCTGCCGGAGCACCTTCACTTTGACTTTCTTGATCTCCGTCTCACGCTCCATGACCGGACCTTCCGGCCCCCCGGTTCATGGCCGCTTGCAGGTCTTTTTCGAGCACCTTCCGCATCTTTTTCTCAATCTGCCCCGTGAAGTCGCGGGCCTTGATGCCTGGATGGCGCACTTCTTTGGCGAACACCGTCTTGCCACCCTTGCTCCCGGCCCCCGAAACCAGGCTGCCGGGCCGCGTCTTGGGTGCTGAGACTGACGGGAAGGCCAGGGCCTTGGCACGCTTCGGCCTGATCGGGTATTTGCGCTTTGACGGGCCATAAAGTCCCGTCCCCTCATCTACGTAGCGGTAGATGTCGTCGGCCGTGCCCACTTCCATCGTGGCGGCGATCCCCTTGGCGGCCATCTTCCCCGCGAAGGCGACCCTGTGCTTCCAGTTGCGCGTCGTCTTCAGGAACTCCTGGGTGACCTTGACCAGCCACTCGCGCTGGGCCTTCCTGACCGCATCTTCTATGGCCTTGGGCTGGAACGCCGTCGGCCTGATCGCCCTGACAAGGAGGGCCATGTCTCATCCCTCCCCGAACAGCGGATGGCCGCCGTCGTTCCTCAAAGCGAGGAAGGCCGGAGCGTCGCGCTTGTCCACCCATTTCACAGGCTGGTCGCGCGTGAACCGGTAGGCGTGCCCAGTCGCCGCGCCCTTCCACATGCCGTTCAGGAGACCCCTGTATTCCAACTTCTGCATCCCCTCGACCCCCAGGATGGGGTTGGATTCTTCAAGTTGCACGCCCCGCACGTACCGCGCGGCCCTGCGCCCGCATCAACCACCCATCTTTAACTTCCCCTGAGCGTCCGGTTGGCGATGATCCTAGCCCGGTTGAACCTGGTCAGGCCCTGTTCCACGACGCCCACCGCCGGGTAGCCCGCGCCGGTGTGCCCGGCGCAAAGCTCGATGAGTCCCGTCCGGATTCCTGTGAACTGGTCAGTGAGCCAGTCGAGCCACATCCGCTTGGTGTCCGCGTCCAGGTTCGGCGTCCCGCAGGTGCAGTTGTAGAGCACCGCCGCGTCGATTATGGCCAGTTTCGCCAAGAAGTCCGTGGCCCAGGCCGCCTTTGAGCAATCGCAGGCCCCCACCGACGCAACCACCGCATGGACGTCCGACGACGCCATGTTCAGGTTGTGCTCGATGCTCGACCGTTGGAAACTGTCGATGGCCACCACCCGGTATTGGTCGCCGTCGTCCCAGGTCACCCCGGTCGCCGCGAGCGTCGTCTGGGTGACGGCGGTTATCGGCCCGCTGGTGCCCTTGGTCAGGTTATAGACGATCATTCCCACCCCCGCCGCGACGCCCGCGTTCACGAACTCGGCGTCCAGGTCCTGCAGGCTGGGGTTGGCAACTCCGCCGGAGTCGTCCAGCCCGATCAGGATGCTCTCTACACAAAAGAGTGCTGCAAATTGCCATGGGGCAGCTAGAGAGCCACTACAAGCCATCAACTACCCCTCATATTTATGGCCGGAGTCGCCATGATCTCTCCCCTATGCGCCGCGTCTGGCTTTAGGTTTCATCCACGCATGCAGCTTCTTCACCGTCCCAGTCCCGATGCCGGGGATCGCGAGCAATTCCTCGTCCGTCGCCGCGCGGAGCTTTTTGACCGGCCAGAAACCCGCGTCAAGGAACTTTTCGGCCTGTACCCTACCCATGCCAGACTGCGCGAGTCCTTCCGCGCAACGCGCGCGGTGCTCAGGTTTCATGCCGGCTATTTTACGTGGTTTCATGCTGGCTCCTTTACGGGTTCGTGGTCGTCGGGCCGTTCATGCAGAGCTGGTTGATCCACGCGTCGCTCGCCGCACTATTGCAAAAATCGCTGTAGTCATTGCCCGGCCCGGGTAGCAGGCAGGATAGCACGTTGTCGTGAACGATATTCTGTCCTCCGCCCGAGGTGTCGATCCCCTCGTCGGTCGCGATCAGGGGCGCTCCGCCCTGCTGCGCGTCCGAGTTGTATATCTGGTTGTGGTCAATCTTGCAGCGAGTAGCGTTCACCACCGAGATCGCCCCTATCTGCCCCTCGCCTACCCGCTCGAGCCAGTTGTGGTGGAAGTGGCAGTCCCGCAGCGCGGGGACGCCGTCCGAATAGATTCCGGCGATGGCGCAGCTCTGGAAGACGTTGTGGTGGATGTCCCCGTTGTAGACGAACTCCAACTGTATCGCCGTCTGGATATCCGAATCGAAGAAGCAATGCCGCACGGTCAAGCAGTCGCCCCAATCAGTCGTCCCGTCCCAGATGGAGTAAATGCCGTTGCAGTTCGCGCCTCCATCGGCTGGCGCTCCCATGAAGCAGAATCCCTCAATGAGCACGTCTATGCCGGTGACCGTGACTATCGTGTCCCCGGCGGCGACGGCCCTCCAGGGCACGCCCAAAGTCCCCGACGGGAAAACCCCCACGATCCGCACGCCGTGCACGGAAACCGTCACCGTCTCCGTGATGGGCAGCGGATAGTTGGCCGCGCCGCCAGGGGCGTCCGTCCAGTCCCCGTTTGCCATCACGTAGATCACGTCGCCACGGTATGGCCGGCAGTGGGTCAGGGCCGCGCCTATCGTGTTCAGCGGGTCGGTCGGGTCGGTGCCGTCGCGCTGGTCGCTGACCCCGGGATAGTTGGGATCGACGTACAGCACATTGCCGGTGCAGTGCTGACGCAGGCCAGTATCGGTGGAAGCCCCAGATACGCCGCCCA
>Ga0209986_10005558_pt1 | contig 10438 bp, 13 predicted proteins | sample BlataG_FD_183168 | JGI IMG/M metagenome (GOLD analysis project Ga0209986, IMG submission 183168) | Deep subsurface microbial communities from Black Sea to uncover new lineages of life (NeLLi) - Black_00105 metaG (SPAdes) (version 2) | ecosystem: Environmental > Aquatic > Marine > Oceanic >...
GCTAAGGCAGGCATTGAGTCCATCACCACCGAGGACGGTCAAATTATACTCAGATTATTTGAGGGCATGCAGTTCACCCCGGAGCAGCGAGAAATCAGCCTCCCCGATGGTGTTAAAATGGGCGTGAGCCAGATAAGACTAAACCTCAAACGGCTGGGTAAGGAGTGGCAGAAGGTGGTAGAGGAGGTAGTAAAAGGGGTGGGGTGGTATAATGTGGGTAGAAGTAGCTGAAAGGAGGATAGGATGGGAGAGCATACAAAGCTATTAGTCCTCTGCTGTCATGGTGTGTATCACAGAGGGGAATTTTACACCGAATATCCTAATGAAGCAGAGTTTTATAAGGAACATATTCGAGAGTCCTATAATGCTTTGAAAGAAGGCACATACGATGTATTGATTATCTCTGGTGGATGTACTAAGTATCCTGTGGAAAAGAGCGAAGCGCGAGGCTATCTTGATTGGTCTGATGATTTGGGGCTAGCCCGAACTGGCTTGGTCATTCTTGAAGAATATGCCCGCTCTAGTGTTGAAAACTTGCTATTCAGCATGTGTAGATTCTATCAGTATTTTAATGATTTTCCAGAGGAAATTGGAGCTTGCACCCTATGTTGGAAAAAAGGATGGTTTGAGCAAGATATAGCCCCAGCTTTCTGCTTACCCGCATTTCATGTCTTAGCACCTGAAGGCGAAGAAGAAAAATTGAGAAAGACTTGGGCAAGACATTATAAGTACCGTGACTCTGATCAAGTAGCTAATGACAACCGTGCAGACCCTCTGGATATTCTCAACCCTAAGAAACTTCTGGAACGTGATCGTTGGAAGAAGGGATACCCGTATGCCAATATAAATACTGACTTTAGTAAAATGTTTGAAAAGTTAGACGAGATGAAAAAAGAAGGAAACACTAATGTGGAGGATTTGAAGCCCTTTTATCCTTGGAAACCGAAAGCTTAGGCTCAAGTAGATAACCTAAAATACGGTGAACAAGAGATGAGAGTCCGTTTATTGAGGGAGTTTAAGAGGGGCTTCGCCCCTCTTTTTTAATATCTTCCCCTTCCCCTTGATAAGGGGAAGGGGATACAGGGGATGGGGTTGAAAAATAATCTCTATCTCCTTATTTTACAAGAGAAAAGGTGCTATAATAGGGTCAAGCGGGAGAGATAGAGATGCAATATACCATTTTTATCAGAAAGGCGCCCGATGGGTTCTATATAGCTAGCTGTCCTTTGATTCCAGAAGCACAGGCTCAGGGTGAGACCTACGAAGAATGTGTGGCTAACATTAAAGAAGTGCTTGAACTTTGTCTGCAATTCCGTAAAGAGCGCGGTGAAGAAATACCAGAGGAAATTGGGGCTAAGCAGGTTACGATTGCCATATGACAAAGTTGCCTTCGCTCAAAGCTCGTGAAGCAGTTAAGGGTCTTCAGACAATGGGCTTCGAGAAGGTAAGGCAAAAGGGCAGCCATGCAATATTCCATCATCAAGATTGTCGCCGGGCTCCTATTCCCATCCATCCAGCCAAAACCATCAGCCCTTATTTTCTCTCAGATATTCTCAAACAGCTTGAGATTGACGAGGATAAATTTTTGCAAGCTATAGGGCGTAGGTAGTCTTTGGGATATCTTTAGAGGTATTCGGTCACCTCGGGGAGGGTGCGGATGCGGGGCGAGAGAATCCTCATCATCCCGAAGTAATATATGGGGAGTTTAAGAGGGGCAAAGCCCCTCTTTTTAATTTCTTCCCCTTCCCCTTGATAAGGGGAAGGGGATACAGGGGATGGGGTTGAAAAATAATCTTAAAGTAGTTACTTTATATAAAGATAAGAATTACAGTAAGGAGAAAGTGGATTAATGAAAACTAAGAGTCTATCCCGAATAGCCAGCATCATTTTGATTTCGGCGACGCTCCTCTGGGCGTCATGTGCTGGTGAAGCACCGAAGCCTAAAACTTACTCAGCCCCACCACCGATGACGATTGATACCAGTAAGCAATACACCGCTACCATTGAAACCGAAAAGGGGAACCTGGTACTGGAGCTATTCGCCAGCGATGTTCCGGTAACAGTCAACAACTTTGTATTCCTCGCCCGTGAGGGATTCTATGACGGCACTACATTCCATCGCGTCATCCCTGACTTTATGGCTCAGGGAGGAGACCCCACCGGAACCGGAAGCGGTACCCCCGGTTATGCCTTTGAGGATGAATTCACCGAGCATACCCATGTTACCGGCGCTCTCTCAATGGCTAATTCCGGTCCCAATACCAATGGCTGCCAGTTTTTCATTACCTATTCTCCCCAGCACCACCTTGACGGTCTTCACTCGGTATTCGGTCAGCTAATAGAGGGAATGGATGTCCTGAATAAAATCAAACAGGGTGATACCATAAAACGAATAGTTATAGAAGAAAGCTAGCTGACCCTGGCTGGAGGGGATACAGGGGATGGGGTTACCTTATAAAATCTAAAGATATTCAACTACCTCGGGGAGGGTGCGGATGTGGGGCAATCGCCTCTTCTATAACTATGCTATAATAGGGTTAACGAACTTGAGATACTGCATTAATTCAAGGGAGTGGAATAAATGAAAACCTTTACTGCATATATTGAATGGGACCCTGAAACCAAGCTTTATGTAGGAATCGTCCCAGGAGTTCCGGGGGCACATACACAAGGAGCTTCCTTAGATGAGCTTCATAAGAACCTCAAGGAGGTTTTGGAACTGTGTCTTGAAGAAGTGAGGGAAGCCGGTGAAATAGCTGACTTTCCACAGTTCTTTGGGCTTCAGCAGATAGAGGTTGCTGTATGACCCGACTCCCCATCGTGGATTTTCCAAGGATGGAGAAGGTGCTCCTTTCCCTCGGCTTTCAACCAGTTAGGCAAAAAGGGAGCCATGTGTTTTATCGCCATCCTGACGGCAGAACAACCACCGTTCCCAATCACCCAGGGAGAGACCTCGCTCGTCCCCTGATTCGTGAAATTCTACGGGAAATAGAACTCACAGCAGAGCAATTCCAGAGGCAATTAGAAAAGATATGAAAGAGGCAGTCTAAGAGGGGCGAAGCCCCTCTTTTTATCCTTCCATAAGAAGGACTTCCCCTTCCCCTTGATAAGGGGAAGGGGATTAAGGGGATGGGGTTAGATAAATAACCTCTAGCCCCTTACTTTAGGGGAGAAAAGTTGCTATAATAGGCGCAAGTTAGTAAAGGAGCGTAATTTGAAAATACTTCTTGTTTATCCGCAATATCCGGACACATTCTGGAGTTTTAAGCATGCATTAAGAATCATTTCTAAAAAGGCAGCCTTCCCGCCTCTGGGCTTACTAACTGTGGCGGCAATGCTCCCCAATGAGTGGGGGAAAAAGCTGGTAGATATGAATGTAACCAGCCTGACTGATGAGGACATCAGGTGGGCTGATTATGTATTTATCAGCGCCATGGTGGTGCAACAGGATTCAGTGAGGGAAGTCATTGCCCAATGTAACAAGCTGGGCACCAGGCTGGTTGCCGGCGGTCCTCTCTTTACCACCGGATATGAAGAGTTTGATGGGATAGACCATTTTGTGCTCGGTGAGGCTGAAGTTACGCTACAGCCATTTCTGGAAGATTTAGAGAAAGGATGTGCCCAGCATATCTACACCTCTAATGAACGACCAGACATAAGTAAAACGCCTATCCCCCAGTGGTCACTTATCAACATGAAAAAGTACTCCACAATGAATATTCAGTACTCTCGGGGCTGCCCGTTCAACTGTGAATTTTGCGACATTATCGTGCTAAACGGGCATAAGCCACGAACCAAAGATAAAGTCCAGATGCTGGCAGAACTAGAGGTATTATACAGTCATGGGTGGCGAAATGGGGTATTTATTGTTGATGATAACTTCATAGGCAATAAGAGAAAACTAAAGACGGAAATTCTGCCGGCAATGATTGAGTGGACGAAAGGGAAAAAGCATCCCTTCGCCTTTTCTACGGAAGCATCTATAAATCTTGCTGATGATGAAGAATTGATACGATTGATGGTGGAGGCAGGGTTTAACACCGTATTTGTTGGCATTGAAACCCCAAACGAAGAAAGTCTGGTTGAGTGTAGTAAGCTTACCAATATAAATCGTGATTTAGTAGCTTCGGTCAAGAAGATTCAAAACCAGGGCTTGGAGGTGCAGGGAGGATTTATTGTCGGTTTTGATAGTGACCCGCTTTCCATCTTTAAGAGCCAAATTAGCTTCATTCAAAGGAGCGGTATCGTTACGGCGATGGTCGGTTTGCTAAATGCCCCTCCTGGCACCAGACTATACCAACGTTTGAAACTGGAGAACCGCCTATTAAAGGATATTTCTGGAGACAATATGGACTGTTCCATTAACTTCATTCCTAAAATGAATTATGAAACGCTCATTAATGGTTATAAGCATATCCTGAATACAATTTATTCACCCAAGCACTATTATGAGAGGGTCAAGACATTTCTAAACGAGTATAAACCTCGGGGAAAAAGGAAGGGCAAACTACAATTCTACCATATCAAGGCATTTATTAAATCTATGTGGTTTTTGGGTATTAGGGAAAGGGGTAGAGGGTATTACTGGAAGCTTTTTGTCTTGACCTTGTTAAGACACCCCCGGTCTTTTCCTCTATCCATAAGTCTTGCTGTCTATGGATTCCATTTCCGCAAGGTCATTAAGCAATATATTAGCCCCCAAGCCGCCTCAGTGAAGCAAGAAACTAGTGGATAAACAAGATTAACCGCTAAAGCTGCCGGCTAATTCGGGGAGGGTGCGGATGCGAGGGCAATCGGTGACTGCCCTACCTAGCTATCCTTAATGCTCAGGTCTCTAAGATAATCAATGGCATCCTGAACGGTTACTATCTTTTCAGCATCCTCATCCGGTATCTCAACCTTCTGGGATGCATGGCTAAACTCCTCCTCTAATGACATTATCAACTCTACCAAGTCCAGAGAATCGGCACCTAAATCATCGACAAAGCTAGCTGAAGGCACTACCTCATCTTCCTCCACGCCCAGCTGCTCAACAACTATCTTCTTTATCCGCTCAAAAACTGTGGGCATCTTTTACCTCCCTATCTTTCTACCTACTGACAAGTGCGCTAACCGAGCCTAAGACTCCGTTAACAAACTTTGGTGAGTTATCACTGCCAAACATCTTGGCTAACTCAACCGCTTCGTTTATGGCTACCTTAACTGGCACATTATTATCAAGCAAAATCTCAAATATTGCAAGTCTCAGAATATTCCTATCCACGATGGGTATCTGTTTCAACGGCCAGGCAGGGGCAAAGTTCTTGATATGCTGGTCAATCTTCTCCCTATTCTGGATAACACCACCCACCAGCCCTCGGGCAAAGGCAGCATCCTCCTCGGAGAGCCTTCCCTCAGTCAGAAGATGGGCTAAGGCGCTCTCTATATCATGCCCTACAGAATCGACCTCATATAATACCTGAAGGGCTATTGCCCTTGCTTTCCGTCGCGCCCCCATAGATTACCCCCCAACTTAAGCTAACATTATAGCATTTCATTTTAATCATGCAATAGGTGAATATTACCTAATTTCACCCTGGTTAGTCCAGCAGCTCTGGCTACATCCAAGCACTCCATAGCCTGATGCCTAGAGGTAGTTGGCAAATCGGTCATCAAAAAATCAGGGTGGAAGGCGAGGAGAGTATAGGGAATATCAGGGTCAAGGGATGAGATGAAGGCGGCAATTCCAGCTACTTCCTCTTTGCCTACATAACCAGGGATAAGCAAGGTGCTGGCTACAACCAGGGGAGGAGAGGGTCTTATTTTGGTATACCCAGCTAAAAATTGGAAATTGTCCAAAGTCCGCTTATTGCTAGCGCCACAGAGAGCTATATTTATCTCCTCACTCCATGCCTTGAGGTCAAACTTGATGCAGCCGCCAGAGTTTAATGAAATCTTGACCATCTGCTTTAGTAAGCGGCGATGCATCGAGCCATTGGTCTCCCAGCAGATTCTGAGGATACGCCCCTCATTCCTCTTCAAGGCTAATCGTGAGGCATAAATGGCATGAGGTAGTTGAGGTGTGGGGTCGCCACCAAAAAAGCAGATGCATGCGGTATGCTCATCCACCGCCTCAGCCAGGTTTGAAGCCGTCAGCCAATCCTTACCACTTACCAACTGACGATAGTGCCAGTTCTGGCAGAACAAGCAGTCAAAGGAGCAGGCGTGGTAAAAGACAGCCAAGTTCTTATAGCCATACTCCGCCTCTTGCCGATAGGCGAAGTCAGGATAGTCAGCTCCGGTACCCGCCGGGCAAACCCAATCAGCCACACAATTAGTGGGCAACTGGTCATAATACCAGCTAACCTTTGCCTTATCAGCGGTAGCTCCTTTTAATCTGCCATCCCTGTTGGTGCGCAGCCCGCAGTAGCTCGTCCCGCCCTCAGCAATAGAGCACTCATTGGCACAGATACGGCAAGTCACTCCGCCTTCGGCCTTCGGTGGGTATGGAGGAAGAGCAAATGGCTCCCTGGCTTCATAGTGAGCCTGCTGGATTAAGGGCAAAACCTCATCAAAATGGTGACGAATACAGTCATAGCACAAGCCCAGACTTCGGGAAATAAGTGGTGATTCCTGGCCGCAGTGATGGCATTTAACCGGGGTTTTGGTGGTTAAAGATTGAAGGCGTGTCCACATTTTGAATGCAGTTTAGCAAATGATGCAATGCAAGGTCAATGTTGACACGGCTTTTTTGCCACCGGGAGAAAGACCGCATCCAGACTGAAAAGAAAGTGAGGTTAAGGCATCTTGACATTTGCCATATGGCGAAGTATATTGTAAATAGAGGGTCAAGAAATGACCTCAGGGGGCGTTGAACCACCGCCTGTAATTGGTCACTTGGGTGGCGGGGAGCCAATAGTGAAACCGACCTTTTCAGGTCGGTTTTTTGTGTTTGTGAAAGGGGGTGGTAGCATTCTGAAAGCAAAAGTAAATAAACACAGGAGCCACTATGCCCCGGGGCGAGGGGCGATAAGGCAATCTTAAAAGGAAAGGAGAAACTGAAATGAAGAAAGTATTATTCCCGATACTGGCGCTGGTTCTGGCACTTGGTCTGGCTGTGCCGGTGGCAGCCCATACTGAAGATGACCCGTTTGTAACCGACCTAATGGCAGGTCAGCACACGGATGTGGGTGAGGTCAAGGTCTGGAACGATGACACTAACCTCTATGTGCAGTATGTCCTTGATGACCCGTGGGTGATGACCGGCAGTCATCTCTATGTGGGTAAATCAGACCCAGCACTCTTCCCCAGCACGCCTGGTCAGTTCCCCTACAGCCCTGACATGAATAAATCCCCGTCACCAGGTGCTTCATACGATGAAGCCACCATGACCTACACTATACCCCTGGATGAAATCTATGAGTATACGTTTGTCGGTAAAAGCCAGGGCAAGGGGTTAAATACGACAGGAGAGCCTGGTGTAGAGCCGTGTAATGACGTCTACATCGCTGCCCATGCCGATGTGGTGCAGAAAATCGAAGAATGTATGGATGTAGTTAGCGATGCCAGTGTTGAATGGTCAGCTGATGGCGCTAGTTGGAATCCTGCTGTAGCATGTTGGGTTCATTCCAGCTGGAATGATATAGCTGGAGCTACCTGGATTTGGAGGACCGAATATACAGATATTGTCTGGGAATACGACAATGTGCCTGAGGGGGGTTGGTATTTCAAGAAAGAGTTCACAATTCCAGGCGAACCAGTTTCCGGTGAAATAGTAATCAACACAGATAACGCTTACAGACTTTCCCTAAACGGCGTGTATGTTGGTGGAGAAGGTTCAATGGACAAAGATGGTCCAGATTATCATGAGTGGGCGACCATCGATACTTTCGATCTTACAAATCTGAATTCTGGAGCAAACACAATAGAAGTACGGGCCTTGAATTTCTTCAGAACGGGTTCTTCAACTAGCAACCCGGCAGGCTTAGCATTTAGTGCGGAAGTTTGTTATGAGGATATTATCGCAGAGGAGACCGCCTGGGGTCAGGGTGACCCGTTCGGTACTAACTGGGCGATGTACTTTAAGTATCACATTCAAGAACCCTGCGTTCCAGAAAAAGAATGCGTGTACTTCTGTGCGCTCGAACCTGGAACATCAGTCGAGGGTCTTGGCACAGTGCATGAAGACCTGAACATCCAAGCACCCGGTGACGTAGTTAAGGTTGCAGAAGGGGTAGCTCCTGCCGTCTACGGTGCACCAAACGGCCCAGGGAGCATCTGGAACGGCGGCATGGATCCGAACTGTGGTGGATTTTCTGACATCACGGCGCAAAGTAACCAAGTAGCCCATGATTACACCTTCACGTTCGCCAATGGTGTTTCGGTGAGTGAGTTCTCGCTTCATATGCTGGACTTTGGCGATTGGAATCCGTCTAAATCGAGGAGTCACGTGGCAACCATGACGGCCTACGACGCGGATGACAATGTCGTCGATGAAATGACTCTCGAATACAACTCAGATGGACAGGGCAACCCACGGTGGTCTGACAACTATGGTGACCTATGGTTCTCCGGCGATGCAGTCAGTGCCAGTGAAGGACAGCCAGGAAATTGGACCTGGACTGTTTCAGGCACGGGTATTGTCAGGGTGGAACTGGATTTCGGAGCTGGGTATGACCCGAACATTGCGTTTGATAGTCTTTGCTTCACAATTGAGTGTCCGTAGACTGACCGCATCACCCATCAAGGAGTAGCACTCTACACTCTATTTGAAAGAGGGAGTCCTTTCGGGGACTCCCTCCCCGTTTTTACAGCATTTTGTTCAGCATTCACAACCAGGATATTGCCATACCCCCGTCCACACCTAAAACCTGCCCGGTGATATACCTCGCCTCTTCAGAAGCAAGAAAGGCGACTGCCTCAGCCACATCACGGGAAGAGCCAAAGTAGCCCAGAGGGATTTGCTTTTTAAGCTGCTGCTTCCAGTCTTCTTTCAATCGCTGTGTCATATCAGTATCAATAAAGCCGGGGGCAATAGCATTAGCCGTGATGCCATGGGAAGCCACCTCCTTGGCAACAGTCCGGGTAAAGCCAATAATGCCGGCTTTGGCTGAAGCATAGTTAGCCTGCCCCTTGTTACCCACTATACCAACAATACTGGCAATGCTGATAATTCTACCCCAGCGCTGTTTAACCATATGCCTCAACACGGCTTTGGTGCAGAGGAAGACACTCTTCAGGTTGACATCTAATACCTTGTCCCAGTCCTCGTCCGACATCCGAAGCAGGAGCTGGTCTCGGGCAATGCCAGCATTATTGACCAGAATATCAATCCTGCCATAGTTGGCTATAGTTTCTTCCACCAGCCTGGCGACGTCTGATGATGAGCTGACATCAGCTAGAATAGGCAAGCTCTGCCTGCCCATAGCCTTAATTTCTTGGGCTACGGCTTTAACAGTCTCATCTATATCATTGACCACCACGGTAGCGCCAACCTCAGCCAATTTCAGGGCAATCGCCCGCCCTATACCCCGACTGCTACCGGTGACTATAGCTATTTTATTGGAAATATCCATTTATCTACCTCACCCCCTTCATCCCCCTCTCCTTCAAAGAAGAGGGGGAAACGGTTTTTAGAAGAGGGGCTGACGCCCCTCTTAGACGCCCTATATTTCACTTCCTTCCTTGAGGGCGGCGGGTGAAGTCTCCCTCACTTCCCCTTCCTCTTAAGGGCGGTGGGCGGGAATAGATATAAACAGTGTGGGGGGCTTTGTCCCTCTAAAACTCTCTATATTATGTAATGTACCTGGGGCTTCGCCCCTTCAAGCTACCCCTATTCCACAGCCATGATATTCCTGACAGCCCCTGCATCGCCTATATTCAGAATTTTAACATTTTTATCTATTCGCTTAATTAGACCAGCCAGCACTCTCCCCGGTCCAAGCTCAATAAAGGTAGACACCCCATCACTTGCCATATACTCAACAGAACGCTGCCATTGAATACAATTACACAACTGCCTGAGCAGCTCTTGCTTAATCGATTCAGCAGTGGTCAATGGCTGAGCGGTAGTATTGCCTATAATGGGAACGATTGGCTCACCAAAGGAAAGGGTGGCTATAATCTCAGCCATGCCGTCAACCGCCGGCTGCATCAGTGGGGTATGAAAGGCGCCACTTACCTTTAATGGAATGGCGCGATAGGCTCCTCTGGCTTTAGCCAAATCCACAGCTTGATTCAAATTTTCCTCTGCTCCGCTAATTACTATCTGCCCGGGGCAGTTAATATTGGCGATGCGGGTGCCAGTCTCCTCGCACACCTCTCTCAGCGGCGGTTCATCAAGCCCAATTATTGCCGCCATGCCCCCGGGTACTATCTGCCCTGCCTCATGCATCAGCCGTCCCCTCTCTCTAGCCAGATAAACGGTGGTGGCAAAATCTAGTACCTCCGCCGCGGCCAG
>Ga0209986_10005560_pt1 | contig 10437 bp, 9 predicted proteins | sample BlataG_FD_183168 | JGI IMG/M metagenome (GOLD analysis project Ga0209986, IMG submission 183168) | Deep subsurface microbial communities from Black Sea to uncover new lineages of life (NeLLi) - Black_00105 metaG (SPAdes) (version 2) | ecosystem: Environmental > Aquatic > Marine > Oceanic >...
GCCCAAGACCATTGGTACACGCATGGGCAAGCTGATGGTCAATGTCCCACAGGTCCGAGGCGGTGTGCAGTTCTACCCATCAGCTTTGGAAAAAGGTTGTCGAAGTGAAAGGGCTCTAAAGCTTGCCATAGCAGAGATGTATGTTCAGGGTGTATCAACCCGCAGAGTAACTGAAGTACTGGAGAAAATGTGCGGCCTTTCAGTCTCCAGCACACAGGTCAGTAGAGTTGCTGAAATCCTTGATGAGGAGTTGGAAAAGTGGCGAAATCGTCCTCTTGGAGAGTATCCGTATCTGGTTCTGGATGCACACTACGAAAAGGTCAGAACTGCCGGTTCTGTGGTCTCTTGTGCGTTGTTAGCGGCAATCGGGATCGATACTGACGGCAGGCGAAGCATCCTGGGTGTCAGTGTATCCTTGAGTGAAGCAGAAACCCACTGGCGAGAATTCTTAAAGGGCCTGCAGCAGCGAGGACTGAATGGTGTCAAATATGTTGTCAGCGATGACCATGATGGCCTGAAAGCTGCTTTGAATGCTACGATGCCTGGAATCTTATGGCAGCGATGTCAGTGTCATTTGCAGCGTAATGCTGCCAGCTATGTGCCTAAGATCAAGATGCGAAAGCGGGTTCACAATGATATTCGGGACATCTTCAATGCTCCGGACCGCAAGAGCGCCGAAGAACGGCTGAGGTCTTATGTGGCCAGGTATGAAAAGACCGCTCCGAAGCTCTCTGTTTGGATGGAGGAGAATCTGCCGGAAGGTTTGACCGCATTCGCCTTACCTGAAAGTCATCGCAAAAGGATGCGGACGACCAATATGTTGGAACGAGTACATGAGGAGCTTAATCGCAGGACAAGGGTAGCAGGATTATTTCCAAATGAGGCGTCACTGCTTCGGCTGGTCAGTGCAGTTCTAATGGAACTGAGTGAAGAATGGGAAACAGGTAAAAGGTACTTGAATATGGACGTGGAGAACGACGACTCTGCCTCAGAGCAAAAGAAAATTTACAGAAAAAAAGTTGCTTGACCTGTGAATGGTTCGTCTGGCTGCAGTTCCAACGGTTTGTCGTTCATTGGATAACTCCTCAAACAATAAGAACTCTTTAATGATACCATATTTGGGATGATATATCAATTCCAACGACATCTCATTATCACATTTTGGACAAAGCAGTGGATTTTTTCCGAAGCTTTCGAAGAAACGTTGAGCGAAAGGTTTTGGCCCAAGAACTCGGTAGCCTCTGGGGTCATCGGGCGTCTGCGGAGGTATAATATCTGCGAGGTATTCTCTCATCTTTTGGTAACGAACATTGCCGTGCAGTCCATAATATCGAATTCTCTGAAAGCCCTTTGGCAGGATGTACTGTGCCATTCGTCCGATGAACTTTGCTCTGCGAAGCAAGTAGCGCTTCGCTACGCAAAGCAGAGTTGGAGGGCAGGAAGGATTTCATGCTTGATCTGTCCGGTTTTGTGACCACGATACCGGTAGCCGAATCGCTGCCCGTTTTTGCCACATGAATCTCACGCGCCCATACGTCTGAGCCTCCTGATGCAACCGAGAAGACACATACCGCTATTGAGAAGAACCATGATGTAAGTTTCATTTTTTGGATTCCATATAACCTGAGTTTCAGTATAACGAGATACCAGTGCTACTTGCTAAGATTGGCTACGCAGCCAAGCTGTGTCGTTGCATGATGATATCACAGTTGGGAAAAATTTAATGTGTTTTTAAGTTAAAACCGGGCTGTGTCTGCCTTTACTACTGTTGAGGCCTTGTCTGCTCGTAGATTTTCAGGTGTTTGCGAATCTGATTTGCTAAGTCCTCAGCGTTGATTTCTCCTGCCAGTCTGATAGCGATTTTAGCAGTCGCTATAGCCTGGTCAAATTGGCCGGCGGTAGCATAAGCTGCTGCGAGTTTGTCGAGTACCGCAGGATTCTTATACCCTGTCAACTGTGCAGCCTGTTGAGTAAGACGCACCGCTTGTTTAACATCAAGTATCTCCGGCTGCGGGGCCGTAGCGAGGATTCTTGCTGTTCTTATCAACAGTTCCGGCCAGTCAGGTCTGCTGCGAAGAGCATGACGATAATGGTTAAGCGCCACGGCGAGGCTGCCCTGGGCTTCGAATATCTGCCCGAGACTGTCGTGCACATCGGGGTCATCAGGCGTTGTCTGCAATGCCTGATTATAACAGTCGATTGCTTCTTCAAATCTGCCCTGTGATTGAAAAGCCTTGCCCATATTGCAATAAGCTTCTGCGTAATCGGGCTTAATCTGTACTGCCCTGCGAAAGTGGCTGATTCCTTCATCGAATTCGCCCTGTGAAGAAAGCACATTGGCAAGGTTGTTGTGTGCTTTTGCATAGTCGGGGTTAATCTGCAGTGCCTGCCGGTAGTGATTGACAGCTTCTGTGAGCCTGCCTCGTGATACAAGGGCATTGCCAAGGTTGTTGTGTGCCCTGGCATGGTCAGGCTTAATACGAAGTGCGTGTTCATAGTGACTAATTGCCTCATCTACCCTGCCCTGTGATTGAAGAGCATTACCCAGGTTGTTATGAACCTGTACTACATTCGGTGTGAGCTTCAATACATATTCATATAGACTTATCGTATCCTGCCAGTAACTCAGATATTGTCTTGTGGCAACTGCCTGCCCCCCTGCCAAAAGCAATATAACAATTAGTGCTATAATTCGACGCATTTGGGGTCTTCTACCAACACAGAACCAAATCAGAAAAGATGCCAATATCATCAATAAGCCCACTGAAGGCAGATAAGCGAACTTGTCTGAAGCAATAACATCACTAAAGCCTATAATCTGCATAGTCGGTAAAATTGCTATAACGAAAAACGCCCAACCTGTCAGTGCGCTGCGCATCCAGCGCAGAGAAATCAATAATAAAACAATCAATATACAAGTGCCAATGACACCAGCTAAAACCATCGGCTCTGATAATTCGAAGGGGTCCGGGTATATGTAGAAAGGTGACAGTCCGGTCGGCCAGATAATCTTGTATGGGTAGAAGATTAAATTATGGCAAAAAGTCAAGGGGATTCGCAGGATATTGTATTGGCCCGGCAGAACCACAGCACCGGTACGGCTTTGTGAAACATACGTGATTATCGCTGAGATACCCCCAAGTACAAAAAGCGGGAGTTTCTCAACAACAGCCTGAAGCCGCAGCCGTCTCAATGGCCAATAGTCCATCAACAGCATCAGGGCCGGCAGCGGTGTACTGGTCGGCTTGGATAACAATGCAAATACATATATCACCATACAGCCGGTATATAGTTTCCAATCGCTTTTGCGGGCATAACGAGCATAAAGAACCAGGCACCACAGTGAGAAAAAAGCGGCCAAAAGTGTCTTGCGTTCCCCTACCCATGTAATAGGTTCTACTGTCAATGGGTGAAGCCCGAAAAGCAAACCCACACCTGCCACAATCCAGATATGACCAAATAATATATAAAGCAGTACAATCACCAGCGCGGTGTTTGCAATGTGCAATCCAAGATTGGTACGGTGGAAAGGCTGAAGGTTATTCACCCGCCCACCGGTAGCATGGTCGACCATCAGTGATATCATGGTCAACGGCTGATAGTACCCCCCTACCGTCGAAGGTTCCAGGACTTCGGTCAGGAAGCGTTTTGCAGATGCCCAACTCGGGTTTTGAACCAGTAAATTCTCGCTGAAGTACTGTTCGTCATCTAGGAACATTGCCTGAGCGGATAACGCAGGCCAGTGCACCACAAGCACAGCAAGGCATACAACGATAATTAAACCCGCCAGTAACCTGCTTTTCGGTGATGTTTTTTTGATATTCTGTTGCGTTTGGTTTCCGTGGCTGTGACGTATTTGGCTCATATAACCATATTAGCAGCTACTATAGTTTCGATTCAAGCATAAAACACTATTACACAATCATATATAAACCCGGATTTGCCATATTAAAGTGGCACATTTGATACTGATTTGATATTTTATTAGAAATGAGGCTTAGCGGTGTAGTTGAGTAGGCCACTCATTACTTACCTACCGCCATAAGCAATCAAATGACAATTGCTCATCTTGGTGCAAGTCTGATTGCCTTAGCCGCTGCTGTGATACTGAAACAGCCGGACAAAATCCGCTGTTATCGAACATTTGCACGATTACCGAAAACCGGCTGACACATTCTGTTTAGTGCTGAAAGATTAACTTGTCAACGAGCTCGAATCAATCTGGAAGAAGTAGTTTTCAGTCTCCGCCCGGCAAAGAAACGCTTGGAAGAAAGGGAATATGGTGATGCGCATCGCAAGAAACATCTCTGCAGTAGATACGCACGTTTGCGGCGAACCGGGTCGGGTGATTGTCGGCGGGGTGCTGGATGTGCCTGGCAATACCATTTTTGAAAAGAAGTGCTACCTGGAAGCACACGCCGACCACCTGCGGAAGATGATGTTGCGTGAGCCGCGAGGTTATCCGGCGTCAAACTGCAATTTGATTCTCCCCGCCTGTCATCCCGATGCGGATGCCGGCTTCGTCATCATGGAACAGGTGGAATACCCACCGATGTCGGGAACCAACACTATCGCCGTGGCGACCGTGCTGCTGGAAACGGGTATTATCCCGGCCGTCGAGCCGGTTACCAAACTCACGCTCGAGTCGCCGGCGGGGCTCATCCATGTCCGTGCCGAGGTTCGGGACAATAAGGTCAAGTCGGTGACTTTCGAGAACGTCCCCGCATTTGCAGTGCACATCGACGCGAAGATCAAAGTCCCCGAGCTGGGCGAGGTCACGGTTGATGTCGCCTATGGTGGGATGTTCTACGTGATCGCAGAAGCGTCTCAGTTCGGTCTGAAGATAAAGCCGGACAATGCCGGTGAGATCACACGCATCGGGGAGATGATTAAGGCCGCCAGCCAGGAACAGCTTTCCGTCGTCCACCCGCAGCAGCCGGAAATTGCCGGCGTGACGATCTCGCAGCTCTCGTCGGCATCCTCCAGCCCGGATGCGGACATGCAAAATGTGGTCGTTGTCTCGACGGGTAAGCTGGATTGGGAGCGGCCCTCGACATGGACCGGCGCCTGTGATCGCTCGCCCTGTGGCACCGGCACATGTGCGAAGATGGCAACGCTTTACGCCCGGGGTAAGCTGGGCCTGCACCAGCCGTTCCGACACGCGGGGATTCTTGGCACCGTTTTCACAGGCGAATTGATTCGCGAAGTGGATATCGGTTCTCCCTACCCGGCCGTGGTGCCGACACTCAGCGGACGGGCGTGGATCACCGGCACCGCCAGCTACATGCTCGATCCAGACGATCCCTTCCCAGAAGGATTCACCGTGGGAGATATCTGGGGCGGCGAGCTTTGATATGCGAGGAAGACAGGAAAGGTGGAATGCACGAGACTGTGGCAACTACAGATGGAGTTTTAAGAATGAGTATTTACACAGGGCCAATCTGAACTTATCGTAGTTGTGCATCGTAGCCAAAAGGAATTTAAACGGGGAATGTTTTTTTGGAGAGTTTCGAAATGAAGATCGCAATTCACAAGATTGTTGTTGCAGCAATAACAATTACCATTATTTCCATTAGCAACAACTTGCTTTATGGAGACAAAGCAGCTTCAAAAACAATAGAACCGTCCAAGGTCGAAGCCGGCAGCAAAGAACAGCCATCAACCGCATTTGCGAGAGCTGTTGCCGCCGGAGAAGGTAACCCGGCGTATTGAACTTGAGCCGCAAGTATGTCCATGCGGCGGCACAGCATTTGAAAAAAACCCGAAGTTTGAGGTAAATATCCTTGCTTTGCAGCGGGGCAAAACATATAATCGAATAGCCTTTAGCCGGTTTGCGCTTAAAAGATTATAATGGTGAATATAAAATAAAATTTTCTTATCAATTTAAGGTGTCTTGTATGGATTTGATCATTCGAAGGAACTACTTATGAACCTTACAAAAAAAGCTTTTACGCTTATTGAACTACTCGTGGTGATTGCCATTATCGCGGTGTTGATGGCGATATTGACGCCGGCATTGAGACTTGCCAAAGAGCAGGTGAAAAGAAGTGTCTGCGCAAGTCAAATACGACAACAAAGTATGGCATTACTGATGTATGCCCAGGAGAACGAGGAAAAGATGCCGACGATGACATGGGCCGGCGGGCAGTGGCTGTGGGATGTTTCATATTTCACTACGGACGTTATTATCGCCAGCGGAGCAGATAAAAAGATATTCCATTGTCCTTCCAATCAAATTGACACTAACAGGAACAGATACTGGCGATACAGTGAAAACTTCTCGAGCGTAGATTTCGACACTACGCCTGAGCCAAGCAGTACTTCTGAAAGACAACAGCACTATCGAGTGATTAGCTATTGTTATCTGACGGAAACAAAAGACGGCAGGGGGGACATCTGGGCCCCGAGCGACCCGGGCGCCCCAAAAGTTCCGTCTGCTCTAAAAGAGTTTATTAAGCAAACCACGCAAATCCGTCATCACAGTCGGATGGAATTCATTATAGACACAGTAATTGAGTACCCAGGTACCGGGTGGATTCTTCCTGATTTTTACAGTAACTGGGCACAGGGTACCAATCATATGGGAAGAGGAGACCCGGGAGAGCCAACCGGCCGGCGGCAATATCGGCTTTTTGGATGGTCATGTCGCCTGGCGTCATTTCGAAGACATGTACCAACGCTATAGCATACAAGGAGTAATTTTCTGGTGGTAAATATTAGGAGCCTATCCGAATAACCCCTGAATTGCTAATATATTCAAAGGCAATGGTGCCTTTGAAAGGATTCAGGGATGAAAAAAAGAAAAACAAAAAACAGATACAGGATTTCAGACGAGTTATGGGAAAAAATCGAGACGGGGAAAAAACCGGCCCAAACCCTACGAACAGGGCCAAAAAAGGTGTTAAACGCAGTTTGCTGACCGAAGCATCCGGAGTACCGATTGGCTTGGAAATTGATGGAGCGAATCGGCATGACAGCAAGATGCATGAGGCAACGATATAACGATATTTTGAAAAGGAGAATCAATGAAACATACTATTCTAATTTGTTTGTTTGTCTTTTTCGCTTCAACACTTAGCGCAGCTGCTGAGGATATTTACTTCAAAGATAATGGGAGCTCAAGTGCCCACCCTTATGGCACGATTACCGAAGGAACGCCCTCTGTACCTCAGTATTTCTCATGGATTAATAACACAAATGAAGGCTCGACTGAGGGACAGACCCTCATTAATCTTGAGTTCTTTAGGTGGCTCCACGATGAATATGGTATGCATCTGGGAATCTATGCGTGGGACGCCGGCAATATCGACAGTGCGAGTTACTATGGCAGCATGCAAACCGAAAAATTTAAGCAGCAGTTTCCCAATGGGTGGAAAGGCATCGCAGAGAAAGCGGTTTCATTTGGCTGTCGTCTTGGACTCTGGGGAGGGCCTGATGGATTTGGCAACACGCCTGATGAAGAAAAGAAACGGACTGAACTGCTGGTGAGCCTGTGCCGCGATTATGGCCTGCAACTGTTCAAGTTTGACGCTGTGTGTGGACAATTGCGTGATGAAAAACAAGATGCGTTTGCCAATGCGATGAGTGAATGTCGCAAATATGCACCTGATCTGATTGTGCTTAATCACCGGCTCAATCTCGGCAAAGCATTGCCCCATGCCACAACGTTTCTCATGGGCGGTGCTGAAACCTATATCGACGTCCATATGGTAAACCGGAATACAGCCACGCATAATCGCCAAAGCGCCCTCTCACGCGGCTTACCTCCCGACCTGAAGCGTTTGACTGAAGACCACGGCGTCTGCCTTTCATCGTGTCTGGACTACTGGGAAGATGACCTTGTTTTACAAGCTTTCAACCGATGTTTGATCCTTGCCCCGGAGATTTACGGTAATCCCTGGCTCCTTCGTGATGACGAGTTTTCCAAACTGGCACGTATCTATAACTTGCATTACCGAAACAGGGAAATTCTCGTCAAGGGGTTGGTGCTTCCCGAAGAAACGTATGGGCGCTATGCTGTAGCTCGCGGCGACGGCAGTTCACGATTTGTGACCTTACGTAATCTGACCTGGGAGCCCATTGTGTATCACGTTCGCCTGGACCAGGAAATCGGATTGACCGAACGCGGGACTGTACATGTCCGACGCTATCATCCTTCTGAGCGTATTCTCGGGGAGTTTAGCTATGGAAAAACAATTGAGGTCGAGGTTGCCCCGTTCCGTTCCTACCTGCTCATGGCAACTGTAAAATCCTGTCCTGAAGTCGGCGTAGTGGGGTGCGATTACGAGGTTTTTCGGGATACGGAAGACAAACCCGTTCTCCTGAAACTCCTCGGCATGCCGGGTGAGCGTGCTACCGTAAAATTGCAGTCCGGCAAGAAAACCTTTAGCAGGGCGTTTCTGAACGGACAGCCCACGGACGCCATACTGAAGAAGGGTGTGGAGATCACATTTCCCGGCAGATTTCTCACCAAGGCATGGCATCGTAAACTCGCTGACCTGACATCAACGCAGGTGCCGGAGGATGCAGAGCAGCTTTACGAAGCAACATGCTTTTCAGCCCGGAATGATGCCCTTGAGGTACAGTCATTGTACCGATCAGGGCCAACACGGATTCCACAGGTCCAAAAAGCACGCGATGCATTCTTTAACCAGGAATTATTCTGGCGACGCGGTATATGGGACAAATACATGTTCGATGGAAAGAACGAGACCTTTTTTAGTGTCTATCACTATCGGAGGGATAAACGAATTGATAAAGGTGCGCTCCGCCTTGACCTTGGGAGTCCTGTGAAAGCAGATAGTATCTTGCTGACCGCACTGTGGCCAACAGACAGGGAAGTGGCGCCACCTAAAGAGATGATGGCCGATGTTTCGGTTGACTTGAAGAATTGGCTGCCTATTAGGTATCAACTTGAACGTCATTCGGGGGCAATGCCCCAAAGCGTTAAAATCGCGAATATTCGACACAATGGTGGTGAGCATAGCTTGTATGATGCCAATGTCTGCTCCTGGACTTCCGACCTGACAAATACTCCAGAGTTTCGGTACATGAGAATCCCCGGTGCACCGGACCGCATTGCGGAGATCGTTGCCTGGAAAAATCCGTCAAGGGACGTATCCCGGGCCGGACTAAACCGTTCACCGTGGCGTGCCTCCAACCTCTTTGCGCCTTACAATGCAGTTGTCCCGGAAGTAGCCTGGCAGGCCACTGTCCGGATCGATAACGATGATACACTCAAAGGTAGTTACCTGTGTGTTGCACTTGAAGGTAACCATGGCACGAACAAGGCATTCGCAGCACTGCGCGTCGGAGACCAGTGGATAGGGGCTTCCCAGCGAGCACCCTCGTTTCCCTGTGTCGCGTGGGAATATGGTCCCAGCGAGAGGAGTCGCAATAATACCTATTTCTTCCCTGTGACTGAAAACATGGGCGGCAAGCGCATCGACATTGTCGTGTTAGGGCTTCGGGGCTGCAAAACGGAAATCAATGCGCATGCCTGGATTACAGCATATCCGGTTCCATATGAATTAATGGAACTGAGGTTGGAAGACTGAAACGAACGGGAATTATTCTTCTGAATTATTGCGAATTATTCCTGTGCCTACCGAAAATTCCGTCCTGGCAAGTAAGGCGAGGGTCTCATCGCGTTCTTTGAGAAGCTTATAGTGCTGCATGACAAGAATTATTGGTTTGAGCAATAAGTTCTGGTTAACTACCATGCGGCCGGATGGCGAATACGCACGCAAATGCATTTTGGGTAATTCGAAAATGGCAGGTTTTTTGCAGACTTTTTACAATTATCCCTCCCATAAGGGGGTATAATACAAGCCGGCAATGATAGAAAAATTTAGGAGATTTAAAATGAGTGCGCCAAGTGAAGCTGATGTGAGCAAGCTGGACAATCCAGCCTGGCCAATGGCTAACCAGCAGGCCGGAACGGAACTTTGCGCATAATGAGGCAACGAGTTATGTGGAGCCAAAGGCAAGGCGGAAGTATGGCGGTATGGCAGTCGGACTAACTCATGGTAGAGGCGTAGTCGGGGTAATGCCCGATGAGGGCTTAAGCTCACTCGAAGGGGTTAGCAGTAAAACGCAAAGGGATGAGAAGGTGTTAGCCGTACGCAGATACGGAGAACCTAACGCTGACAAAGCCCTTATATTGAAACGCTCGTTGTGGTCTGTTTCGTGAGTTTTATTGAAGAGCCGGATGTGGAAAATCCACAAGTCTGGTTTTGTGAGGGGCATTGAAGTTCCTCATATGGTTGAATATTGTGGCACTCTTCGAATCGAAAGGGAAGAGTAACGGAGAAAACAAATTAAGTGCCTATCCGAATAACTTTTGTGAATTCCTGTCATTGCGAGGCCTGAAAGGCCGTGGCAATCTCAAACGCTCGAAAATCGAGATTGCTTCGTTCCGTCCAGGGGCCGGACTTT
>Ga0209986_10005561_pt1 | contig 10433 bp, 11 predicted proteins | sample BlataG_FD_183168 | JGI IMG/M metagenome (GOLD analysis project Ga0209986, IMG submission 183168) | Deep subsurface microbial communities from Black Sea to uncover new lineages of life (NeLLi) - Black_00105 metaG (SPAdes) (version 2) | ecosystem: Environmental > Aquatic > Marine > Oceanic >...
GGGAGGCGGTTTCCAGACAATGCCCTATGGAACAGGAGCTACTCCAGGTGTTCCTTCTCCAGGTGCTCCTTCGCCGATGAGCAAAGACGAGGAACTACAGTCTCTGAAAAATCAAGCTCAGGCTCTAAGTCAACAGTTGGACCAGATCAATAAGCGAATTAAAGAACTAGGGAAAAAAGGAAAGTAATTATCCAAAAAACTAATCATTGATAACTAAATATCGGTAGTTAGCTTTGCTAATTACTGTAGGGGGTAAAAAAATGCCTAGAGGAGATGGAACAGGACCTCCAGGAGGAGGCAGAGGTGGCGGTGGTGGCGGGAGGATGGGTAGTACCCGTCCAGGTGCTGGTCCCGCAGGCGAGTGTGTTTGTCCCAAGTGTGGAACTACTGTTTCTCACCAAGCGGGCCAGCCCTGTTATCAAATGACCTGTCCTAAATGTGGAACCAGAATGATTAGAAAGTGAAGGGGGGGAAAGAGATGCCCGTATATAAGTACCTATGCGAAGAATGCGGTGGAATAACCAAGATTTCCCGCAGAATGTCAGAAGAGAAGGCTCCCGATAAATGTATTCAGTGTGGTAGCAGGAAGCTCAGCAGAGTATTTTCCCCGGTGGGAATATCGGTAAAGGGAACCTCATCCACTGAAGCTAGCACATGTTGTGGGACAGATACCCCTTGTAGCGCCCCACCCTGTTCTGATAGTGGTGTTTGCCAAAGATACTGACCAATCGAGAAGAAAATGGTAATTGCAGTAGCCAGTGGTAAAGGAGGAACAGGGAAGACTACTATAGCTGTAGGCCTGGCCCTTTCCTTAGAAAAGGTCCAATTTCTGGACTGTGATGTAGAAGAACCAAACGCTCACATTTTCCTAAAGCCTGAGATTACCCATACCCAGGGTGTGAATATCCCAGTACCTAAGATTAATGAAGATAGGTGCAGTTATTGTGGAAAGTGTGCCAAAGTTTGCGCCTATAATGCTATTGCCGTGATTAAAGAAAAGGTACTTATCTTTACTGAGCTTTGTCATGGCTGTGGTGGGTGCAAGCTTCTCTGTCCCGAGGACGCTATTGAGGAGGTAAATAGACCGATAGGAGTGCTGGAAAAAGGAAAGGCTGGTTCTATTTCCTTCACTCACGGAAAATTGAATTTGGGAGAAGCTCTGGCCGTTCCTTTAGTCAGAGCAGTAAAAAGAGCCAGTCTTGAGATTAATCCAAATAACAATAAAGCTACCCCGAAGAATGGAGTTACCATCATCGATGTCCCTCCCGGAACTTCCTGCCCGGTAATTGAGTCGGTGAAGAAAACCGATTTTTGCCTTCTGGCAACCGAGCCTACCCCTTTTGGTCTCAATGACCTCGTCTTAGCGGTGGAGGTGCTAAAGAAGCTGAAAATACCTTTTGGAGTGGTAATTAATCGGGCTGATGTTGGAGATAACAAAGTTGATGAGTATTGTAAAGATGAGAAAATCCCCATTTTAATGCATATCCCTATGGATCGAGATATCGCCATCGCCTATTCTAAAGGTATCCCTATAATTGAAGCAAAGCCGGCCTACAAGAAAGAATTCCTAAAGCTTTATCAAAAGATCGAACAGTTAACTTCAGGCTTATTAGCCTCATTATTATGAAACAGATTGTAGTTATCAGTGGTAAAGGTGGAACCGGAAAGAGTGTCATTACTGGTAGTTTTGCCAGTTTAGTCAAAAATAAAGTTATGGCGGACTGTGATGTAGATGCCGCAGACCTTCATCTTTTGCTCCATCCGGATGTCAAAGAAACTCATGAATTTAGCGGAGGAAAAACCGCCTTTATTGACGAGCGGCGATGCACTGAATGTGGAAAATGTCAAGAGATTTGCCGCTTTGAAGCAATAGATAACTACGTGGTTGATCCCATTTCCTGTGAGGGCTGTGGTGTTTGTTCCCATATCTGTCCCGAAAAAGCCATTAAGATGGTAGATAATCTTTCTGGAAAATGGTTCGTTTCCGAGACCAAATACGGTCCCTTTGTTCATGCAAAACTGGGGATTGCTGAGGAGAATTCGGGAAAGCTAGTAACCCTGGTCAGACAAAATGCCAAGCTTATTGCAGAAAAGGAAAAAAGGGATTTTGTCATTATAGATGGTCCACCCGGGATTGGCTGCCCGGTTATTGCCTCTTTATCGGGAGTAGATATTGCCTTAATTGTTACTGAACCTACCCTTTCCGGCATTCACGATTTGGAACGTATTGCCGGAGTAACTCATCATTTTGGTATTAAAGGGGTGGTCTGCATTAATAAGTATGATCTGAATCTTATCGTTACTCAAAGAATTGAAGAATATTGCCACCATAATAATATTGAGCTGGTTGGAGAAATTCCCTTTGACATCTCGGTTACTGAGGCTTTAGTTCAGGGCCTGCCCATAGTGGAATACTCAGATAATCAAGTAACGCAAGAGATTAAGAATCTATGGGAGAAGATTCTTGGAATTTAGAGAAAAGCCACCTCCCAAAGAACTCAAAGATAGAATCATCGAAGAATTGAAAAAGGTTATCGATCCCGAGACGGGGGCAGATGTAGTGAGTATGCATCTAATTATCGATTTGAAAGTAGATGATAACGGAAAGGTAAGTCTGAAATTCAGGCCTTCGGCTTTCCTCTGTCCTTTAGGATTTTCTCTGGCATTTAATATTCGAGATGCTATTGAGAAAACAAAGGGAGTGTCGAGGGTAGATCTGAAAGTTATAGATTTTGTTTATGCGGACAAGCTTAATGAGATGCTGGAAGAAACGGTCAACCATAAAACTTACAGTCCCAAGAAATAACTATTGCATTAGGAGCAAAGGAGAACTCTCATGGATAAGACTACCAGGCAGTTTGAAAAAAAGTTTGGTGGCGTATGGACTAAGGTGAAGTTCTACAAAGAAATGCCAGATAACTCTGATTATGAGACAATGGAGGGAGTCCGTTTTTGTGAGGCCATTGTTAAGGCAAGATTGTCTCCGGTCATATTGAAAGGCTCGGATATATCATGTGCCGGGGCAAAATATGTCTTTGGCTGGGATCATCGAGTGGGCAAAGAGATAATCAATGCTTGTTGTGAAAAAAGACATATATCTTTAAGCATAGCTAAATCAATACTTCTTGCCAGTCCTCAGTTGGAGGTCTCCCCTGCGGCTATAGGACTGAATACAGATGGTAAGCCGGATCTATACATCTCTTATCCTCAGCCAGAACAATTTATGAATTTACTGAAGGTCTTTCAGCAATATAAAGGGGGAAATTTAACTGTTAGTCTCTCCAGTATTATGGCTGTTTGTGGGAATGTAGCCGTCAAGACATATCTTGAGGGAAAGATTTCCATCTCCTTTGGTTGCGATGACTCTAGAGAATACGGTCGTATATCCCGGGATAGATTAGCAGTGGGAATTCCCTATTCAGAACTGAGAATATTTGTTCCTCCCTCAACATCCAAAACTTAAACACCATCCATTTTGGAGCGCCGATTCATTATTATTTTTACATACACTTAAGGAGGATAAACCTGACTTTCGCCAATAGCAAAGTTAAAAAAACGGAAACGTAAGACTAATCAGACTTTCAAAGATTGCAGAATGTATTACCCAATTTTTTCAGGGCTGAATTCACCAAGGTTGAGAACCTGGTAGAGTTTTTCCTGAATATCATCCTTTTTAGAAAGCTTTCTAACTGGCTTCATTGTATCAGGATAGAAAAGAAGAGTTTCTTCGATATCACTAAGTTTATCAGCAATTTTCTCAAGACTCATTTTCTGGTACTTTTTGGCAACTTCTCTTTGCAAAAGATTCAGGAGCATTAAGGATACAACACAGCAGAAGGCATGAACCCTGATCTTCTGATCGGTCCAGCACCACATCGGTATAAAGCTAACCATTGAGTGATTCTTCATCTTTTTGAAGTTATCCTCGATGACGTTTTTGTTCTTGTAGACCTGAATTATTTCCTGGGATGACCAGTTGTGATTGTCGGTGAAAATGATATTCTTGCCAAGTTTTTTTGTTCTTTGATAAATCTCTTTTCGGTTACTTCTTACCGAAAGGGAAAGCTTCTTGTCTTTCTGAGTTAGGGTGATGCTAAGAAGCTTCTTTCCCTCTTTGGATAGCTCCTTAGCTATTTTCTCCCTCACCTTTCGCTTACTCCTCCATTTTCCCTGATTTAGTTTTCCCTTAAGCTCGAATATTTTTAGCTTCTCCTTCTGGATTGTTCTTTTGAGGCGAAAAAGCTGCTTTCGGTAAAGCTTGGAGTTGAAGGAGACAACAATGGTTCTCATCTTTCCGAAAACTTCTTTTTTTCTTCGGTATATCTTAAGATCACCTAAATCCTCGTACCTTTCAAGAGATACCTTAAGAAGATCCTTATGATGAGATGGTTTTAAAGAGCCAACAAAGAAGTATTTCGTTTTATCTATACCCTGGATATTTTTTCGGGAGTTGTTCCCTTTATCAAAGATCAAAGTTATCCTTTGGCACTCTTCAGCAAAGATTTGATATCGCCTCACCAGCTCCTCTGTGACCTCGGGAAAAAGTTTGGCATCATGCCTTGAGCCTTCATAAAGAAGATGAAGAAGGGGAATACCAAAATCCTTTGCCACAAGAAGAGCAAGGTTAACCTGGCGAAGATCGTTCCTTTTTGCCTTGTTTTTGCCATGTTCTGCCAGTTTGGATTTCTCGTTATCTTCGGCAATATAGGTAAAAAAGTTAGTGGTATCGTAGATAAGTGCCTCAAGATGGATATCAAAGTTTTGTATTAGGCTACTACAGATGTCAAGCTCAATTGCCTCTACATCAAATTTATCTAATTTCTCCATATGGTCCCAGAAGTTCTGACTATCTAAGAGGGAAGAAGGAAAACCAAATATGCGGGGAAGAAAACTCTTTTTGTACCAGGTGTAAAGGGACCTTTTGCTCTTTGGATCAACACATCTGTTAAGAACGATAAGAAGAATATAATCGCCTATGGATATTCCCTGACGTCTTTTAGATGTGTGTCTGTTTATGGTATCTACCAGATTAATCCTTTTGGCAAGGGATAAAAGAGCAGCAAGAAGGCCAAAGTTAAGATGCTCTACTTCTTTAGGCTCTACTCTTTTAGGATACTCAGAGAGTATCCTAACAACCCTTTCCACAGGACCGAGATAGGTTTGATTTACAATTCTGGGTTTACCATTAACTCTCTTTGATTCAACCACATAGTAGTAGAGCCTTTTGCCCTTTTTCTTCTTTATAAGAGAGGCCATAATTATCTCCTAGGGTAATACTAATTATAGTATATCACAGCCTCAAAATTTGTCAAGGAGCGACATTAAGATAATAAGTTCTAATCAATATATTGGGTAATACACATCGAATGCCTAAAACAGGCAACTCATGCACTCTTCAAAGAACAAAGCCTTGTATTGGCGAAAGTCAGGATAAAGTGCAAAAGATTATTTCTCCCACCTCTTCATCTCAACAGCAGGATAAAATGACAGAGAAAATCAACCATCGGATGGGCAAAATCAAGCACAAATTGATAATCATTAGCGGAAAAGGAGGCGTGGGTAAAAGCATGATTGCAGTTAATCTCGCCTATGGCCTGCTTTTTCAAGGAAAAGCTGTAGGCATTCTTGATATCGATATCCATGGGCCGAGTCTGGCCAAGATGGTGGGCATTGAAGATCGCCGGTTAAGATTCTCAGATAATGAGGTCATAGAGCCGATTGCCATTACCCCCAGTCTAAAAATAGTCACTATCGCTTCCCTGCTTGAAGATGCCGACACTCCCATTATCTGGCGTGGTCCCCTCAAGATGAAGCTAATATCACAGTTCTTGGGAGATGTCAACTGGGGCAAGCTCGATTATCTAGTTATTGATTCTCCTCCCGGTACCGGGGATGAGCCCTTAAGTATAGCTCAGCTTGTTCCCGGATTAAGCGGAGCCATAATTGTGACCACCCCCCAGGAAATAGCCTTGTTAGATTCTAGAAAATCGGTTAATTTTGCTAAATCTCTCAAATTGCCGGTGATTGGAATAATAGAGAATATGAGTGGCTTAATCTGCCCTCATTGTGGAGGGGAAATCGATCTTTTCAAAACCGGGGGAGGAGAAAGAGCAGCAGCCCAGCTCAAGGTGGCCTTTCTTGGTAGAATTCCCATTGAACCAGCTATAGTAGATTCCACTGATCAGGGCAGACCTTTTATCCGGGCTTATAGGAAGACCCCCACGGCAAGGCTGATGGATGAGATTATGGGGAGAGTTATACAAAGAGTAGAGAACCAAGAATGAAAGTTTTTCAGAAGGACCAACCTAACGAGACTCTTAAGAGGAAAGAGCACTATGAAATCAAAGGGAATTGTTCAAAAGATAAAAGATCTTAAAAAGAAGAGAAGAGCCCTTATCTTAGCTCACGTTTATCAGAGAGGGGAAGTGCAAGATATGGCTGACTTTACCGGTGATTCTCTGGCACTGAGTAAGATGACTGTCGGTACAGATGCCAAGGTAATTGTCTTTTGTGGAGTAAGGTTTATGGCCGAGACCGCAGCGATACTCAATCCTGATAAGGTAGTGCTTATACCGCGAAAGGATGCTGGATGTCCCCTGGCAGATATGGCTAGGGTTGAAGATTTACTAACCCAGAAAAAAGAATATTCGAGGATTGCCGTAGTAAGCTATGTAAATTCCTCCGCTCCAATTAAGGCAGTATCTGATATCTGCTGTACTTCTTCTAATGCGGTTGATGTAGTAAATTCGCTAAAAGAGAATAAGGTTTTGTTTGTGCCCGATAAAAATTTGGGCAGGTTTGTAGCTTCTAAAACAAAAAAGAAGGTTATTCTGTGGGATGGTTTTTGCTACGTACATCATGAAAGCATCAAGCCGGAGGACATTAAAAGGATGAAGATAAAGCATCCGCAAGCAGAGATTATGGTACATCCAGAGTGTCAACCTCAAGTAATAGATTTAGCCGATTTTGTGGGGTCTACAAGCCAGATGGCAGAATATGTAGCTAAGAATAAATCTAGAGAATTCATTGTTGGTACAGAAAGAGGAATGCTTCACGCATTACAAAAGGAGAATCCTAATAAGAGGTTCTATTCACCATCGCCACTCGTGGTTTGCAGAGATATGAAATTGACGAAGTTAGAAAATGTAGTTTCTGCACTGGAGAATATGCAGTTTCAAATTAGGATACCGGACGAGGTAGCTATAAAAGCAAAAAAGGCCTTGCATTCAATGCTGAAGCTAAGGAAGAAAAATTGAAGAATTAGATGAAAACTAGAAAAGATTATCCGAAACACTCTCAAAGAAGCTCTATCGGCCTTAAAAGGTTTCAAAAGGGGGAAATAGAAATTAGAATAGATGAATAAAAATCTATAAGGAAGGTGAGGAAAAATGAAAGCAGTAATAGAGATAATAGGCATAGTCCTTATATTTTCGCTAGCATTAAAGGGAGGATTCTGTGAGCGAAAAAATCCAGAAGACTCCTCAAGGGTAATTATTACCGTAGTTTACGATAATAATGAATATGATCCAAGGCTAGAGCCAGCCTGGGGATTTTCTTGTTTAGTAAAAGGACCAGAGAAGACCATCCTTTTCGATACCGGTGGAAATGGGAAGATACTGCTGTCTAATATGAACAGACTCAAGATAGACCCTCAGGAAGTAGAGGTAGTCGTCTTGTCTCATATTCACGGCGATCATGTAGGAGGATTGGGATCATTCTTGGATCAAAATTCCAGTGTCACCGTTTATTTGCCTCATTCATTTCCGAGTAGCTTCAAAGACAAAGTGAAAAGATACGGAGCAAAGACCGTCAGTGTAGATAAACCCCGAAAGATTTGCCAGAGTGTTTATTCTACAGGAGAACTGGGAACCGGGATAAGGGAACAGTCTTTACTAATAAATACGGAGAGGGGACTGGTCATAATTACCGGTTGTGCCCATCCCGGAATAGTAAACATAGTTAGGAGAGCCAAGGAGATACTAAAAACCAATGTTTACCTGGTAATGGGTGGTTTCCATCTAGGAGGAATAAGCGAAACACAAATAGATGGGATCGTTGAGGGGTTCAAAAGAGAAGAAGTTGAAAAGGTTGGTCCCTGTCACTGCTCGGGAAATCTTGCCCGAAAGCTTTTTAAGAAGGCTTATGGAAAAGACTTCATCCGGATAGGAGTGGGCAAAATTACTAAAATTCTCTAGTTTTCAAACCTACAATAAAAGTCTTTGGTTTCATATCTATTATTCCCAAAGGTTGCAAAGCTCAAGTCTAAAAACTTGATCTACTTATGAAATGGACCAGCAACTATTTTGAGTTTTGCTGTCCAACTACGCAAGCTGCTTGGATCAGCTTTGAAAAGTGGAAGGGAAAAAATGCTTCAGGTAAGAGGGGAGATATGTATTGGTTGCGGACTATGCGTGAGTCTTTGTCCTCAAAGAGCCATAAGTATTGTCTGGGGTGAGGCTCACATTGATGAGGTAATGCACCAACTGTCATCGCTGCCAGGAGGTCTGCCCCAGGGGAGCAATTAAAGAAGAGGTTAAAGCCATCCCCTTAGATGAACTAAAACTGGTCTTGCAAAATTTGGAAGAAGAAATAAACAAAACTATGCAAAGGCTTAAAAAGCAAGAAAATGGAAGATAAAATGTAAGAATGAACCTCAGGACTACCAAGGGGAAAGAGAAAAGATTTATAAAAAGGCTGTTCAAGAAATCTCTAAGGCCAAGACCGTTTTAGCGGTAGAATAAAGGAGGTAGCTAAAATGACCAGGATATTCTTTCCTCAATTCAAGAAAGGCAAACAGGGAATCGAAATTAAAAAAGGGAATATTCTAAATTCTGCAAGGAAGCTTGGCATAGAAATACCTTCGGAGTGTGGCGGAAGAGGCTTGTGTGGCAGGTGTAGAGTGAGGGTTGAGGGAGAAGATGCCTTAAGCCCAAGAACAAAGGCAGAGAAAAGCTTCAAATTAGGCAGAGATGAGAGGTTAGCTTGTCAGGCAAAAGTGATGCGGCCCGGTAGTATCCGGGTCTTCATCAAAAGCATAGGTAGATATGCCATTCTCTCTGACACTATAGAGGATAAAGTCAAGCTAGATCCTTTTATAAACAGAAAAAATGATAAGGTTTTCTGGCAAGATAGGGAGCTCGACAAATCCAGAGATGGAATTTATGGCCTGGCCATAGATGCAGGGACTACTACTCTTGTATCACAGATAATCGATCTAGAATCAGGTAAAAGGATAGCTACTTTCGCTAACAAGAATCCTCAGACCTCCTTTGGAGATGATGTTATCTCGCGAATTGACTATAGTATGAGGAATCAAGATGGACTGAGGGAGCTGCAAGACACTGTTATCGAAGGAATAAACGCAGGTCTTAGAAGGATTGCTGAAGAAAAAGGGAAAATCCTCGACCATATTTATGAGGCTGTAGTGGTAGGGAATTCTACCATGCGCAGCATCTTCTTCGGGGTTGAGGTCTCCTCCTTGGGGGTGATCCCCTTCGAGCCCTTAACCTGTGAGCCCATAAACAGAAAAGCTGAGGAGCTAGGTCTAAAGATTAATCCCCAGGCTAATGTTTATGGGGCTCCTTTAATTGGTGGTCATGCTGGAGCAGATGCCCTGGCCGATATTATTTCCACCGGGATCTACCTGCATATGAGGCCATCTATGGTCATAGATATTGGAACCAATGGGGAGGTTATCATTGGTAATAAAGACAAAATATTGACCGCCTCCTGTGCTGCCGGAGGTGCCTATGAGGGAGCAACGATAAGCTCCGGTATTGGAGCTGTAGAAGGAGCAATAAAAAATGTCAGGATAACAAATGGCAGGGTACAGTACGAGACCATTGGTAATAAGCCTCCTCTGGGAATCTGTGGTTCCGGTTTGATTGATCTATTAGGTGAGCTCCTGAAGAACGGGATTATGAGCAGGAAGGCAAAGCTAAAGGAGGATTTTTTTGTCACTCCTGATATTAGCATTTCCCAGCAAGATGTATATCAATTAATAACAGCCAAGGCTGGTCTACGCCTGGATCAGGATCTTTTGATTAAATACTATCCAGCTACTCTAAAGGAAATAGATAAGATCTATCTATCCGGAGCCTTTGGCAATTTCATCAACCCGGATAATGCTATCCTCATAGGTCTTCTTCCCAGAGCAAGGGATAAAGTAGTGGGGATTGGTAATGGCGCCCTAGCAGGAGCAAGGCAAATGCTCTTATCCCGCGAGAAGAGAAAAGATGCGGAAAAGATAGCCAGAAAGATTGAACACATTAAGCCCAACGAAAGAGAGAAGAATTTCTCATACATGATAGCCGAGAAAATGTATTTTGAATTTTAACCAGAGGAGGCTAATATGGCACCAAGAAGACATCCCCGGGTTATTTTATTCTCGTCAGGATCCTGTCCCTGGTGTTCTCAAGCCAAGAGTTATCTTC
>Ga0209986_10005562_pt1 | contig 10432 bp, 18 predicted proteins | sample BlataG_FD_183168 | JGI IMG/M metagenome (GOLD analysis project Ga0209986, IMG submission 183168) | Deep subsurface microbial communities from Black Sea to uncover new lineages of life (NeLLi) - Black_00105 metaG (SPAdes) (version 2) | ecosystem: Environmental > Aquatic > Marine > Oceanic >...
ATGATACTCCTGCGGACACACGACAAACCCCATCGCCGAAGTCGGTGATAAACCCGATGATAAAGGTCTAATATAAGAGGTAAACATCGAGGCGATTCGTTATAGTCGTCATAACTGCTACCATCAACGACTATATCAAAAAAATATACTATTTTCTCAAATTTATCTTGACTTTTGGTCGGGCGTATGTTATAGTTTTAGTATGTACGAGAGGATTTTAGAATGGTTTATAATAGTAGGGTTGCCGGTGGTTATAATTGTTGTGGTTTGTATAATTTTCCGGCAGCATAGGGGGGATTAAAATGAATGCAGTGTATTTATACGACATAGTTGACCATATAAAGGCTGCTCGTTATGAGCGGGCGATTAAAACTATGGATTACCTGGTTGGACGTGAGGTTAGGCAATTAGCTCTTAATGCAAAGAGAGCTTTGGTGGAGGGTAAGCCGGATATAGCCTTATGTTTAATTAACCGATGTTTTAAGTTGTGAGGCATTAGTTTGTTCAAGGTAGATTACATGATGTTGGGGACTAATGAGTTATACAAAACAAAGTATTTTCGTACCGAAAATGTCTTAGATTGTAAAGCGGCTGTGGTTGAAATGTACAATCGTATTACTGGGAAATCGGATTGTTGGATGCGGCGTTTGCATCACTTGTTTTATCGTGTCTATTCTAACAAACGAGTAATTGGTTATGCACAGATTACCTGCTTATAAATGGGGGGATAATTATGATTGAGTTAACTTTTAGACAGATGCTATGGTTAGCATTGTTTTGGTTTATTGCGTTAAGTTGATTGTTTTTTAGGAGGTACTATTTATGGCGAAAAAATCAAACAGACGTACACGGAAAATCCCTGAAGACGAAAGCAAAGCCGAACGGTTTATCAGGGTCGTTGAACCGCGAATTGGCAAGGCGGTGAAAGCGATTGAAGTAATCGGTTTGTGTGGTGGCTCGACTTACGAGCATACCGCGAAACAGGTGACGGAAATTAGAGGGACGTTGGAACGTGCTATCAAACGTGCTTTGGATTCTCTTGAGTCTAATGCTCCTGCAACTGGTGGCTTTAGTTTCGAGAAATAGCAACATTCCTCCTCCTATGGTTTGTGCCGAAAGGCGGGTAGATGGTGGGCGATTTTTTGGAGTTAGTATTATGCAGGTCGAACGTCTGGACATATACGATTTTAAGGTGACGTTGGACGAAAAGGAGTTTGAGGTTTTAGGTGATATATCAGAGCATTATAAAGCTGATATACTTAACACTTTAATCGGTTTGTTAAGGTTAGGTTTTATGAAGGCAGAGCAATCGTTAGAATGAAAGGAATCTAATTATGTCTTGGAAAGATAAGATGAAAGAGTTTGGCGGCGGTGACTTGGCTTTTCTGTCTGAGGATGGAGAATGTATCAAGTTTATCGTTGTCGGCGAACCTGTATTGCTTGAGGGCAAATACAAGGGACGGGCATCTGAAAAAATCGGATGTCCGGTTATTACTGAGGACGGGTTTGTTTTATTTGTAGCGGGTAAGAGGCTTGCCCGTAAAATAAGCAAACATGAGGGGATCTTCAATGATGCCGGATTTATGGCAATACGTCATGGACATCAAAACGAAGTCGAAACAACGTATGAATTACGGTTGTTGGACGATGCTGTTTTGGTCGCTAAGTTGTTTGACATCAAGGTTGCTCAATTTGAGGAGCCAATGATTCAAGAAGCTGTTGACGCAGCTTTAGACGTAATGCGGCAGTAGTTGGAGTTTTCTTTTTAGTCCTGCACACGGCCCCGGCAGGGATGTCGGGGCCGGTGCGAATATAACGGAGTATATAAAATGGCAGGCAACACAAGGGGCAAGCTCAAAGAGAAGTTTGAGGGTATACACCGCGACTTTGACTGGGCGAAAAGGCATATCAACGAAGCATTAGTTCTCATTAAAGACCACAAGCCTAATCTGTCTGAAGCACTTACCAGTTTATCTGAGGGAATTTCCACGCTGGACGAGTTAGCTGGCCAGATATACGCTAAGTTGTAGGTGTTTATATAGCTGATATTGGCGAACGGATTTACTATAATATCAGGTGGCAACGATGGGGATTAAGCGTGCGGAGTCTATTGCGAGGGCAAGAAAACAGATAAGAACCGGTGTATCTGCAAATGCTTGGATTATGGATATGCGGTCTAAGGGTTTAGGCTATACTCGAACGCTAATGCTGCGTGATTATGCAAGCACTTTACAGATAGAGCAAAAAGCGGACACGATGAAATATATCCGCAAAGACAGGTATCCGACCGAAAAATATATTGCATCGGTGTCGTGGGAATTAAGCAAAGAGTTTATGTATATTGTTAAGGTCAAGTCTCAAATTACACCGGATGCCCCTGTAACGGAACGGAAAGTAAATATTCAATCTGATGTCCCTTTAACTCCACGTATGGTCGAGGCTGAAGTCGAGGAAAAATGGAGTCAATGGGAAAAGTATGCTCCCGAAATAATTAAAGATATATACGTTTGGGGAGCTGTTCGGAAAGTTATAGAATGAGTAGTATCGACCGCAAGCCTCACTGTTTGAAGCGTGAAAAGACCTTAGCAATACCGAGACATCTACTCTTTTTTGATACAGAAACTAAACAGGAGCGATTACCTAATGGCGAAATCAGTCAAAGTCTCAAGCTCGGATGGGCATGCTATTACCGCAGGGCGTATGGCCGAAATCTTGAACAGTTTAACTGGCATTACTTTGACAATGACTTGTCCTTCTGGCAATTTGTGTATAAGCATACAGAACCCAAAAGAAAGCTCTGGGTGCTTGCTCGAAATCTTGTCTTTGATTTTACAATTACAAAAGGATGGAAGTATCTCCGTCAAGCTAATTTCAAGCTGAAGTTTTTCTACGATGGTGGGTCGACTTCGATTATTTCGACTAAGGGACGTTTCGGCTCAATCGTTTTTCTTGACATTATGAACTGGTTTGTTGAGTCTCTGGCCAAAACGGGCGAACGTATCGGCATGCCGAAACTGAAGATTGACTTTGAGACCTGTACGGACGAGTATTTAAGCATATATTGTAAACGTGACGTTGAAATTGAGATTGAAAACTTCAAGCGATTCATAGAGTTTTTGGAGTCAAGGTCGATAAGTCGTTTGTGTTATACGAGAGGTTCAACTGCTATGGCGGCATATCTGTTCGGGCATTATCACAAGAAAATTTATATCCATAACAACAGAGAAGCGATTGACCTTGAGCGTGACAGTTATCGCGGGGGCCGGACGGAATGTTTTTATATCGGAGATTTGAACGATGGTAACTATTCTATTCTTGATGTTAACAGTTTGTATCCTTTTGTTATGCGTAATAATTGTTATCCTGCTAAATATTCGCACATTGTATCAGGACTTGGACTCGACAGTCTTAAAAATCTTCTGGATGATAAAGCAACAACAGCAAGGGTTTTGATTGACACAGACGAACCAGCCTATGCTGTTAGACGCGACCGGACGATATTTCCGGTCGGTAGGTTTTGGGTGACTCTGACAACACCGGAAATACTTTATGCTTTGAAACATAATCATATTGTAAAAGTTGATACAGCTGTTTTTTACGAACAAGCAAACATATTTGAAAGTTATGTTGATAAGTTTTATGGTCTACGTTTGAAGTTCAAGGCAAACTTCGTTCCTGAGTATGAGGAGTTATGCAAGAAAATGCTTAACTCTCTTTACGGCAAGTTTGGTCAAAAGGCTGAAGTCTGGAGAAAAATCGGAGATTGCCCGAACGAAAAGGACAGAGTTGAATTATGTTTTCAAGTAGGCTCTTGCGGTGTCAAACAAATACGGTATTTACTGGGTGAGATTTTTGAGTTAGACGGATACGAAGAATGTTTTAACTCGTTTCCTGCTATAGCGGCTCACGTAGCCGCGTTCGGCAGGATGTATTTGTATAATCTTATGAAAGTTGCTGGTGAAGGAAATTATTATTATTGCGATACGGATTCACTAATCGTTAACGAGGCAGGCTTATGCAACCTAAAAGACTTGATAACCCCGACCGGTTTGGGTGGCCTGAAAATAGACGAGCACTGCGAAGCGATAACTATAAGAGGATTAAAAGATTACTCGACCGACTCCAAAACCGTAGTAAAAGGAATAAGAAAAAACGCTGTGATGATAAGTGATGGGATTTATGAACAAGAACAGTGGCCAAGTTTCAAAGGATTATTACGCCGGGGGGAAATCGATATATACACGACAAAAAAGGTTATAAAGGTATTGACTCGAAAATATACAAAAGGAACCGTAGCCCGGGACGGGATTATTTCTCCGTTCGTTCTTGGCGAGTCTGACGTCTTTGATTCGCTGCTGTACTGACTCTCTCGTCAACGTCTTTATTCGCTTTTTTGTATTCAGCTATAACATCTTTTAGCTTCTGTGAATTACTCATTCTGATGCTTTCATATATACGTCAATGTGTTCTCTATTATAGCCAATATTGACTAACTCTTGACGCCCACGGTCGGCGGTTATTAAACCCTCTTTGATAAAAGACAATGTTTGTGCTGTAGTCCAGTTTCGAGGTGGTTTGTCTTTTTCGTCTATATACCATTGACTCATTAAAACGTCAACCTGTTCGGCTGGTAAGTCGAGTTTTAATAATTCCGAACGTGCTATATCGGGGGTGTAGACTTGTTTTTTATAGAGGTTACGTATTGCCGCGATTCTGTCCTCAGTCAATTCCCAGTCTCTTTTGTATTCAGCGGACGAAAGTATAAAAGAGATATTTTCGTCCCTAACCCCAACTTCGTGTAATAGTGAGCTTGCTTCGGAACGGTTTATCATATACTTTGCATAAGCCGATACGACATCCCGTGCCGTAAACTTAGATTGTGTTGCTAAAACTTGTTTAATAGTAAAAGCTGTCATACGTTCGGCATCACGTTCGTTATATCCTAATTCGATATATGCTTCTAAAACACCGGCTTCATCGAGAACACCTACTTGATACATACGCCGAACGTCAACTCTGGAAAGTCTACGATAAGCGATTTTGGTTAGCTTGTCCCTCCAAAATGGCATAATATCCAAGGCTCTAAGTAATAAATGTAGTTCACTTTCATTTATAGCCCCACGATGCAACATCTCAAAGCCTTGACCTGCTGACGGCAACGACCAATGTGCAGCCCAGTAGCGTTTAGACCAGTCCGCACTTAATCCCTTTTTCATTGCCCAATCTTCAAACTCCTGCGGATAGTCCTCGTATTGACCGAATTTAGCAGCGATTGACGGTGTAAATGCTTCGCGAACGGCCATTGTAATAATATCTGCAACCGGCGGTATTGGATAGGCTAAGGTTTTATAAACATCAAAATGGTCTGGATGGATGCCGATACGTCTTAGCTGCATATCAAGTCCTGACAAGGTAGGGTCTTTGCGTAGAGCATAAGCGATAATATCCTGACTTGCCGGTTTCGTCAAAATAGCATCCAGATATTGTTGAGCATATTTAGGATTTATATCGGCTCTACTAATATCCTCAAGCACTTTTTCCGGCGATTGCTGTTGATGCAGATTGCCTTGTATTAGAAGCATTGCGTTCGGTGTAGTCCAACTTAGTTCTTGTACAAACTCACTGTCAATCGTGTCCCATCCTATCGCTTGCAAGTTATATTGTAAATCACCCTCACTTATAAGCCCACGTCTAAACAGTGTTTGCACCTGCATAGTGGTTAGTTGTTGAAGCCCTAACCATTCCCAAACCTTAAAGTCGTTGGCGTCAACATCAAAATAATCCTGCATTGTACCCCATACGTTATCAAGTGGCCCGTGATAACGTGAAAATCTAATCAGGTCGGGGATTGTCGGATATGGACGCATAGCGTCATATTGGAACTTAGCTTCAATCGGTTCAAAACCTGCCATCAAAAGCCGTTCATCGAAAAACTCCTGCTTAATCTTTTTCCTTTGAAGCAATTCTGCCGTTGCTTCGGGTGTTAACTTTTTCGTGGGATTCTTCATATAAGCTTTATATCCAAGGGCTTCAAAAAAAGGCATACACCTTTTACTAACAGCACCGTCCGCAACTTCGCTAACGAACCGTCCCCCGACATCCGTCAAAAACTTTCCGGCAGGTGCTTCTATTTCAGAGAATAAACTCTTGAACTCCTCTGGCAAAATCTCTGTAATCCCTAAGCTACCGATTAGCGAAGCTGCCATGCCGATAACTTCTTTTTCTGATTCTTCAGCTAAAAGCTCAGCGGCTTCAACCTGCATCGACCAGTAGTGTTCGCCATAAGTGGCTTTATCTTCTATCCCCACTGTTCAAACCCTCTTGCCAACGATGCGAAAAAGTCCTGATTAAACGGTTGATTCCAAACCGATTGACGATATGCGTCAACAAGCCCAACAAAATACATAACTTCGGACGCATTAGCACCCAGCATAGCAATTAAAATCGCTTCCATTGTCAATTCAGGTGCTTCGTCCGGCCAATTATCTCTAATTAAAGTATATCCCTCAATATCAACATTAGTATAACTAAAAGCATCTTGATGAAAATAATTCGCTATATATTTACAATAAAGACCAGCCAATATACAATGTTGACCGGCTTTATCTAATAAACCATCGCAAAGGTCAACACCTGCTGCGTCAAGCTGATTGCCAAGTAAATCAAAATAAGTGGCTGTTACTCCTCCGCGATTATATAAATCGATTATAACATCGTCTAAGAAATGGGCCATTTTATCCCGTTGGCGGTTTAATAGGTGACGCAGATATGTTAAAGTGTATCCGAACCCCCTCAATTTCCGAAACTAACTTAGAGATATTTTGCTTGATTGTAATTGCTTGCTCATCTGATTCAGCCGGAAATATAATTGCAATGCTGCAAATTTCCTGTTTAGGTTTTTCCATTCTTAGCTTTCCTTTTATTCTTAGTGTCAATAACCTTTTTACTTATATTTGCACCACCTTGCGTAATTCCATATATGGCGGCAATTGCGGTTATAATACCAACAGGATTAAACGGCTGACCTTGCACTAATATTAAAGCATTTTGAAGTATAATCGACCTGAATTGCTCCTGCTTGTCAAGGTCGAGCATCCGAAGTTGAGCCAGACTCATAATCTGGTCAAATTCCAACTGTAATTCTTGCCGGTTTACCTGACGAAGCGGTGGTGTTAACGATTGAACTTTCGGCTCACAAGAATAACAGTAAATACCAAAAACAATACAAGCTAAAATTGTGATTAGAATAGTTTTGTGTTCTTTAATCCAAGCTAACATCATAAACCTCGATTTCTAATTGTACGCTGTTACACCTACGTAGCTTGCTGTACCGCCGGGGTCTGGTACGGTATGAACCACAACAGAATAACAGCTATGAGCAAACCAATAATATGAACCCGGTGGAATTATAACGTCTTCAGTTGTTGCACCGGAAACACGAGCAAACTTAGCCTGCACTATTTGTGCACCGCTCGAAACTAAAACACCTTTATTCTCCACTGTAATAGTGGCTGTTTTCTCCGATGTCGATTCAGGATATAACTCGTGATTCTCGACAGCGTTCAAACCTGACCAAGCATCCGTAACTAACAACGATCCATTGTCGTCACAACGTAAAAATCGCCGGTCGTGCCTTGTTGCACCCGTTAGCCAAGATAAGTTTTGCACCAGTTCATCGGTAAGTGTTAAAACTTTCGGTGGTTCAGGTGAAAACTCCAAATCAATCAGATTGAGCAACGTACTCCATTTTATTTTTACTGGTGGCATTGTATTAGTCCTAAAAATAGTAACCCCGTATCATTAACGAAACATCCAAGAGCATCCCACCCTCAGCACGAAAATAAATTGTTTGTCCCTTAAACGGTATATAATATATACCGACTGTAGGTAAATTAAAAATGTTTCCAGCATAATCAGGAGTAGTTTGATATAAAGCTGTACACCCGTCACGTAAAGAAACCGCGGCAAGAATATATTCGACTTTTCGGACAAAACTTAGACTCCAGTAAAAGTCAAGAAACTCAAATGTGTGAGCAAACTGTTGATAATTCTGTGGATACTCCGGACTATGTAAAGTAATATGGCCGTCCTGACTACAACGTAAAAATCGGCCAACAGCAGGTTTACCGCGTACTGGCTGTTCTTTACATAATACAGACAACTCCAACGATTGATTCACCTTGTTAGATATAGACAATGGACGAGCTGTGTTTAGCTCGTCCATTGACGCCTCAAATTGTACTGGGGTCAGCAACTTGCTCATATCTGATTCTAACCCGATTCTTCGTAACCGATTGCAATGGTTGGTGTTGTCGCTGTGCCAGTTGACATATAAAATCCGGCCTTGCAAAGCTGGCCCTCTGCCAAAGGCAAATCCATCGGAACCAAAGGCATAAGACTTGTCAAATGAGCACAACGAAAATCAACTATCTGTTCGGCGTCACGATATGCCCTGACAAACAGATTAGCCGTTGTCGGTGATGCAATATATTTTATAACCCTGTTCTTGCCCGACATACCGGCAAGAATATCAGTTAACGATTCAACGCCAGCACCTACATCGGCAAACGTATGCTTTTTCCACTTTAACATATCAAGCTCCGTTTCAAGTTATAGTTTATGCTGTCTTATGTGGTTTTGACTTGCATTATAGCCGCAAGGTCAACTGAATTGGCAGCCAACGTCCGAGTCCCTGCCAGTACGAAACTCATGTAAACCAAAAGCTCCTCACCTGACCGGAAGTGTAACGCTGGGTCAAACATCAAGGGGTCTCCGAGGGTCACGTTGTAAGTTGAAGTGTCAAGACTACAACAGGGGCCTATCAATGAGAAATCCGACCAGTAAGAGGTGCCACCAAATTGACCCCACTTGTAAAAGAACGGGATGCCGTTTCTATCCTCGTCAAACAGCGTTTCACGTTCTTTAACCAACTTAACATAACTACTGCCGATTACGCTGCTGTCACTGATTCCTGTGCCACAAGGACACCCCACCAAACCAAGAATGTCAATTTCGGTGTTGGCTGGAACAGACTTTCCACACGGGAAATCAGGGAACTCAGGAGGGGAAAGCGAAGCGTTTAACTCAACTGTCGAACTGGCCGAAATAGCCGCTGCGTAATTCATGTATTGCATGAACATATACTCTTTCGAGTCCGTACCGTTGGGCATATCTGCTCGAATGTCACCCTCACTATGTATGTCGTAAACAACAACGACAACAGGTGTGTTACCAGCGGTGCTGACCGTAAATGATTGACCCGATGCAACGGGAATCGTGCAGTTGACGCCCTTGCTGGTGAGAAACTCCATGAGATTTTTGTGAACGTAGTCAATCTGCATCCGGTCAAGATGATTGCCAGCTCGACCAAGGATTCGATAACAGCCAACAGTTTTGCGGTCTACTTTCAACGTCAAATAATCGTTACCGCTGACCGGTGCAACATAGAGTCCCTTGATTAGAAACGATTCACCGGTGTTCGCTTCTAACTTGTCTGTTGAAACGGCTGTAAACCGTTTCACACAATTACCTTGTATTAACATAATAAAACCCCTATATGAGAAGTAAACGCAAACAGATTATACAACACGATGTCCCCACCACGACAACCGAAACCCAAAACGATTACTACCGTGTCATCGTAGCCATGTGACGAATAAACTCCGTCATGCGACCGATGTTATCGTCCAACGTGACATCCGGCATCGCCTTGATTTTTTCGCGTCCCCTGTCAATGTGAGGGAGCAAAACCTCAGCAAAAGCCGTGACCTTTTCCTTTGCTCCGTCAATACCCGCAGCAATGCGGTTAACACCAATGTCACGTGCTTTCTTTTTCCACTCCTCTAACGAAACCCGTTTGAGTCCGTTAGCCCACTTACCGCTGTTTACAGCGTTCGTTAAGTTAGTTAGCATCTTGTCAGACTTAGCGGCAGCCTTTTCACAAGGATTTTCCGTGACACGGTCAATCCCATCCCGCACGTCTTGAACCGCAGCTTTCAAACGCCTTGCGTGTTTCTCTTGAAACTGTGAAGCTGTTAATTTTGCCATAATAAATACTCCTGTTAATAAAATACAGTTTTACGTTTTTTAACCATATAGGGCAATCGGTTTTTAGTAACCAGTTAGACACTTTTTAACCGACTACCCTACCCCTAAATGTTATCAACAACGTGGAAAACTGTCAAGGATAATTTTCGGTGTTTTACTGAAAATATATGAGATTTATATAATATATTATATTGTAGGGTTTGTTGGAGATTGCGTTGTAGGTGTTTTACTCAGAGTTTAATATTTATGAATTGATAACGAAATAAATAACACCTATGTTAATGTCCGTTACTACTACCTATCCAGCATAGTGAATTAACGAGAGCTTTTGTCGTGAATAAAGCCGAGATTCCCGATAGAAATCTTTTTGTATCCGCAGGAGTAT
>Ga0209986_10005565_pt1 | contig 10428 bp, 10 predicted proteins | sample BlataG_FD_183168 | JGI IMG/M metagenome (GOLD analysis project Ga0209986, IMG submission 183168) | Deep subsurface microbial communities from Black Sea to uncover new lineages of life (NeLLi) - Black_00105 metaG (SPAdes) (version 2) | ecosystem: Environmental > Aquatic > Marine > Oceanic >...
CCGACCCACTGCCTGTGAGCGCATAGTCACGGGCCTTTCGCAATATGGTCGCATCCATCCCCGCCTCTTGGGGCCTGGCCTGCTCCCACTTACGTCCCGGCCAAACGGCCCCTCTGTTATTATCACTGACACCGAATGCAGACCCAACAATCCCTCCAACCAATACGAGGATGATTAGCGTTTTTCTACTCATTAATCCCTCCATAACGATAAGCAAGTCCTCAATCATCATTAGTCAATAGTCGATAATAAATTAGTACCCCCCTGCCCTGCCGGTCTGCCCTGGTGGGATATGAAATGCGAAAGACAAGATATTAAATACGATATACGATATACGAGATACGAGATACGTAATACGATATTAACTTTCTTTTCCTTCGGCTTTTGGTGTTTCGGCTTCGGCTGCTGCTTCTTCAGTTACAGCTTCTTTAGCGGGAGCTTCTTTTCGGCCGGCGTGGCTCTTGCGATGAGCAACCTTCGGCAGACCCAGTAAAGATTCACCCTCAGACCATCGCTCTTCATCTTTTAGCTTTTCGATACGTTCAGCACGGGTCAGAACGTTTCGGTGTCGGCTCAAGGCGCCTTTGATTTTTAAAGAACGATCGATAGACATTAAACATTTCTCCTAAAAAATACTTTCACTTTACTTTCTTGCCGTAGGCGTCGCTGAAAAATTTCGATGCAAAAGTTTCAAAACCGGGAGGAGCTTTACCTTTATATTTAGCTCCGACCTCGATAATTTTTTGCAATGCCTTGTATCCATTGGTCCCGGGCGTTCCCGGGTTATCATATCTATTTTTTGTTTGCAAAAAGTAACGGCCGTTTTCCAACACAATTTCAGTATCAATGCCGTACTCGGCGAAATGTGCCCGCACCGGTACTAAGTCCGCTCGTGCTCCAAACTCCACCAGGACAATCACATTGTTACCAGTCGATTTCGGCTGAGTGGGTTGAACTTCATCCAGTAATGTACTATCTTCAGCGGGCGCAGGCGGTTCCCTTATATCGGCCGCCTCCCGCTCCATCGGAGTTGTCCGATTAATCTGCGGCGTTTCTACGGTTGTGCTGATTGCTCCTTGGTCGGTTAGATAATATTCCTGACCGAGCCGAAAAGCTGCCAGAACCAGCAGAATAAGGCCCAGAACCAATGCAACGGCGAACTGATACGGCATTGAGAACTCGATTCTACCAAAATTGAATTGGACAATTCTCGGCTTTCTCATCCATCGTGCTGTTGCTTTGGATTTTTCTTTATTAACGGCGGACTTAACTTCATCAGACCTTTTTGGTTGCATTTTCTCTAAGGTCCTGCCGAAGCCGGGCTTATCACGGGCCTTGCTCATCACCTCATAAAGAGCCTTTTTTCTTTTATTCCGTACCATAGCCGAATCTGCTTAATTAAACAAAACGTTCGTTAAACAACCATTATATCGGCATAAGTTCAAACAACAAGCCAATATCAGCCAAGAAATTGTCAAAATTTTTTAGAATATTTCAATCTGAATTTCAACGATGAACCACCAACATTTATAAGTGAGGAGTCGAACAAATACATAGGTAGGTCGGTATAGAGAAAGTAAATTTAGTTTTTCAGACTTTTCGTAAAATTTTTTTGCTTGGTGTGCAGTTAGGTATAGTACTTCAGAGGTGATTTCGTAAGTGGGTGTTTTTTCGTATTTTTTGGGGTTGTTTCGTAAAAAATCGCACTTTTTTACCAAAACGGAAAAGGGGTACTTTCACAGACTTGACTTTTAAGATTTTTGAGCTGATAGGATCCGTTTTCTGGTTCCAAACACAAAGAAAATATGTTGGGAGGCCATAAAATAATTCTCAAAAATGGGAGCAAAAATGGCCTTAAAGTCCATTTTTTCCTTGAAATTAAGGGGGCTAATTTGGTATAAATAAGATTGTTTAGACTTGTGCCCTCATAGCAGTATTTGCTGATTCTGAGCATCTGACGTGTGGAATCTTTTGAAAAATGAGGAGGTATTGTCTGAGATACGGAGTTCTAATGAGGACTTTGTGCTCGCACCCCCTTGTCTGCTGTCGCAGACAGCAAAGGGGTTAACGCGAGTACAGGTGCTTCGCAGTGTAGATATTTTACATTTCAGTTAACAATCCATATTGGACTTTTGCCTGTCTCGGCGTGGCCGAGCCACGACGGGAAGGAAGGAGGTAGTATTTCGATTTACGATTTAAGATTTACGATTTACGATTTTAATTTTTCGATGTGTGTTGGAAACAACACGTGTTTTGGTGTGTGGCCAAAGCATAATTATTTAACTTTTTCGAAGGAGTACTATTATGTCTAAGAAGTTGTTTTATTTGGTTACTTTCGTTTTGGTGTTGAGCCTGGTTGGTTCAAATGTGGTCTTTGGCGGCATCGTGATAGAGTTCGGAATCACTAACAGTAATGATTCTGTTGAAGATCAGCTGGAGAGAGGTATGTATTTGGACAGCAGCGATCTTGAGTTGCCAAATGATGGCGGTTTGCAAGTAATAGGTCTGCGCTTCTTGAATGTCGAAGTCCCTCGGGGTACCAACGTGATTAACGCGTATGTTGAGTTCACAGTGACTGATGTTGAAGCGGATGAACCCGTTAACCTTATCATCGATGGTGAGCTGGTTCCCGATGCTCCTGCGTTTGTCGACGTCATGTATAATGTTCGCGACAGGACCAGAACGACGTCGAAGGTGGAGTGGCAGCCGGAGCATTGGCCTGCAGTAAGTGGAAAACATCAGACCTCGGATATCTCCGCTGTCATCCAGGAGATAATCAACCAGGAAGGCTGGGCCAATGGCAATGCCCTGGTAATAATTAATTAGCGACAACCCCGACAATCCATCCGTTGGCTGGCGAGAAGTTGCGTCTGGCTCAGGGGCCCAGGCAGCGTTGTTGCATTTAGAACTTAGTGTTCCATTTGCTTCAGAGCCGATCCCGGCTGATGGTGCCATACTTGAGGATACATGGGTGAGCCTTGACTGGTCACCGGGAATGTCTGCAGTCTCGCACGATGTGTATTTTGGCAACAATTTTGACGATGTGGCGGCCGGCACCGGCGATACGTTCCAAGGCAACCAGGCTGCAACGTTTTTTGTTGCCGGCTTTCCCGGATTTCCTTATCCGGATGGTCTTGTGCCGGGCATGACATATTACTGGCGGATCGACGAGGTTGAGGCCGACGGCACTATATTCACAGGCGAGGTTTGGAGTTTTCTGGTTCCCTCCAAGAAGGCCTACAATCCCAACCCGGCTGATGGTGGTAAGTATGTTGACCCGGATGTGGAGCTTAGCTGGACGGAAGGTTACGGTGCGAAATTACACACTATATATTTCGGCGAGAATTTTGACGATGTGAACAATGCCGCTGGGGGTCTCCCTCAGGCGGCTGCAACCTATACTCCCGGCACCCTCGAAATGGACAAGACTTACTACTGGCGGGTCGATGAGTTCGATGTCGTCGCAACGCATAAAGGCGATGTCTGGAGTTTCAAAACCTTACCCATTATCACCATTACCGACCCTAACCTTATTGGCTGGTGGAAGTTTGACGAAGGTAGCGGCACCACCACCCTTGATTTTTCCGGTCATGGAAATGATGGCGAGTTGGGAGGTGGCCGGAACTGGGTGGACGGGATTATGGGCGGCGCGCTGGATTTGCGCGGGTCCGATTATGTTTCGATTGACGGTGTAGTTGATGATATAACAAGCAACAATATTACGCTTAGTGCATGGATCAAAACCACGCAAGGGGGGGAGGGGAACGTGTTTGCATCTAATACTGACAGTGGTCACGTTCTTCAGTTTGGCATCGACAATGGGAATGTGTGGGTGGATGATGGTCCCGATATAGACTTTCCCCCCGCTGTCAATGACGACCAGTGGCATATGATAACTTTAGTCATGAGCGGGTCAAGAATATATGTATACACCGATGGAGTTCGGGTTGGCACGATTATAACCAACATCGATATCACCGATGAAACACGGTGGTCAATAGGCCAGGAATGGGATCCTCCCAACCCAAGCGACCTTTATGTCGGCATGGTGGACGATGTCCGCTTCTATGATGTGGCGCTGACAGCGGATGAAGTTAAGGAGCTTATGAGAGGCGACCCGTTACTTGCCTGGAAACCGAGCCCGGATAATAACTCAACAGTGGATATCGACGAAGCCAAGCAGCCCCTTAGCTGGTCAGCGGGAGATGCGGCATCAGAGCACGATGTTTACTTCGGCACTGATAAAGACGCTGTAGATTTAGCAGATGCATCCGATACGACCGGTATATATCGAGGCAGACAGGGTGCTACCAGTTACAGTATCCCCGAAGCTCTTGAATGGGCCGGCGGGCCTTACTACTGGCGAATCGACGAGAATAATACCGATGGTACTATCAGCACAGGTGGAACCTGGAGCTTTTCTGTAGCCGACTATCTTATCGTGGACGATTTTGAGGATTACGATGTTGGTAACAACGAGATATGGTGGGTGTGGTTAGATGGATTTGGCTATGCCTCACATCCTACCAAACCACCTTATCCCGGTAATGGAACCGGCTCGATGGTCGGCGACGAAACCACTTTATCTTATACAGAGGAGACCATCATTCACGGCGGCTCTCAGTCGATGCCTATCTTCTACGACAACAACCAGCAGGGCAAGCTCAAGTATTCAGAGGTGGAGAAAACGTTGAGCTCCCGACGAGACTGGACCAGGGAAGGTGTTGGAGTACTAACGATTTGGTTCAGAGGCAATTCGGATAATGATGCTGAGACTTTATATGTTGCTCTTAACGGCAATGCGGTAGTAACTCATGATAATCCAAATGCCGCAGAGGTAGAGACCTGGACTCAATGGAATATCGACCTGCAGGCATTTGCCGACCAGGGCGTGAACCTGGCCAATGTCAATACGATTGCTATTGGTCTTGGTAACAAGAACAATCCGTTAGCCGGTGGTTCAGGTACGATGTACATCGATGATATTCTGCTGTATCGGCCGGCTCCATAGCAAGAAGCACCGGAAACCATAAATGGTAGTTGATCGTTTGCAGTGACAGACGATAGCCAGACGGATTAGCATCAATTCGGGGCTTATACCGAATGATTCGGTATAAGCCCTTTCTTTAAATGTTAAGGGATCTATAGAAAAAAGCCGCTTTGAAAAGCGGCCTTTTTACTCGCCGGTAAGAACAACCTCAAACAAATTTTATAGTTCGGCCTTTGGTTCTGTTAATAACACGAATCTCAGAAGCCATTAGTTTCCTGGTCCTCGCCGTTGCCACCACTTCGCGGATGAGCGTTTTCATAGACGTCTTTGAGCTTTGTCGTTGTAAGATGTGTGTAAATTTGGGTCGTTGACAGGGACTGGTGGCCGAGCAGCTCCTGGACACTTCTTAGGTCCGCACCATTGTTTAACATATGCGTTGCAAAACTGTGACGCAGGGTATGTGGACTGATGGCCGGGTCCAGTCCTGCCATCTTAAGATATTTGTCCATCTTACGACGGACGCTGCGGGTGCTGAGCCGTTTGCCGTGTTTGTTGACGAATAAAACTCTGGAATCAAAATTATCGTTATTTTGTGCCCGTTTATTCCTGAACTCCATATAATGCTGAATGACCTGCAAGGCGGATGAGCCGATAGGTGCGATTCTTTCCTTTTTGCCTTTGCCTCTGACATGAACGATCTCGCCCAGGAAGTCTATATCGTCCATATTTAGGGCTACAAGCTCGCTGACTCTTATGCCGGTGCTGTAAAGGGTCTCCAGAATGGCTCTGTCTCTGGCGCCGAGCCAGTTATCCTGTGGTGGAGTATCGAGTAATTTCTTTACTTCTTCATACTCAAGAAATCGCGGCAGCTTCTTGTCCTGTTTTGGTGTTCTGACAGCTATGACCGGATTGGAGGTGACCTGGTTTCTTTTAACAAGGAACTTGTAAAAGCTCCGCAGGGTAGCCAGTTTGCGGGCTATGGTCGCTTTGGAATACTGCTTCTCATTTAGAAAAGCAAGATATGCTCTGACAACATCTGTCCCTGCTGAAAGAAGTAACTGGTCAACTTTTGGCTTAGCCTGCGTTGCCACAGCCGTAGCCAAACTGTCGTGCTGCTGGGCCGGCGAAACCAGCTCGGCATCCGGCGGGCTGCCATCAGAAGAACCAATCAGAAACTCACCATACTGGGTCAGGTCGGCGCCATAACATTTAGCTGTGTGCTCGGAGAAACGCCTTTCAAACTTCAGGTAATCTAAAAACTTTTGGATTGTTGTACTTTCTTCCATAATCTACCTACCTGTTTAATCTTGTCGGGGGTTTTCTTAACTTTCTAAAATCACAATTGCGTTCATTTCTATCTTGACAAATGCCTTCCTGATTAGTTCGCATGAATTTGGGCATCTGTATTTTCGCCTTCGCCTAAGAGCTCGTCTGCCTGGCCAATTAGCGACTGTGTCAGTTTGAAACTCAGCACGGCTGCATCAAACCAATCGAAATCTGTCTGCTTATCTTTTGCCTGCTCAATCAGAGCATCCAAAAGTTCGTCTTCGGCGCCGTTCTCGTAACGAAATATAAACTTCTCTACCCCCTTGTTCAAAACCAGTTGTCGCTTCATTTTTTTCATCATTACAGGCGTCTCTAACTTTAGGCAAAATCGGTTGACAAATATAGTCCGTTAAGTATTGCTATAAACACCTAAGTTTGTTATCGGCCTAAAAGCAGTTTACTAAAGCCCAAACTTTAATTTTCTTCAACAAATCTGATAAAATCGACATTGTTAAAAACACTACAACGCTTTTATCGGCCAATAAGACCTTTAGCTTTACAAAAATGAATGTGAATGTTGCCGGATTGAGGTTAAATTTCGATATATTTTGTATTGTCTGACCGCAGGGGAATGGAGGGCTTTGCTCTTAATTGACCTTGAAGAAGATTCTTCCGTCTTTTTTCTCGGAGTGAATAATCCCCTTGTGTTCAAGACCGGTGACATATTTCAACGCTTCGTTACGGCCGATGCCCAGGCCTGAGCATATGTCATTCAGCGAGCAAGGCCTGCGTTTCAGTATTGATAATACGTCTTCGGCTTTATTTCCAAAGGGTTTGCCGTGGTGGCTCAGTGAGAAATCAGCTACGACCTCACACTTCGGGCCCAGGCGTGCAGCTATAGCCTGCAGCTTTTCGGCATCCAGTTTCATGATGTCGGCCTCGGCCGTGGGTCGAACGGCTGTATTGAGCTGGATTTTGTCGGGACGAATGAGTTCTATGGCGTCCCTGATTTTAGCAATTTGCTCGGCATCGGTATTTAGACCCTCGACAAAAAACACTTCGAGCCATATCCGGCCGGCAAATTCATCTCTGAATGCGCATAATCCTGAAATCACATTTTCGATACTAATATCGTTGTGTGGCTGATTTATTCTCTGGAATGTCTGTTCATCACCGGCATCCAATGAGGGCATCAATAAATCAGCATTTGCGCAATCTGCCCGTACATCTTCTTTGTATAACAGGGTGCCGTTGGTTAATATAGCCACGGGAATATCGGTAATTTTCTTTATGCCGTCTATCAGTTCGCCGAGCCGTAAGTTCAATGTTGGCTCACCGGAACCTGCGATAGTGATAAAATCAGCTTCCAAGCCTTCGGCCAGAGTCTCTCTTAGCTCGGCCAGGATAGGCTCGATGGGTCCATAGTCCTTTCGTTTTATTGTCCTGTCAGTGGTTTTGCCGAGCTGGCAATAGACACAGTCGAGCGTGCATACCTTGAACGGCACGATATCAACGCCGTAACTTCGTCCCAGCCTTCGCGAAGGCACCGGCCCATAGAAATATTTTTTCTCACCAGCCACTTTTTTACTCGCGAACGACCTCAAATATTTTTTTGCAGGTTTTCAGCAAATCTTCGAGCCAGTCTATCGGCATAATGCAGGCGGCGTCTGATTTTGACTTTTCCGGCTCGGTATGAACTTCGATAAAAAGGCCATTGGCGCCGGCTGCGATTGCCGCTTTGGCAAGTACGGGGGCCATTTCCCGTCTGCCTGCGCTGGCGTTGCCGAGTCCGCCGGGCTGCTGGGTGCTGTGGGTGGCATCGAAAACAACCGGATAACCCAGCTTCTTCATCTGCTCAATAGCTGTCATATCATTGACCAGCCGATTGTACCCGAAAAATGTACCCCGTTCTGTAAGAGTTATTTTTTCGTTGTCGCAGGCGCGAATCTTCTCGACCACGTTTTTCATCTCAGCGGGAGAGAGGAATTGGCCTTTCTTTACGTTTACCGGTTTGCCCGTTTGTGCACAGGCACAAAGCAAATCAGTTTGTCTGCATAGAAAAGCAGGCACCTGGAGACAATCCACAATCTCGCCGGTCACAGCGGCCTGGGCCGGCTCGTGGACATCGGTCATAACAGGCAGATTGGTCTGGCGACGGACCGCTTCGAGAATCTCCAAACCCTTCTCAATGCCTGGCCCCCGGAAGCTTTGCAGGCTGGAGCGATTGGCCTTATCGAAACTGGCTTTGAAAATTATTCCAACATCAGTCTTTGCACCAATATCGAAAAGTCTATTCGCAATATCCAGGCAGCAGGTTTCGCTTTCAATAACGCAAGGTCCTGCCATTACGAATAAGGGCGCATCCAAACCAATCTCAATGTCACCGATTCTGAAATTCATTTTAATTATACATTGCGATATAGTGCCTAAAGTGACAGCTTTGCTGTCATTCTGAACGCAGCGCAGCGAAGTGAAGAATCTCTTTTTCGTTGGCCAGTTCCTTCGGCTTCGCCTCAGGATGACACTTACGTGTCACTTTAGGCACTTTGTATTATCCTATTGCTCTGACAATTCTTGTTCTTATGCCTGCCGGTTTGGCGCCTTCGGGCACTATACAATTGACAGCCTGTGGTATCACCTTGATTTGTACGGGCAAAGTCGGCCCAGGGTCGCCGTCAATTTCAGTCATTACCGAATCAGTTTCGGAGCTTACAAGGATGTTTTTGCCCTGCCGATAAATAACATCGCTGGTATTGGCATGGTGTTTTAAAACAGTCATCACTGAATGCTTGACCAGGTGAAGCTGAGAGGCACATTTATAAACGCACACGTCCAGCAAACCGTCACTGAAATCGGCATATCGTAATACCTGCAGGCCCACAGCATATCTTGAAATGTTTCCGACAAAAACCAAACCGGGGCCGTCGAAAATCTCTTCTCCGTCAACCTCTACTTTCATAGGGTCAAATTTGTAGTTCCAGAACGTTCGCCATATCGGCCAGAAGTAATCGAAGTGGTCTATATGTCCGGCTCGCTGCTCGCTGACCCGTTTGACCACTTCGCCGTCGAATCCAAAACCGGCTATAGAAGTAAAACATCTCCCATTTGCACTTCCTAAGTCCAGAGGCCGAATGTATTCTGCTTCGAATGTTCTTATTATTGTTTTTAGTTTTTCATCAAAACCTAATTCATTTGCCAGCAGATTTTCCGTTCCGTGGGGCACTATCAGCAACGGCTTGTCACTGCCTTCCAGGCCGTGCGCGACCTCTCTGACCGTACCGTCACCACCGACAACGACGACCATTGCACAGTCGTAATCAATCGCTGCGTCAGTGGCCAGCTCACAGGCATTTTCCAAAGAAGTTGTCAGACTAACTCTGACCTCGAATCTCCTTTTGACGAGGTATTGCTCAAATCGGCGTCCGGTCAATTTACTACCGGTGGCACCAGACTTGGGGTTTACGATAGAAGCAATGTAACCATCATCCGGTTTCATTTCTCTGATTTACTATTTTCTATTTACTATTGACTATTTGCTTCTTTGCTACTAACGATGCGTAACTTTCTGCTATGTGTGGTAAATCAGTCAGTCCCAAACTCTTTTGCACGGTGGCTATTTTTTCTTCGTCGGGTCCTTCTATTTCCACAAAATCACCTAACAACGGCAACCGGTCCAGAGCAACTTCGCAATCACCAAGCTGCCAAAGGCGACGTTTTTTTTCTATTGCCAAAACCTGTTCGTACCCTAACGCCGAAAGCAGCTTGCGGACTGAATCGGCATCCTTGATTTCGAACTCTATCTCCTGTCTCTTTTTGAGGTTGCTTTTTTCTTTGGCGCCTTTATAAGTTAAAAAAAAGCTCTCGCCTTTTCCAACTATCTGCTTGCGTAATCGAAGACATCTGTCGCTTTTAGTCAGTGTTGAATTTACATCATCAAAAAAGAAATCAATCTGTAGCTGCTCTGCTTGTAACTCAGCGCCGAGTTCAGGCAGCTTACGCTCTATTTCCCCCAGCGAATCGACCTTTAGCTTTGCTTCAATTTCGGTACACATTAGTATTGACTTCCCCAATTTGCTTATTTGTTAGAAGTCCGTGTCATTTATGTTTAGCAAAATAATTATATTTTATTTGCTTCTAATCTTTTTAACTGCTTTAAGTGCATCTAATATTGG
>Ga0209986_10005566_pt1 | contig 10428 bp, 8 predicted proteins | sample BlataG_FD_183168 | JGI IMG/M metagenome (GOLD analysis project Ga0209986, IMG submission 183168) | Deep subsurface microbial communities from Black Sea to uncover new lineages of life (NeLLi) - Black_00105 metaG (SPAdes) (version 2) | ecosystem: Environmental > Aquatic > Marine > Oceanic >...
GAACTAAGCCAACGTTAGACTCCTCGTACTTCCTGGCCGCCAGAAGCATGTTCTCGGAAGCCTCGAGCTCGGCCTTAGCCAGTGTGATTCGCGCTCTGCGCTCCCTCTCAGCCTGTGCCTCTCTGCTCATTGCATCCTGCAGTGCCGACGGGATGACGACATCACGAATCTCTACTGCTGTTACTTTGACTCCCCAGTGTTCAGTCTTCTCATCAATGAGTTCCTGCATGTGCCCTGCAATCTGATCTCTCTCAGAGAGCAGCTCGTCAAGAGTGATTTTACCGATAGTTTCTCGAAGCGTGGTCTGTGCTGCGAGTTCAACCGCCACAGCGTATCTCTCGACGGTCAGAATCGCCTTCTCCACATCTATAACCCTGAAGTACTGAACTGCGTCCACAACCACAGGGACATTGTCTTTTGTCAAAGACCGTTCAGTCTTGAAAGCGTAGGTCAGAAGCCTGAGAGAGACCTTCATTGCAATCTTGTCAAGCATTGGCACAACGAAAATAATTCCGGGTCCCTTGATGTGCTTGAACTTGCCAAGCCTGAGGATGGCTACTCTCTCCCATTCTTTCAGCACCTTAATGCCACTTGCGATGAACAGCAACAGAAAGAACGCGAGTAGTACAATCGCGAATGTAAGCATCATTAAATCTATTTGCAATTTCTTATTTCTCCTATCCACACGCCCAGCGTGTGCCTCAACCACGGAAACGGGTTTAACCCCCGTTCCCTAATGATTCCATCGCGCGAATCCATATGAAGTTTCGTTTCTAGGTGTAGTACTCAGACAGCCGGCAGCTCCTTTGGGATGGGCCCTCGCTAGAAATGGGCCTTCCGAATCCTTTTGTATTTCGTCACTCCTCCAAGTCGATGAAATCCGCAGTTACAGAACCCGCAGTGCCTAAGGGAATTAACGGAATCTGGAAATAGGCCGCCGAAAAGCTCTCAACTACAGCTCGCAAAAGTACAACCACTATTAGGGCCCCGAGGATTCTCTCGATGGGGTAAATGAGGACTCCCAGCACGAACCAAGACACGACCAATGATAAGTCAAAACCTGCAATATACACCAGATAATAGGAACCTATCGCAGAGCCCACGGCTTGATCAAGAGTAACGGAAACTAGGGCTAACAAGAACAGAGCTCTGGCTGTTACTGTTTGTTTCAGTTCGAGCTCATCGCTAATCCTTCCCGAAACCCGTGAAATTACCAGAAGAAGTGAGAGCACGAACGCTATCGCGTGGAACCACACAAATTCTGGGACCTGTTGCCCAATTGGGCTCAGTAAGTAAAGGAGCATGGCGACTATGTAAATTATCGGTACGAAGATTGCTTTCTTCGCTCTTATCAAGCCCGCAGCTAGCGCACCAGCGCTGGTAGCTATGGGTGTAGCAAGTCCAATGAGTGCAATCTCTGGGTTGACGAAGATTCCCAAGTAGGATCCAATGAGAACAGCTATAGTACCGAAGAATGGACCAAGAAGGAAACCCACTATTGGAGCAGAAAGCATACCGAATGAGATTAGACCCGACCCGCTTACACTGATGCTGAATGGGATCAGTGTTATCACAAGATGTATGGCAGCAAATACACCTGTCAAAGCCCATGGGTAAGCTCTTGAACGAATGAATCTTGACATTCTATCCTCTCCGCTCATTTCTTGTAGTTTAGCAGATTATATGAGCGATTCTGTGCATATCAGAACATATCATTCTAGCATTTGAAATTATTGGGCCATTCTGAGCTGAGTGATAGCATCCACCTTCAGACCATCCTGCAGTTTCAACCGAAAAGTCGAGAATAAGGCAAGAATCTGTGGATATCTGAGATCTAGTTTTTAGACGACACGACTACCCAGAAGAAGAGGGCACCAAGTATCCAAATAAAAAGCCCGGCTCCAAGAACGATTCCCAATGTTGCTCCCAATCCAGAGGAGCCAAGGTTCACGTGCAGGTTGGTGAACTGCTTGTAGCCACCTACATACTTGGTTTCGTAGTCACAATGGAACTCCTTGTCAGTGATGGCGCCGCATATCTCGCACACGAACCTGTTCTGTGCGATGGCACCTAAGAGACTGTCAAGGTTGCATCCGATGAATGCTGTAAGCACTGAGAGCGGCAAAATAAACAGCAATTGCTCAACAGAAGATACATACACACTAACTGGATTCAACACTGCAAAAATTAAGGCAATCAGACCTATTATCACACCAGCCGCGACCGCAACCAACTCCCCCAGGAGTGAAACTGCACCTATGGTCCCTGCTGGCACCTTTCTCCTCAGGTTAGTGATTAGTCTTGGTTTCGATTTGCTGAAAACTCCAATCTCACTGGCCAGAGTGTCAGCGGAAGTTGTGGCCACCGCTCCCACAAAGCCTCCAAACATCCAGAATGGGTCAACGGGTATCACGGAGAGCGCCGCAAGTTGAATGCCGATAGCGAAGAGCATTGGGATGATGCCGCTTCCGAAGACATTCTTCCAGCTTCTTCTGCCCTTGCCCTCCTGAGCAAGGCCCTTCTTCGCCTTTGCTTTGTATTTGAACTTCGTAGCAACTCCAGCACTGATGAAGAAAAAGAGAAGAACCACAAAAGCAGGGGGTCCACCTGCAGCCCAGACTGTGAACCCTACGACGAACGCAGCGATTAGACCAGATATATCAACAAAGCGAACCTTGTATGTCAGGACTCCCAAGAAGCCCATCACGATCAGGCCTGAAACCACTGGGTGTGAAAGTAACTCTAACAACATCCGGTTCACGTCTTCGTGTTCTTTACCATATTAGTTGGTAATTGCATCATTGCTCATCGAGGACTGTTCTATGAGCATATATTAGTTGATGGTCAAGTTGTCTGATTAACTCATGGCGCTCGCCCTGCCCCTATTATACCTTTGCAACGGATACAATAATCGTCGAAGTTTGAATCGCTAGAATTGATAATTTCACTGGGGTGGGGCCTTGGATTTGCGCAAAACGACTTCCACATCAAAGGAGATGATCTAGTACACGGCGAAGGTCTTCTCTTCGCATTTAACCGCGCGCGTAGGCAATGATATTTCTCCGTGAATGATTGTTGCATCCAAGTAGTACCCCGTTATGGTTTCCAACTGGGGCGTGGTCCAACGAACCTCAGACCTGAATTCAGTTTCAGATTCGGGAATCGGCAGTCGGAATTCCTTTACCACTTCTCTTTTGGACATCACGCGCAGAGAAACCGTCAAGTTTCCCCAACCTCGCTTAGCGGCCTGAATTCGAACCCCAATCACGATATCCGACTCACGCGGAACAAGGCCCGGTATCTCCTCACCCCTGTCATCCTTGATATAGAAACGCACACGGAAGAGCGGTTCTTCGATGGCCTTAACTTTGAATCTATGCCTTTTCTCCAGAAGCATGGTCTCCAGTCGCAAGGTTGCCTTTAGATGCGCGGTGCTCGTTTCCGCACTCAACGGTATTCTCACTGGAATCGCGAAGATGCGAGTCTCCTCCGCATTCAGATCAATCTCCCGACCGAATACTTCCTCCGTCCCAACTACTGATTCGAGACCCACTGACAGCATTCCCTTCATAGATTCAGTAGATGAATTGGTGACGTGAATCGCAGCATGAACCTGGTCATCAGGATAAACATATGTTGGAACTCCGCTGAAATTCAGACTAGCAGGTCTGGTTTCATCTATGGCTACAAGCGATATTTCTGCTGTCTTGTAGTCCATCTGCGCATTTGCATAGTCTAGCTTGGCCACAAGAGTGACGCTTGACGGTACCTTCTTCGTTCTCGGCTCAGGTATGGTGAATGGCCCGTACGCAAGTGACAGGTTCCTGCTTTGCTTGACGGCCTGCTTCAAGACAATATGTTCATCATCATCTGTGAATCGCAAAGACATTGTCAAAGTTGCAGGTTCTCCCTGTTCCGTGTTGCGTCTTATTCTGAGCCAGCCTCCTACCCTACCTCCTAAGTGGGATCTGTCTGGTGCCTTCAGTGAATCTATGTTGGTTCTGACTTCGACATGGGCCACTATGAAACCGTCAGATTCATTCGACGCAATCTCCATTCCCTTAGAAACCAGTGATGCCCGGATAGAAGCAGTTCTTCGCGTCAGCATCCCCCGATCCGCGGTTGGAATCTGCCAATCGAATTCGAGCGGGCTCGACATAGCTTCCAAAGCATCGCCCTCTGCAATTCGGTGCGTGTCCCCGGTATCTGTCCTGTAATGAACAATCAATCTTGAACCCTTGGGCACTTCGTGTTGTCCGGCTTTGAGAACCACATCGCCTCGTAGCATCCCCCCAGGACTGTGCGTTCCTTTGAGATTCGCTTGAATGATTATCTCTGGGCCTCGTGTCACAAAGCCAATGTAGAAGGGCTTCGACGTGTTAAGCGCGATTATGTTCTTGTCATGGTCAATCAGTCTGATTCGCAGAACGCATCTCTCGACTCCTTTGGAGGCTTCTGCAGATACCACTAGAGGTGGCAGGTCTAGCGACTCGAAGAAGAGTAGGTCCCCTCCCTCAATAACAACAGGGTAGTGCACATTGGCAATGACAGTTTCTTTCTTTGGATTAATCACTGCAATCTCGCAAGTGACTGTAGTCCTCATGGGGTAGTTCGTGTCTATCTCACCGGAAAATAGGATTGGAGTCTTGCTATCCGCAAACTGTGTGGTTGTAGCCGGCTTGACGCTTGCTGTCATCCAGTATGTATTGATAGTGCTTCTCAGGTGGATATCCTTGCCAGCGACACCGATTGATGCAATAATGTTGTATGCATGGACCTGACGCTTAGTTGGGTATGTAATCCGAGCGACATGAATCTCGCCCGATTCGATTCTTAAGATTGGTAGGATGTTCTGTTCTGTAACATTCCTTTCTGAATCCTCTATGCTGTAGGATACAGTGAGATTGTCAAGGTCTCGGTCGGTTCGATTTCGGATAGATATATCGAATCCTGCTTCTTGACCCGCGAAGATTCTATCCTTGTCAGTTATGATCTCTGGTTCAAGACCCTTCCACCAACAAAGCCAGGTTGGAAGTCGTGGGACTCCTTCCAGAGGGTCGTATAACCAATTGGTGCAGCATTCCCTAGTGATACTTCCTAGGCGTCCAAGTAATGTGACCATGTTCTGTTCCGATTTCGCGTAGACATCAAGCTGGTAGTCCGCACATGTAGTTCTCGGCTCCACAAACTCGCTCCCAAACACTGACACCATCAAGGGCTGCATGAATGGGTTATCAATCGCTCTCATATCTTCGAGCTCATCTCTGATGAGGTAGAGCATCGATGCAACAGCATCTCCCATGAACCGATTCCGCTGGGTATTGTCCAATGTCCCATCATCGTTGACTGGATGGTTGTAGTTCATCGTGAACTCCGGATTCGTCCTGTCCTCTCCCGGATGGAACGGTCCCCACAGACCCGCCGCAATAGCAGAAGCTCGATTGGCGGCTATCGACTTGACTCCCATATCTGGAATGGGCATTCCTTTCGCGGACATTCGTATAGCCTTTAGGGCGAGAGCCTGCAAGATCAAGGCGATACCGACCCTTCGAGGGACCGATAACTGTGTATCAAAGACTCTTACCTCTATTGTACCATAATCCGTGAACGGGTACATATCTACCATTCGTGCGAAGCTACGATTAACGTGCTTTGCAAAGTATTCCTTGTCTGGTTCTTTCATGTATGGTATGAGCTCGAACTCATTTGTGGGTCCCATCTGTGTGGTATTCTTGAGAAGCCTGATTGATCTCTTGCATCTTGGAGCGCGTGTTCTTCCTCCTGAGTCGATATAGACCTCGTCTGTGGGCTTCTTGCTTTCAAATGGGGAGTTTACGGACAACGCAATCAGATGAGGAGTGAAGTTTCGGATCATATTGTAGACCGCGAGGCGTGAACTCTCTTCGACCTCGGGACTGAGGATATGATGGTGTTCTCCAAATGAGAGATTCTTCATGTATTCCTGGGTGGGATTCAGGCCAGTTGAAATGAGCAGCACACGCATGTCCTTGGGCAGAGCATCGTATGAGATTGCGATGAGTGTCTGAATCCACCATGCCAGTTCTTCTAGTGTTGTGCATGGAGGTGTTGCTACTTCGAGTATCCACGTCAGGCTCGTAACATTCGGGTCGTGACCAATAACGGTGTATTCCTTTACCTCCCCTGCTGGGTCCTCGTAATTTACTACGATTCTGGAACCGCGCTCACCTTCCTCAGTCTGTGATGAGTGTCGATACTTGCTACTAACTGAGGGCACACTTGCCGCTCTTATCCTCTTGTCAAGCAGGTTTTTCGCGCTGGAAACCAGTCTATCGAATACATTTAGGATCTCCTCCCCCCGGAACCAGGTTCCATCTCTCATGATGACCTGGAGTTCAACCTCGATGCCATGTGGAAACGGCAATTGCATTTCCGCTGTACCTGCCGTTTCCTCTGTCATATCTAAGCACCTAGTGTCCTTGGAGAGATTCAAGTATCTGTACTACGATGTCGGGCTCGCACGCCACGGACATCGATAGCGTTAGTTCGAATACCAGTAGATTGGTTTTGGTCGGTAATGCTTTCGTTATAGCATAAACCAGGGGTCCCCCTCCGTACTCTCCACTGTCAGACAGTACGTGCACACCGAGTTCCCCAAGAGTCCTCTCCAAGCGCTTGAATCGGTTCCTAGAGCCCTTGCTATACCTCCTTCCAATAACTATGGTACGATTGGATTCAAAAGGGCTAATCATTTCATCCCATCTGAGATTGACTACGAACGAACTGTCATCCAATGCTGGCAAAATCTCGGATTTGATTATTCTCACGACCTTGTTACATGTTTCCACGGACTCCATGGAGTCACCTAGTCTAATCATCGAAGGCGTCCCACGCTCTCTCGCCTTCATTTGATTCAGTGCTGGCTGCAGTGGGTCACTTTGCTTCAGAGTCGAGGGAATGCAAATGACCCCTGGTAGGTTTCCTGCAACATACTCGCCCGCAGAGATGAGGTCTTTCATTAGGTGTGAGTTCTCTCTTGATGTCAGGTGTCTTTCGATGAGGGTCAACGAGTGAGAGATGCTCTCCATTGCACGAATTGTTCTCTCAAGATTATGCTTCAGGGATTTCCTGACAGGCGCACCACTCATGAACCTCGAGCCACTCCAATCTAATTGTCTTCGGGATTCACAGTCTTCGTGAGCTGTTATTACCTTTGTTGGCACTCTGGCAAATGGTTCACGGTATGATCTATTCGTCTGCAACTTTTTCAAAGACTGCTATGGCTTTCTTGCTGAGATCCTCCAATCGATACCATACCGATTCTCTGCCTTTACATTCCCATAGGAGTCTGATTAGTATCTGATAGTCAAATTCAGTCAGGTCTTTTAGGAGCGATAAAGCCTCCTCATCTATGAAGTGCTCTGCATTGACCCTGCCATCACGAAATCGTTTGGTGAGCGGATAAAGGGCCTTCTCTGCAGACTCAACTTCTATTCTTGCCCTTCGGTAGTCTCCCTTCGGGTCCTTCAACAGGTACCCTCCGAAGATTTCTGTCATCCCCGCCCCAAGTGGCTGGCGACCTAACTCATCCAGCACGTCCATGGCCTCCTGGAAATGGTCGTGAGCGTTAGAGATGCATTTCTTGATTGCTTTTAGCACTCGAGGTCGATCGGACACTTCAGTCATATAAACGCCTCACGCCATCGTGAGTTTTCTTGTGTGTCGCCTGAGATCGAGTTGAGGTCTATAGGTTGGTTGGCTCACCAAGTTCGCCAGCAAAGTGGCATGCCACATAGTGACCTTCACCCATATCCCTGTCTTCGGGAGTTTCACGCACACATATCTCTTGAGCGTACGGACACCTTGGATGGAACCTACAGCCAGATGGAACGTTGATTGGGCTTGGCGGTTCTCCCTTGAGTGACTCAATGCGGCGTTTTACAGTGGGGTCTCCAGAAGGCACCGCAGAGATCAGAGCTCGAGTGTAGGGGTGTTGCGGCTCGAATGCAACAGAGTGCGCTGGACCGATTTCAATGATGATGCCTAAGTACATGATTCCAATGCGGTCTGCAATGTAGCTTGCTACTGCCAAGTCGTGTGTGATGAACAGGTATGTGAGTCCAAGATCCTCCCTGAGCTTCAGCAGAAGATTGAGAATCTCTGCCCGGATTGAAACGTCCAACATTGATACTGGCTCATCAGCAACCATGAACTCGGGGTGAAGGATTAGTGCTCTAGCGACTGATACCCTCTGCCTCTGTCCTCCTGACAGTTCGTGGGGATACCTGTCGATGAAATCTTCTGCTGGAGTGATGGCGACACTCTCCAAAGCCTCTTTCACACGCTGTCTCTTCTGACTGGGTGTCAACGGAATCTTATGCACAGTGAGTGGTTCTGCAACAATGCTATTGACGCTCTGCTTTGGATTAAGGGATTCGTACGGATCTTGGAAGGTGATCTGCATTCGCTTTCTCAAGGCCTTCATCTCAGTACGATCCAACGTGGATAGGTCTATACCCGCATAGGATACAGTTCCATCTGTGGGGTTGTCAAGGTAGAGGATGCATCGACCTGTGGTTGTCTTACCACAGCCTGATTCACCTGCTAGGACCAGGATCTCTCCCTTAATGACATCAAACGTAACGCCATCGACGGCCTTTACGAAAAGCTCCTGCTTGTACAACATTGACGAGAGGAAGCCGGTATTCACTGGGAACCACTTGCGCATGCCGCGTATCTGAATTAGGGGTTCTCCCTCTCCGATATCCTCGGACCGGCCAAGTGCTCTTGAATATTCTTCGGTTGTCATTCTATGAACCTCCTCAATCTAAACTTACGGTGAGTTCTCCCTTCAACTGCTCAGCAAAGTGGCACGCCACCCATCTTCCAGGATCGATTTCCTCGAAGGCAGGCTCCTCCTGATTGCAGATGTCCTTTGCGTATGGACATCTCGGGTGGAAACGGCACCCTGATGGCGGGTCAATGAGGTCTGGAGGCGAGCCCGGAATGGATGAGAGTGTCTTACTCTCTGCTTTCACCATGCTCGGAATAGCACCTACCAGTCCCGCCGCGTATGGGTGAATTGGCTCCTTGAACACCGATACGACGTCCGCGAGCTCCGCAATGCGACCAGCATACATGATTGCTGTCTTGTCGCAGGTTTCCGCGATAACGCTCAAGTCGTGCGTGATCAAGATTAGTGATAGACCCAGGTCTTTTTGCAGCTTTTGCATAAGCTTCAGTATCTGGGCCTGAATTGTTACGTCGAGAGCTGTGGTTGGCTCGTCTGCAATCACAAGGTCAGGATTACAGGCCAGAGCCATTGCAATCATGGCTCTCTGGCGCATGCCTCCTGAGAACTCGTGTGGGTAGTTGTGAATACGTGACGGGTCAAGGCCAACCATCTCGAAAAGCTTAGCAACACGGTCGAGAGCTTCTTCCTCTGTAACATTTTCGTGCATCAGGATGGCTTCTGCAATCTGTTCACCAATCTCGAAAACTGGGTTCAGCGCATTCATTGCGCCTTGGAACACGATTGCCACGTTCTTCCATCTGACGTCACGCATCTCACGTGCGCTCTTTTTCAGGAGATCCTCTCCCTTGAAGTAAATGTTACCACCTACGATGTTGGCTGCTGGCGGTAGCAATTGCATGATTGAATAAGCAAGGCTAGACTTACCACAACCTGATTCGCCTGCAAGCCCAATGGACTCTCCTGACTCAAGCTGCAGGGAAACATTGTCGACTGCTTTGACCAAACCTTTCTGGGTCTGGTAGTACATTCTTACGTTCTGGATGTCAAGCAGGGTCATTCTTCTGTCTCCGTTTTTGGGGATATGAATTGTTGACTATCGGGATTACGAAATGATTTCACTATCCCTTCACTGATTTGTCGTCGTTCTGTGGCGCACTTATATAACTTGCTTTCTGCGACAGCTTTTTGCTCCAGACGAAATCAAAGCTCTAACCTCTGAGGTCGAAAAGAGTAAAAGGATAATAGTAGGACGACCTAGCGGTTGATAATGACTGTACGAGCTTTTCCGAGAACCAGAAAAGAACCGCAGAAGAGAGTATTATTGATTCCTGTTCTACTCGTTTTTGGTGGGCTCTTTCTCACGACGATAGAAGTACTTCGTTTCTTTGGAATAGTACTATCACTAACCGGAGTTCTTACCATGTTCCTAGTTGGCATGGTCTTCGCTGATTTATGGGCTGCGTCAAGACGGACCAAGGATATAATCAAAGCAAGAGAGGCCAGAGGAATCGAGGAACCAATTGATGAGGATCCGTTTGTTGATACACTATGCGATGAGGATTACAAAAAGTAACAGCATCAAGAACTCACGCTAATACATATCTGTCAGAACTTGGGTCCATCTATTCTGTACTTAGAATCGAACAATTAGATTTCGGTGACCATTTCTGAACCATCTTTGGAGGGTGGATTTT
>Ga0209986_10005568_pt1 | contig 10427 bp, 8 predicted proteins | sample BlataG_FD_183168 | JGI IMG/M metagenome (GOLD analysis project Ga0209986, IMG submission 183168) | Deep subsurface microbial communities from Black Sea to uncover new lineages of life (NeLLi) - Black_00105 metaG (SPAdes) (version 2) | ecosystem: Environmental > Aquatic > Marine > Oceanic >...
CGGGGTGAAGCGGGCCTTTCATCATGGAGCCACCGACGAGTTTGGCTACAAGGCAGTCGAAGATGTGGCGACGATCTACGACCTGCACGCCACCATCCTGCACCTGCTCGGCCTGGATCACACCCGCCTGACCTTCTACAACAACGGCATCGAACGGCGACTGACCGACGTCCACGGCCATGTGATCACACCGGTGCTGGCGTGACGATCAACAAAAACCGTAAATAAATCATAGCTTTTATAACAAATTACGGTTGGGTCTTGGATCCGTGTAAGCTACCTTCAAGGGGTTGGGGACAGCACCTATTTTTCCTATCCGTTTTTGATCTTTACAGGAATTTCACCATGTGTGTTTCCTTGATATCACGGTTGATCAGCAGATCGCTTCCGGTGGCCAAGCGGCGTGGCAACGGAGTCCTCCGGCTCCCCGGTTTTACCCTGATTGAACTCTTGGTCGTGATTGCGATCATCGGTGTGCTTGTCGGCCTGTTGTTGCCGGCGGTGCAACAGGCCCGTGAGGCTGCCCGCCGCAGCGCCTGTGGCAACAAGCTGAAACAGCTGGGGCTGGCGGCGCTGAATTACGTCGACGTCAACGGTCGGCTGCCGTACACCAACAAGCGTTACGGTGGCACCTGGGGGCAGAGTGTCAACCACAAAGGCAGCTTCTTGGTCCAGATGCTGCCTTACATGGAGCAAAACACGCTCTACGACGGCCTTGACTTCACCAGCAACACCCAGGATGTCGAGTGGCAGGTGGTCGGCGGCAAGCCGCTGTATGCCCATGTTCTGTCCGACCTGCGGTGCCCTTCGGATCAGCACAGCGCCGACGGCACCTATCTCGACACCTCCACGGGCCAGACCCGAGCCTGCTCGAACTATTCCGGCAGTATGGGCAGCCAGAACAACAACAGCTGCAGCTGCGCAACCCACAACAATCATTTCGGCAACGGGCCGGTTGTCCGGGCCGATACCGAAGATGGCAATCAGATATCCGGCGTCATCGGCCACTTCTGGTGGAGCGCAAAGCTCAGAGACATTACCGACGGTCAGTCCAAAACGATCCTCTTCGGCGAGGTCCGCCCGCAGTGTGCCTGGCACGTCCGGAAGGGCTGGTGCAACATCAACTCGGTCTACACCGGTACCGGCATCGCCATCAATTTCAACACCTGTGAAGGTGAACCGGGCACGGGCTCAGGCTGCAATCAGTACAGCGGCCAGTGGGCCTGCTCGCAGGGCTTCAAGTCGCAGCACCCGGGCGGAGCCTTGTTTGCCTTCTGCGACGGGTCGGTGCAGTTCCTGCAGGAAACCATCAACATGGTCACCTACCAGGCCCTGGGCGACCGCCGCGATGGCACCACCTTCAATTGGTAGGACCACAGGCAATGCCCGACTCTTCGTCTTTAGCTGCAGCAGGACCGGCTGATGGCCGGTGCGGCCTGGTCCCGACATCAGGTTGGGTGCTGGTGCTTTTGCTTCTGGCAAGTGTGGCTGGCTGCGGCCCCTCGCGGCCGGCAACCACTCGCGTTTCTGGGCTCGTCACCTTCAAGGGAGCACCCGTCGCAGAAGCTAATGTGAACTTCATTCCCGCAGATGGCCGGCCAGCGAACGGCCGCACCGACGCCGCCGGCCGCTTCAGCCTGTCAACTTTTGTCCCCGGCGACGGTGTGCTGCCGGGTGAGCATGTGGTGACGGTCAGCAAGCAGGTGGCCAAGGACGGCGACTCGGACGACCCCTATCGAGAATTCAACGACCTGTTACCACCGGTGTACGGCAGTCTGCAGACCTCACCGCTGCGGGCCACCGTGGAAGCCGGCGGCAGCCACGACCTCACCTTCGACCTCGACCCGGCTCCCACAGCCGCTACCAAGTCCCCACGCTAACCTGCGTCTGTTCACCGGCGGAACACATTGCCCTCATCGCTTGAGCAGGCGACCAACTCAGCCGATAGTCCGACGAGCATGTGGGTCGTTGAGAAACGTGGCGACGGGCACCACGTCGACTCCATCAGCCTCTCATCGGTCCGGGCCGGAATAAACGATGATTCCGCAACGAACCTGGCCACCACTTTCGCTCAACAGCCTGCGAATGCCACCCGCCCAGGACGACTTTAGGCCCGCCCAAACTTCGCCTCGATCACCACGAACTGCAGCGACAGCGTCTTCGGCTTTGTCTGCACCAGAACGTTCACCGAGCGTGTGGGCGGCGAACGTGGTGAAGCCAACCCGCCGCCAGAAGGTGCCCCGCCACGCCCCTTCCGGCTACGCCTTTGCCTCGCGGCGAAACGCCGCCGGGTGTCTTGTGCGACAATTCTGAGGAAAGAAGGCTTGACTACCGAGGATCGCTAGTTCAGGGTAATGAACTAGCGGACTTTGGTAGGGCAACCTGCTTTCTTGGAATCGTCCATGCTGCGCGAGACCGGCACGTACCGAATAAGCACCGTCCACGGCGAGACCGTGAGGGCGTTCATACCGCACGCATTGCCGCCAGCGGAGCCTCCGCTGGCGATCGAGGGCGACCTTGCCGATCGGCACGCCGCGGCGGTCACTTCGATCGGCCGCCTCCGCGTCGCCGGCGCGATGGTCCCCGACCCCGGCTGGTTTCTCTACGGCTTCGTTCGCAAGGAAGCCGTGTTGTCGTCGCAAATCGAGGGCACCCAGGCGACGCTCCGCGACGTTGCAACCTTCGAGGCGACGAGCATTGCCAACCGCCCAGCCGACGTCGAGGAAATCTGTAACTACGTCACTGCGCTCAACCACGCCCGCGCCATGATCGCCGACTCAGCCGGTCTGCCGCTCAGTGCGCGGCTGCTTTGCGATGTCCACCGCATCCTCATGCGCGGCCTCCGGGCCGCCGACAAACTCCCCGGCGAAATCCGGCGGAGCCAAAACTGGATCGGCGGTGCGCGGCCTGGCAACGCTCGTTTCGTGCCACCGCCACATGATGAACTCGCGCCCGCTTTGGCCGCTCTCGAGAAGTGGCTGCACGCGGACGACCCGCTCCCGCCGCTGATCAAGGCTGGGCTCGCACACGTGCAGTTCGAGACGATCCATCCATTCCTCGATGGCAACGGCCGCATCGGCCGGATGCTGATCACCCTGCTCGTCGAACATTGGGGGCTCCTTGATCAACCCTTGTTGTACCTGAGCCTCGCGTTCAAACGCCGCCAGCAGGATTACTACGACCGCCTCTCCGCAGTGCGGACCGAAGGTGACTGGGAGGGCTGGACCGCTTTCTTCCTCGAGTGTGTTGCTGAAGCCGCCGAGGACGCGGTGGACGTAGCCGGCCGCCTATTTCGCATCGTCAGCAACGACCGGGCAGCGCTGCTCGCATCCGGCTCGGCGACGGTAAACGCACTCCGGCTCCTCGAAGCCATGCCGGAGCATCCGGTCATGACGCTGCCACGCGCCGTCGACCTGCTCGGTGTCGCCAAGCCCACTGCCTCCAAGTGCATCGAGGAATTGCTCAAGGCCGGCGTCGTGCGCGAAACGACTGGCAAGCAGCGCGATCGTGTGTATGTCTACGAGGCGTACATGACAACGCTGACCGATCCGGAGAAGTCTTCCCCCGGCACGTAGCTCGCGGCCGACAGGTCGCGGCCTGAGCCTGTCGATGTCGTCTTCCGGCTACGCCTTCGCCTCCGGCGAAAACTCGACGTTGTAGGTCACTCGGGTGCTCCGTCCCGAACCTTCGTGTCTCCCTCGGACCAAGACAGGCGATCTCCCTTGGAACTGATCCGACTGCGGGACCTGGCAATCTCCGCTTCGGTCGGTGGATTCCGCGCATGGTCGCGAGCCGCTGATCACCGACGTTATGAGAGCGAATGTCCCGAGCCGTCAGGCAAACAAATGTCCGCCTTGTGGAAGAAACTAGCTGACCTGATCGCAGGAGGCGGCGTGCGAGTCTCGGAGCACGGCTATGACGCCCTGGCTGATGACGGCCTCGGGATCGATGAGATTCTGTCCGGCGCACCTCGGGCTGTCGTGGTCGAGGAATACCCCGACTATCCCAAAGGCCCGCAGTGCTGGTGCTCCAGTTGAATGCCGAGAGCAACGGCGGAAATGTTGGGCCGTTCCCCGAATTTGTCCCCCGCAACGCGGCATCTGGGTTCCCGAAGCGAATGAATTGCCGACTCGGCCCCAAGACGTCGCCACATCCAACTTTTCGGCCGCTTCCGACGAACGCGACGATTCCCTTGCCGCCAATCGACTTGCGACGCTTGTAGCACAGCCCCCGAGCGAGGCGGACGTCTCCAATCTTTCCGCTCTGGACATAATCGACCGCTGCAATCGCCCCATCCAGCGAACGACTCTGCGTGCCCGTTTGGCAGATCCGTTGATGCTGCCGGGCGGCTGCAATCAGTTGCTGTCCTTCCCACATGGTGTGCGATACCGGCTTTTCCAGATAGACATCCTTGCCCGCCTGCATGGCCCAGATCGCCGCCAAGGCATGCCAGTGATTGGGAGTGGCCACGACAACAACGTCGAGATTCTTGTCATCACATCCGTGCCGGAGATCGCGAATGAACGCCGGGCGATACCCGTACCGCCGCTCAAATTCATCAACCCGATTGCGACCAATCGCCTCATCGACGTCGCAGATGAAGGTGACGCGGCAGGAAGGATGCTGCGCGAACGCATTTGCAAGCGCCCAGCCGCGGCCGGCAACGCCACAGACCATGACGTTGAGGCGGTCTTTCCCGGCCGCCGCCGGCTCCCCAGCAAACGCAGGGCGACTGCCCATGCGGAAAGTCCGGGCATCGCAGTTTGACCGGGACCTGCCTGGACGATGCCGGGGAGCTCGCACCGCTAACCGTTGCCTGCCGGAGTGGTCCGGCCGTGAACACCGAAACACCGCACGCGGCAGCCGCCACAAGCCGTCGTCTTGTGATCAGCCTTGTTTCCTGCATCGTATTTCCTCGTTGCGCGGAGTACGAACGTTCAAGCCCCTGTCGTTCGATCAGCGGTTGTCGATTCCTTTTTGGACGACCTCGGTGCCCTTCTGGATTGCGATCGGCCGGGTCTGGTTGGCAATCACCGTATCGGCCACCGTATGCCGACGACCGGAAAAGAAGAAGCCAGCTGCGGCATTATCGTGGACGTAACAGTCCTGATAGCTGGTGACCGACTGGTTCACGTCGGCCACACCGCCAGCCGACGAGCCGTTGCCCGCCACCTCCGCCGCAACAACCTCCATCTCAGTGGTCTCGTGGGCACTGATGCCCTCATCGGCGTTGGCGATCGCCCGCACCCGCTCCAGCCGGACACCACGGCGGTCACCGTGAATGTTGAAGCCGTCGTTACCGGCATGCTTGACGGTAAGGTTGCGGACGGTGATGTGTGAGCAGGCAATTGAAACACAGTTCTGCCCCGCCTTGGCCGGTAGAAAAAGCCGGCTTTTCCCACCCGGTTTGTGGCCGGTCGGCCAGCGGAACACGAGTGCCGCATCATTCGTGTAAGCCAGCTGCCCGGGCTGCAGGTCTTCCGGTGCCAGGTAGCAAAACGATTTCTTGTCGGGCTGCTCTTTTTCGAGCGGCAGGTTTCGCGGAATCGTGATCGGCACATCGTCGATGAACAGCCCGGCGGTCTGGCCCGCCATCCGGGGCTGCTGACCATGCTCCGCAAGCAGCCCCGGCTGGGACGTCCACAGATCGCCCTGCTTGCTCCAGGCATGGTCGGTCACGTCGATGCCGAGGTCGATCAGCATGCCCTGACCATCAAAAACTGCCGGCTGCTCCGGCGTTCCTCCAACGGTGAGCGTCAACGGCGTCGTGATGCGGGCCTGGGTCAGCAGTTCCCAGATGTCACTGCGAAAGCTGCCAGCCGGCAGCCCGTCCCGGTTCCAGAGGTTCGCCACCGGTGAATCCTGCCAGGCATAGCGGACGGCAACCGGGGCGGGCACGCCTGCTGACGTCAGAACGACCGCCTCATCAACGATCTCACCAACGGCGGAGTGGAACACCTGATCGCGACCGGCCAACGTAAAGCCGACCAGCGGCCCGTCCGGAGCGACCAGCCCGTCACCAACGTGATCGAACCGCACCGTGCAACAACCGTCGGCAAAGTCGGCCTGCCGCAGCGTGGGACCGCTCCAAACCAGCGTGCCGTCGCCATAGACCAGCGCCCGGGCGGCCCGGGCCAGCCGCTGTCCAATTGGCTTTTTGAGCGGCGGGTGAATCTCATCGGGCAGCCCACAGTCGGTCGAGACGATGCTAGCCGCAAAGGGTAGGGCAGCCGTCGATACCGAGATCGATTCCCGAAGCTCAGCCCACGCACTGCGGGGCCACTGCCGCACCTTGCCGAAGGCCGGCAGCTGCACCGCCAAGAACCAGAGGTCTTCGTGCTGAAAAGCCGTCCGCCACGCCTTCACCATCGCCGGCAGCTGCCGCCGGTAGGCTTCGGCCCGCCCCACGTTTGACTCACCCTGGTACCAGATTACTCCGCGCACCGCGAGCGGGGCCAGCGGATGAATCATCGCGTTGTAGAGACAGGCGGGTCGCCAGGGCTCAGTCGGCGGCTGCTTTGAGTCTCGGCTGGCGTTTGCCTTCCAGGCGGCATCGTGCTGGTCCCAGGCTGCCTTTTGCTGCCGGTACTGCTCAAGCACGTCGCGGCTGAATTCTGGGCTCTGCTCGAGTGATTCCAGCGGCATCCAGCAGTGCAGCTTCGACCCGCCGAAATGCGATTCGATCAGGCCGATGGGGATGTCCTGTGACCGGCGAACCTCATGGACAAACCAGGCAGCCACTGCCGAGATCCAGTCGAGGCCAAATCGCTCGTTGGCAACGGCCCGCCACTGCCCATCATCGCCCATTCGCCACTTCGGATCCTGAATTGCTCCCTCCGCCCCCAGGTCTGCAAGCGGCTGGTGGGAAAGCCAGGGTCCAACCTTGAACCGCCGCAACTGTGGATGTGGAATGACCTGCCGGGCTGCTTCGGCATGCGTCGATTTGGGAATGGAAAACCCCATGTTCGACTGGCCACAGGCCAGCCAGACATCGCCGACGAGCAGGTCATCAAGGCTGACCGTCTCTCCGGCAGAACTGACTGAGAGCCTCCGCGGCTCTGCTGAGGCGGCCAGCGGCTCAAGCTGCACCTGCCAGCGGCCGCTCGCGTCGGCGGTGGCTGCCTGATCTTGTCCGGCAAAGCTGACCGTCACCTCAGCAGCCGGGTCTGCCCAGCCCCAGATGGGAACCGGCCGATCCCGTTGCAGCACCGCATGGTCGGTAAAGATTCCGGCAAACCGCAGGTCACCCGCAGACACCGGCCCGGCCGTTGCTAGCCAGAACACAATGGCAACGCCACAAAGACGCATCGGAGACACCCTCCCGCTGTTGCAAACGTTCAAAAATTTTTTTCAGTACGGTTGGGCTCACGCCATTCCAAGCCGGCATCACCCCGCTGCCTGTTCCATGACTTGGCAGGTGGCCGCATAGTCCCGCAGGCCATCGGTAGCACCGACGCCAGTCACGCAGCAGGCAGCGGTTGCGGCCCCGAGCAAGCCAGCTTCGGCCACCGGCAGGTCACGCAGGAGGCCGGTCAGCAGGCCGGCGAGCAACGAGTCACCCGCCCCGGTCGTATCGACCACCGGGCCGGGCGCGGCAAGGCAGGGCACCTCCAGCCACTCCTTCACCGCCGGGCTCAAGAGCGTTCCCGCGGTGCCGAGCTTCACACCGATGAGCCCCCTGGCCCCAAGGCTGCGGTAGTGCTCGATGATCGCCCGGGGATCATCACGGCCGGTCTGGGCTCGGGCCTCATCAAGGCTGGGCACATAGAGGTCAACATGCGGTAGCGCCGGGGCGACCTGCTCCAGCCGACCACCATCGCCGGCAGTCTCAATCGCTACCTTGCAGCCGGTCGCAGCAATCAGCCCCACCGCCTCGGCCAGATCAGGCTCCAGGCCAGGCAGCAGGCCGATGTAGCCGATCAGCACCCAGCGGCTGGCGGCGAAGAGGTCGAGTCGATCGCGAATGAAACCGAGATCGACCGCGGCACAGCCACCGACATGATGCACAAAGCTGCGTTCCCCCGACGGGTCGATCAGCACCGCCGTACTGCTGGTGGCGATGCTCTGCCGGGTCTCGAGGCCGGCCGTATCGATGCCCTCCCGCGACAGGCTGTCACGAATGGTCGCCGCCCAGAGGTCCTCCCCGAGGAGGCTTGCGGCCCCCACCCGCATGCCCAGCCGCCGCATCCCCACGCCGGTGTTGCAGACCAGCCCGCCAGTGGTCACCGCCAGCGGCTCGGCATGCAGCAGCCGGCCACCACCGACAGGCTGGGTCAGCGGTACCGGACGAATCAGCACATCGGCCACCGCCGTGCCGATCAGCAGGCAGTCTGTTTGCGTATCCATCGTGTTGGGTTCTCCCTTATCAGCAGCCAGTTTCAGCTTTGGCCGCTCCGACAACAACGTCCCCCCGGCACCTACCAGTGGCGGCAGCCTCACTCCCGGGCCCGCTCCTCCTGCCGCAGCCGGGCCGGGGTGGCACCGAGGTGCCGGCTCAAAAAGCTGGTCATGTACTGCACCGAACTAAAGCCGCAGCGGCTGGCGACCGTCTTGATGGGCAGGCCGGTCTCAGCAATCATCTGCCGCACGACCGCCAGCTTCAGCCGGATATGCTCCTGATGAATCGATCGGCCAACCACCTCGCGAAACCGCTTTTCGAGCGTCGAACGGGAGATGCAGGCCTGCCCGGCCAAAGCCTCGACATCGGGCTTTTGCCGGGGGTCCGCCCGCAGTGACCGCAGTACTTGCACCACTGTTTCGTCGCTCGTGGCCATCGTGTCGGTCGAAGCCCGGGTGATGACGCCCACCGGTGGAACAACCGTTCTCAATGGCGGTGGCTTCCGTCCTCCAGCCAGACCCCCGGCGAGTAGCCGGGCCGCCTCGTAGCCAACCCGCCGGGCAGCCTGATCGACGCTTGACAGGGGTGGCTCGGTCAGTTCACAGATCATCTCGTCGTTGTCGACGCCGATCACCGCAACATCATCGGGCACCTTCAGCCCCGCCAGCCGACAGGCTTCAAGCACATAGCGGGCCCGGGCATCGTTACAAGCCATCAGGCCCACCGGCTTGGGCAGGCCGATCAGCCAGTCGGCCAGTTCCTGCTGCAAAGCCTCCCAGCGGCGGGGCGTGCGGTGCCGGCCCACGAAGACTTCGCAGGGCTTGCCCGCCCGCCGACAGGCTGCGTGAAAGGCCTCGCCCCGCTCCTCCGACCAGCCAGTCGTCCTGGTCCGCGGGCAGCCGTAATAGGCGAACTGGTCGAAGCCGCAGGCCAGCAGATGGGCCGCCGCCTGCCGGGCGATCTCGGCATTGTCGGTGTAGACGTAGGGAGTGCCCGAGGCAGGGTCGTACCAGCCATAGCCCCCACCGACCCCGACGATCGGCAGGTCGAGCCCACGAATCGCCGCCGCCACCCGCCGGTCATCGAAGTTGGCGATGATGCCGTCGCCGTGCCAGCTGGCCAGGTCGGGCAGTTTCTGCAGCGGGTCCTCTTCGACATAGAGGCACCAGGTTGTCTGCTCGCGGGCGAAGCTGGCAACGCCACCGATGATGAGCCGATCATAGGGACGCGAGGCGTCGAGAATGACCGCCACCAGCGGACGCCGCTGCGGACCGTTCAGGTCATTCCCTGACCGCTGCATCTCAGGCTCCCAGCAGGTGCTCCAGCACCAGCCGCTCGACCGCTTCATAGTCTCGCTCGGCGACGGCTGCTGCCAGTGCATCGTCAGGGAAACTGCGGGCCTTGTCGACCAGCCGCTCGAAGATCGCCTTGCTCGTCGCCAGATGGGCAGTGGCCCGGTCGGCGGCCTGAGTTCGCTGGGCCTTCACATCGAAGCCGACAAACCGGCCGGTGGCTGCGTAGCCAGCCGCCTCAAGCACCCGCACCTGGTCGAAGGCTCCCCGCAGGTTGGCCGCCCCAAAGACCTTGTCCTGGTCAAACTTCAGGCCGTTCTGGTCGTTGAGATGGACGCTCCAGAGCTTGTCGGCCGCGAGGGCAAAGCCCATCTCATCCGAGGCGTCGAGGCCGGCGAGAATCGCGTGGGCCGACTCGATCAGCACCCCAACGCGGGCCGGATCAGCCGCCCGGCTGCCAAGGGCGAGCGCATGGCCGATGGTCGGCAGAAAGGCGTGGTCGACCGGCTCGTTGGGCTTGGGCTCGATGGCGATGCGAATCTGGGGATGGTGGGCGAGGATGGCATCGATCGCCTCAAGCAACTGGGCGGAGGCCCGGATCGGGTCCTTGCTCTCCCGCACTGCCGTGCCTTCACGGGCCGGCCAGAGCACCAGCAGATCGATGCCGAGGGCGGCGGCGATGTCGACCGCCCGCTTCGACCGCTCGATTGCCCAGTGGCGGGCGGCCGGGTCGTTGGCGGTGTAGCCTCCGTCGATGCCACTGGGATGCTCCCAGAGCCGCGGCGCGATGAACTCGG
>Ga0209986_10005570_pt1 | contig 10424 bp, 10 predicted proteins | sample BlataG_FD_183168 | JGI IMG/M metagenome (GOLD analysis project Ga0209986, IMG submission 183168) | Deep subsurface microbial communities from Black Sea to uncover new lineages of life (NeLLi) - Black_00105 metaG (SPAdes) (version 2) | ecosystem: Environmental > Aquatic > Marine > Oceanic >...
CTTCTGGCTCTGCCATTGCTCTACACTCCATAAACAAGGCCCGCCGCCCAGGCGGAAAGAGCATGACACAGAGGACATGCAGCCGGGACGGCGGGCAAGGACGGGATATTGGATGCTCGTGCCATTGCTCTTTCCACTGACATTATAGCGCCCAAGCCCGATCGCGTCAACCAACCCAAAATCACCCAAAAGCCCAATGAAAGCGAAAAAAAAGAATAAATCTCCGTGCAGGACAGCTAGTAAATGGGCGCAGGTCCGATAATGTCCAATCCCCCCCGAACCGCCAAATCCGGCCCAGCGCCCGATCAAGCCCGATGGCTTTTCCCGCCCACCTCGCACCCGGCGCGATACCGAGTTGAACGAAGATAGAGCAAATCCCTTTGTGCTTCTCCTACTGGATTGCTGTTGATGAATACTCCAGGGTTAGAGAGAGAGTTAGGCTGGAGGCAATCGAGGGGAACCGGCGGGCGGGTCCGAGCCGTGCGGATACGGGCGCGGCGGCTGATTCGTCAACGCTGGCTTGATCAAGCCAATATAAGATATATTGGACTGGCGGCAAAGCCCCCGCAAACAGGGCGAAAGCCCCCTACAAAGAGGGGCAAAGGCCGGCCCGGGAAGCCAGGATCGGGAGTCTGAAGGCCCGGAATCGACCCGGAAACCCCCTGGGGGCGCCTCCTCCCTCTATCTATCACCCCTCATTCAATTTTCTCTACTTTCGGTTTTTCTGGTGATGGGGACGTATAATTAATCAGGTCTAGGTGGATAGTTACCAGGCGGCGGGCCGGTTGGAGACCTTCCGGCCTTGCCGCTTTTTATGGGGCTGATGGTTGCGAGGATGGCTTAGGATGGACGAGCGGGGGGTTGGGGGTATGTTGGGGTGGTTATTTGGCGTTCGCGGCTTCTGGGGTGGCTGAGGGGGATTGTCCAGATGACTTGTGCCCGGGAAGGTCAGAGGCGCGGAGGATTTCGGGGCTGTCTGGCTGGGTGATTTCCCAGGGCCCGACTTTGCCCAAGTAGAAGCCGATGGACATCGGTTTGTCCGCGTCCGCGATGTCAAGGCGGAGTTTGCCTGCCTCGTCGTTGTAGATGTGGGCGTTGTATTTCCGGCTTCCCCGTCGGGCGCTTGTGTCGTAGGGTACGGGCGATCCGGCGGTTTGCCAGTTTCGGAAGACTTCGGTTGGGAGGTCGATTTTGATGTTGGTCTTCACGCCGTTTCCTTCCGCTTGTAGCGGGAAAGGAGTTCAGTCATCGGCATGGTTTCTTTTCAATGGGTACAATACACGCGGGGAAGCCGAGTCCACCCACAAGCAAAATCACACGTCCCGCAGCACTCGGCATCGTGGATTTCGGGCTTCTCCGGCTCTATCTTTTCCAGTATCCAGCGTTTGCCGCCGTCGGTGTAAGGGTCGGGGCATATGGAATCATTGGGCAAACAGGCCATGTTTCCGACAAGCCAAATATCCTTCGTGACATCTACCTCTCGCCACTCCCCAGTAAACCGATACCCTTCCGGGGCCTTCGGGCGGGCGGTGATACAATCGGTACAAATCAATTCCGAATCTGGCGTAGCGCGGCACACTATGACTTCGGGCCATTGCTTACCACACTTCGCGCAAACAACTACCGGCCAAGGTTCAGGCGGCTTGCCCTTGCCTTCCAGCTTGGTCAGGCGGACGCCGAGGTCATCTAGCCGCTGTTCATGTGTCACTTCGGAAAGGAGTTCAGTCATCGGCTTTCCTCTCGCCGCTCGATCCCGCCGCATCGACCTGTCCTTCCACTGTTGTATCGGGGAAATCTGGCTTGGCTTCGGGCAGTTCCTCGACCTCGAAGGGCGGGATCGCGCACCAGTGGGTGACGGTCCACTTCACGTTCGCGCCGGTGATGACGTCCCGCCAGTATGGATGTGCCGCATCCTGAAGGGAGGCAAGGCGCAGGCGGCCGTTCTCGGCCCGGACGATGCAGGCGACCTGGTGGCCGGGCTGGACGCGGGGATAGGGCAGCCAGCCCATAGGTTTTCGATCCTGTCTCGCCGCGGCGACTTCGCTCATCTGGCCGAGGGTTTGCATCAGAGAGGTATCGAGTTCGTCGATTCGGTCGAAGATGTTTTGGTTGGTCGGCTCGGTCGATATTGCTGGCGTCGCCGGGGCCGCCTGCACGGCACGGGTTACGGTGCTGGGCTTAACGTTGGGCGTCGGGGGTGTCTTTCCCGGCTCCAGCTTCGCCTCTTTCGGTGTTGCCTTCTTCTCTGCCATGTTTTTTCTCCTTGCGAAAGTTTCGTCTCAGTTCAGGTCCGAAGGCACGGTCGTAGCCTTCATCCCATTTCTTGCGATTCAATCGGCAGCGGGGTTCGTGGCTCATATCTTCGGGTACTTGTCGTACCGCGTTGCCTCCAGTTTCCGGTAAAAACGGCTGAACTCCATGTTGAGTACCCGCTGATGCGCTCGTTCGCCGCACCATTAGGAGATCCCGTAGCCAGGTTCTGGATAAGAGCCCTGAACCTCTGAGGTTTGGCGGCGATACCAAGCCTTATAACGCAAGCCCAAGTCCGCTTGCGCGCAAAATCGCGCCCGCGGACACAATCCTTCGAGTTCGCCTGTGTCGGAGAAGTAACAGCAGGGACCGTTCCGCCCAGTCGGTAGTCCGAGCGGATTCGGCCGTTCCGGACAAGAGCCATCTGAACGTTTTGGCAACCGCGTCACGCCCAGCATCCCCGCAATGGGAATCCCAGTCGCTCTCAGGAATGTTCGGCGGGAGATCATAACTGTGCTACCGCTCCATAAAACCGATGGGCCAATCCGTTCTCGATCCGGGCTTGCTCCCGTTCGGCGCTGGCGATAATTTCCGCCAACAGTCTTGCGCACCCTCCGCACCACATCGTTGTTTGGAAGCCACCCCTTGCGGGATGCACGACTGGGCGGAAGGTATCCACCGGGAAGCTTCGCTGACACTTGGGGCATCGCTTCATAGACAGCGGTTTAGGCGGTACTATAATCACGATTCATCCTTGGGCAACGTGATATGCCGGGCGGCACCGCACAGATTCAGGGCGGTGAGGACTTGGAGCGGCATTTCCCCGGCAATTTCTCGCAACGTTTTCAGGGCGTGGGAGGCGGCGGCAATCGTCATGTCCAAGGAATCATCATCCTTGCTGTCTTTCACTCGTCTTGCCAGTTCCGCGGCCACTTCATGGAATGCGCTCATTTTGGCTCCTTTTCGCCGGTCAGGGCTTTGATGTACTCTTCGAAGGCATCCCTGCTGATACGCCATTCAGCGCCAACTTTGATTCCGGGGATTCGGCCGACCTGGATTTCCGCGTAGATCCAATCCACAGACTTGTTGAGTTTGCGGGCGATTTGGGCCGGGGTGTAGAACATCGAATCCACAAATCGGGGGTCTTTCTGGTCTATTTCCTTGCCCATCACCTTCATCATAGCACCGCAAGTTACCGAAAGCAACCTTTTCTTGCCGAAAGTGTGGGAAAGTTGCCGAGAGTTCCCGGATTCGCGGATAATCAGCCGAAAAACCTTGCCGAGGGCGGGAATTGCCCCTAACGATATATGCGTGGGAGAAGCGAAGAAAGTCACGGTTGCAGAACCGCCGGAAGTCGCGGTGCATATTCCCCGCGAACGGCTCACGGACGTTTCGTACTATCTCGACCAACTGGCGGTTGTTTCGGGGCAACTCACGGCAGGCGACATCAGGCCCTTGGCCGCAAAGCAGGCCCAGAGCTTCTACGTTGAGATGTACAAGCAACTCACCGGCCGCGAACTTGCCGACGCCGCCCGGGCCGCCATGTCGCCGATCGAGCGATTGTCGGACGCGAATCTCTTGGAGATGAACGAGCGGGAGCTGGAGGAACTGAGTAAGGCGATCACCGATCTCGACGGACTGGACATCGAAAAAAAAAATCGGTGGTGTAGCGCAATCGCCAAAGCCATCGAGGTTCAGCATCAAGCCCGGTCATCCGCGATAGCCATGTGGACCTATGTGGGCCGGACTTCGGAGGACAACGCCGTTTTCAAGATGGCGCAGGTCCACAAGGACTTTTTCGAGGTCTGGGCCGACGAGGCCCGGCCGAACTCCCTCATCATGGCGCCGCCGAGCCACGGCAAGACCACGTGCATCAGGGGTCGGGCAATCTGGGACGTAGCCCAGAACCCATCCATTCGAATGCTGGTCTGCTACGATACTGACGACAAAGCTCGCAAGGAAATCCGCGTACTCAAGCGGTATTTTCGCAGCAAACGATTCCAGGCGCTGTATCCCGAACTCTGGGTGCTCGAACGGAGTGACGACGCGGAGGATTCATCCAAGAGGTTCACGATCAACCGGCCGAACATCGGTTCCCGCGAACCGACGATTGAAGGCGCCGCCATCATGTCGCAGATCAATGGGGATGGGTACGACGAGATCATTGTCGACGACCCCTGCCCGCCAAAGGTGATTCAAGAGGTCGCGACGCGGGAGATGATAAACTTCAAGTTCACGAACGAGGTCGAGGAGCGCCTGCGCGACCCGAGCAACTCCTGCATCCGAATGATCTGTACGCCCTGGCACAAGGACGACCTTTCCGGCCACATCATCGGGCAGGTTCGCGACGGCAGTCGCCAGGACTGGCGGATCGAGGATGAGAAGTTTGCGATCAAGGACGACTCGCAGGGCAAGCCGATCTCGATCTGGCGCGACCGCTATCCGAGTTCGTACTACGCCGCCAAGAGGCGCAAACTTCATCCGAACGACTACGCCCGCCTGTACAAGATGCGATGTATTGCCGAAGAGGCGCGGCTGGTTAAAGCGCTGCGATTCTATCCGTCCGACATGGACGATCCCAACTGGGCCAGACTGTCGCGCGATCAGCGGGACAACTTCACCAAGCGCCTCCAGGAAATCGCGCGGGGCGAGAAATGGTTGTCCATCGACCCGTCCGCGACCTCCGGCAAGACCAGCACGGAGACTGCGTGTTCGGAGTTCTCGATCACCGCTCGGGGACGGTTCTATCACCTTGACGTCAACTTTTTCCCCGGCAATCCGGTCGAGATGCAGCAGTGGATTCTCAAGCGGATAGTCGGCGACCGGCTATTCTTCGAACGGTTCATTCTGGACGACGACGAGGATGAAGTTCGGGACCACAAGCAGAAACTCGCGAAGGAAATCAAGCCCGCCGAAGGCGGAATCCACGCGGTTCTGATGGAAGCGCAAGGCGGCATGAAGGGCCAAGTGGTCCTCTGGCAAAACTACATCGAGCGGCAGTTGCGCGCCATGGGGATCAGTTGGAACGGCGGATTTCATCTGGTAAGGACGCAGGGAAAGCAGGGTGGGCAGAACATCGGCAAGCGGCAGCGACTGAAGAACGTGGCCGCGTATCTGCAAGCCGGCTATCTGCGATTCTCCGGCCGGATCGAGATCATCCCCGGCTGGGAGCGACCGCGGTTCGTATGTTCAAAGCGCCCGGAGATCGAGAAGATCGTCCGGCAGATCCTCAACTTCCCGACCGGGGCGACGGATGGCGTCGATACGGTGACGCAGTTCTTGATTTACAACGAGGATCGAATCAGCGACGGACCGGACAAGTTGGCCGAAGCCGAACAGCCCCAAGTTAGCGACACGATGGCGCGCGGCATTGCAGGCGTCCTGCACGAAATGCGCAAGAAACCACCGAAGGAAATGGAAAAGGAAAACGCATGGTTGGATCAGAAATTATCAATGCGGTCGAGCACATCCTCACCTACGTGGTCCTGACGGGCGCGATCTGGCTTCTGGCGAGCGCGCTTCGCAAGAAGTCGACGTTCGTCATCGAGAAGGACAGCGAAGGCGAGGTGCGCCAGATCGCCCAACTGACGGATAGGGTTGCGGTAATTGAGGCCGAAAGGACTCAGGGGCATCCCACACAAACCATATCCGCCGCGGCAATCAGGCGAGGTGCAAACCCACCGTCCCCGGACGACGAAATCGACAATTTGGGTGAACGCGGCCCCGGCGGAGAGTAGATGGCGATTGACAGGGAAACAGCGCTCAAAACAGCCCAGCGGCTTCTCGACGAATCCGATGGGCCGAGGACCATGCACGAGGCGTGGTGCGCGCTGCAATTTGTCTATGCCTATGGCAATCAGTGGGCGACGACGCAGATAGGGTCGCGCTCCAACGTCAGCCTGAATCAACTCCGCCTGATTGTCAATCCGAACCGCACCGACGTGCGGCTTGCGATGAACATTACCGGCGCGCGCAGCCGGAAGGTCGATTCCCGGCTGTCACCCAGGCGTCTCGATTACAAGGTCGAGGCGGCAAGCCGGGCGATCAACGATCTCGTGGCCGCCGACGTCGGAACCGCCAGACTTCGGTTGCACACCGACGCCATCAACACGCTCCGCAAGATACGCCGAACAAGTTTCTGGCGGGTGATTCTTGGAAGTTGCATCCTGCGCCGGACGATGAGCGCCACAAGCGAGATCGCGGTTCGGGATGCCGAAGGTAAGCCGAGCATCGGCCCCAACAACAAGCCGCGGACGATCAGGACGTTCGACCACGATCTTGCCGTATGCCCGCCTTACGAGTTTATCCGCGACGCCGCCGCGAACAACATCGACTTCGACGGGGAAGATTGCATCGGACACGAGAAGCCGCGAACGCTGGATTGGATCAAGCGCAACTTCCCGGAGGCGAAGATACCGGAGGATACGGGCGCGACGATGGGGAATCTCTTGGAGTTTCAGCGGTTCCTCTACAAGTCGATGGGCCACTCGATGAACTACGGCTGGCGGGAATCCAAAACGAAGGCCGTGCTCGTATCCGAATGGTGGTATCGGGACGATTCGCCCGGCGGGGAGAACAAGTGGCCGATCTGGATGCTCTGCTGGCGGGACAGTCATTCCAGTATAGAGGGCGACCGCAAACTCAATATCATCGACTTCGGCCCGAGCCCGTATCACAACTTGCCGTTGCACCACTACTGGTATGCGAACGAACTCCTGTCGCCCTGGGGCATCGGCGTTCCCCACATCGCCCAGAGCGGGCAGGATGCGATGAACATCGCGTGGATGTCCATGCTGCGGCACATGGTTTCGTGCAGCCTGCCCAAGTGGAGCATCGAGGCAAACTCGCTGGTGGACAAGACACAGGACGCGCTGACCAACCGGGCCGATGTCGCCATCGTCTACAGGAAACAGAGCGCCGCACCGCAGCGAATCCAGCCTGCCGCGATGGACTCCACCACGGCCACCATCATCGCCTCGACGCCCGAGTGGCTGGACCGGATGCTCAACATGAGTCCCGTCCAGGCGGGATACGCATCGAAGCGCGGCGAAGCGGCCAGAGCGCTTGAGGTCAAGAAAGAGGCCGCCGATACGCCACTGACATACATATCCGATGAAGATGAAATGACCACGAACAACATGCTCACGGGGACGCTATTCGACATTCTCAAGACCGACCGGCCGAAGGCGATAGTAGAGCAGCTCAGCGGGCAGTTCACCTACGACCAGATACTTACACTGACCACACAAGACGCCGAGCAGACGCTTTCGGGCGTCAAGGTCGTTCCTGATTCCATCCGGCCCCGCACGCCGCGGGAGATGCAGGATGACGCTTACGCCGCAGTGAACGCGGAGATGGTCGCGGCGGATGCGGCCCGCCGAACACTTCTGGTCAAGGGCGGCGTTGCGCTCGATGCGATGGAGGAGGCCGCCTACAATCAGCAGACACGGGAGATTCAGATGCTTCTTGGGGGCGAAGATGTCGGGGTGGAACTCGGACAGGACCACGATACGCATATGTGGCGAATCCGGTACGAACAGGAATCGCCCAACTTTCAGAACTACACGGACGCCCAGAAGGACGCGCTGCAGAACCATTGGACGATGCACCTCGACGCGAAGGCGAGACTCGCCGAGATCGAGATGCAGGTTCAGCAGCCGCCGGGCGCCGCACAGGCACCACTCGCAGAGGAACCCGCCGCGCCGGAACCGTTGCCGATGCCGGAAGGGATGCCGATGGGCATGCCACCGGCAATGCCGGGAGCGGGAGGTGAGGCGTTACTCGGCGGAATGCCGCCCCCGGGAGCGGGACCGGGTTTGATGCCAGCGCTCAGCGCCCCCGCGGCGTAGAGCAGAGGATAGTACCATGACGGAAGTAGCAGTAGAGACGCCGACCGAAGGGCAACCCGAAGGGCAGCCCGAGGGCCAGCCGACTACGGCCGCGCCAGCCCAGCAAGGAGCAGGGCAACCCGCCGCAGACGACAGCCGGTTTTTGCGCATTCCGAGAGACAGCTTCAAGCGTCATTCGGAAACAGGTGATTGGACGGTGGTTGCCAACAAGGCCAATTCGTATCAGGACCTCGTGGACAGCGGCTTCCACGGAATCATCGAGCGCATGCAGCGCGAGTATCCTGAGATGACTCCGGATCAGATCGGAGACGCGATCTTCGCGCAGCCGGGGCAAGCGCAGCAACAGCCCTACGATCAGCAGCAACCTTACGGTCAACCGCAGGACATGCAACAGGGCCAATACCTGAGCCCCGCGCAGGTCGAGCAGATGATCGAACAGAGGATCACGGGCTACCAGCAGTCGTCAACAGAAGAGCGGGATTACAGGGAAGCAACTGCCTCCCAGAACGAAGCGTTCGACGCCGTCACGCAGGAAATCCTGACTGAACTCGGCATCAAGCCGAACCTTCGGGAGATCGACGTCAACGGCGTGCCGACGAAGGCCGATCCCAACGCATGGATCGTGGACAACTTCGTGAAGGGCATAGCGCAGAGGCTTCACGAACAAACACTCGATCCCAACAAACCCGACGACTTTCGGGCCCGCCAGTTTGAGCCGATTACGAACATCGCGCTCATCAAGGAAACCGCGAAGGCATTGGTGATTCCTCACCTCAAAGCCTTCCGGCAGGGCGGGGCCGAAGCCGACGCGGATAACCAGGCAGCCCTACCCAACGCAGGACTTCCCGCCGGAGCCGGCGGCGGCCGTGTCGAGAAGAATCAAGAAGACATGACCGAGGCCGAGGAAAGAGAAGCCGCCTTGAAGCGGACAAGAAGCAGGCGGCAGCTCAACCCCGACGGAAACCTGAAAGGATAGGTCTGCGGAGATAAACAATGGCGAATGCACCAATCGTGCTGAGCGACGCGACCTCGATGCTCGATGAGGTCTACAGGATGAAGGCGGTCCGCCAACAGGCGAGATTCGGCGCCACGGCCCAGCACATAAGCAACAAGAAAGTCAAGTGGGCGGGCGGTGCGATGCACCGCAAGCTCGTGAACCAGATTTACACCGGAGCGCGGGTGACGTCGAGCCTCGAAGCGACTCTCCCCGACTCCACGAAGATCAACACGGTGGACGTCACCATCGAGGAGTCCCACCTGCGGAGGCTCGCGGCCACGATTGGCCGGTCGATCCCCGCGTCGCTGGAGATGGATGGCAGCGAACACGCCGTGTTCAATATCGCGAGAGAACTGGCCGTCCAATCGCACCAAGCTCTCGGCGAGAAGCGCAACCAGTTGCTCAACAGCAACGCGGACTGCGTGAAGGCCATTATCGACACGATGTACGCCGACGATGGCGATACCTGGTCTGCCTCCACCACGTTGACGGCGTTCCTGAAGCTGAAGTCAGGTTCGGTGTCGAAGTTCCACGAAGGCGAGATTCTCGACATTCGGACCGGGTCCGATAATGCCGACCTTCGCTGCGCGGTGACTGTCAACGACGTTATCCCCGATGAATATTTGTTCGGTCGGAACGTCGGGCCGGGCATCGTGGTTACGTATTTGTCCGCTGGAACCGGCGGAGAAACTAACCTTGACGCCGTCGTCGCCGACGATGAGCTCGTGGCTCACGGCGAGTTGGCCTACAACTACCCCGTTACGTTCAACTCGCTGGCCGACCTGACGAGTTCGCCCGGAGCCTATTTCGACCAGACCCGGACGACCGTCGGCAACCGCTATCTGATTCCGATGGGCCGCGATTGGTCCTCGGGCGGAACGTACGGGAACGGCGACGGGACGAAGGTGGACTTTGACATCGACACTCACTTCGGCGTCATGGCGAACTCGTTTGCCAGGCTTCTGCCCGGCGCCCGCGAGTACATGAAGGGTCAGGAGAATGACGACTTCAAGCTGACCGACGCCATGATTGCCCAAGCGACACCGGAACTGGTCAACGAGATGGCGAAGCAGGCCGGAGACTCCAGCAAGCGGTTCACGACACGGCTGGCGTCTGATCTTGATGCGGCGGTGCGCAAAAAGCTGGTGGCCGTCGCCGGCTGGCATGGTTCGGTGCTCTTCCATCCGAACCTGCCGCCCATCGTGCTGCAGCCCGAGCCGCTGATGGACGAAGGCGAAATGCGGCTCTTCGAGCCGAACGCCTGGGAAGTCATCCGCATGGGCGGGGTTTCGGAGAGACCCCAATGGGTTCCCGGTGGAACCATCGGC
>Ga0209986_10005571_pt1 | contig 10424 bp, 19 predicted proteins | sample BlataG_FD_183168 | JGI IMG/M metagenome (GOLD analysis project Ga0209986, IMG submission 183168) | Deep subsurface microbial communities from Black Sea to uncover new lineages of life (NeLLi) - Black_00105 metaG (SPAdes) (version 2) | ecosystem: Environmental > Aquatic > Marine > Oceanic >...
GGTTTTCCTTTTCTTGCTTGTTCTGCCTCGTGAACCTTCATAACTTGCTTAACATCCTCGCCCGTGCTACCCTTAGCAATGTCCTCTATGTGTTCTTCTCTTGACCCATAGATTTTCATCGCTTGCCTCCCTCTATTACCAAGGTGTTGACCATAGAGCTAATGTAGGGCTGAAGGTCAACAATCAGCGTGTTCATCCTTTCCTGTATCTGCGTTTCATCTTGACTCATTTCACGCTCATATAGCGCAGGACACCGCCTTTTAATATATTCCAAGATGTTGTCCATGACCGCAAAGTAGGCTTGCTTGTGGATTTCCTTCAGGCTGGGCTGTAACTGTGGGTCTTTGATTGATTTAGATATGGGGGTTTCTGTTTCTTCCTTTGGTTTTGGTGGTTGATTGTTACGTTGATCCGTTCTCAGTTTTTTACCTCCCACTTCAACCTCATAACAGGTGTAGCTTTTACCAGTGTCCTTCTTGTAGCCCAGTTTTTTGGTTGCCCGGAAAACATCCCCCTTTTTGTTTACACCTAAAGCTTGAAGGGCAGAATGCATAAGCTCTGAAGGTGTAAACATTGTCCAATCTCTGTTCTCTGTTGCAACAGGGTATCTGTGCCAATCATAATCCGCACCCTCTTTTCGCCCATCATCTTTTGGGGTGCGATCAAATAGCATAACCATAGTAACCGTTTTATCTGGTTCTAAGGTTTGCCAATCCCAGGTCTCTCTATTTGGCATTATTGACCTCCTTGCGATGATAACGCCAATGTTCTGCTTGGTTTTTAAAAAGAACTAAATTTTTAATGTCGTTATCACTTGGTTTATTGTTTTTATGATGAACAATTTCTTTGGGATTTAAGAATCGTCCCAAATGTTTCTCCATTACAAGTCTATGCTCTGGCACGTAATTATCGCAATCTCTAAAAGGGTGACTATTATCACATATTAAGACATAGCCCCTCAAGTGTCTCTTCCCCCCCTTCCAGTGTGAAGATTCTTTACCAAGTTTACCTTTACCAGCCTCACTTAAAGAACGCAATTTAAAACCGCTTCTTTCAATGAGGAGTTTGATGGTTCGGGATGAACATCTAAATTGTTTTGCAAGTTTGGTTGTGCTAAGTCGATCTCTAAAATATAGCTTACAGATTTCTTCCTTATTCGGCATTTTCAGCCTCCTTTTCTTTTATGAAGTCCCTCATTTCCCTGTCAGCTCTTTTTATAATTGCGATTACCTCGTCTTCGCTTTGCCCTCTCACAGAGAGTTCCCAAGTGTTTCCCTTTGTGGTGTGGGCATACTTGATCTTGACCTTATAACCCATCACCTCTTCAAGTTTCTGGATAAATTCATGGACTTCCATTTGCTTTTATCACTCCTTTTTTAAATAAGAGGATAAATCACTTGCTATCGTGCATTTTGCCTCTTCTTTAACTTTCACCGGGGCGCCTATCTCCACCGCCGTTTTTTCAAACGACTTCTTGTTGACCACCATAAGAGAAGGAGCAAAAACTCGACACCACTTCAAGACTTTGGCAGAGTCATATTCTAACCATTTGAAGATTTTAACCTCCACCTTGTCGATAGGTTTCTTCTCTCCGGTTTCATTGTAGATGGCAAGAGTGGCGGACCTCAACTCAGCCTCAGCTAATCCCAGGGCGGTAAATATCATCGAAACTTTTTCTGTTATTATTTGCACCCTTTTGTATTCCGGAGTTTTCTGCAATATTCTCTCGGCTGATTCTTTTAAACTCAATGCTCTCTCGTTGGTGTCTTTGAGATCATTCCTTAACTCTGCCACCTTTTTAATAAGAGCTATCAAATTTTGTGTGTTCATTTTCATCACTCCTTCCGTTAAGGATTAACACAGAAATCTTTTTGCAATAAGGTTGTCTCCTTTCTGCCAGGCTGGGGCTAATTTTTTTCACTCGTTTAAATTTGACCAAATCGTTTCATTGGTTCCTGTGTCCATTACCCTAAGAGATAGATGGGGTAGAATCTCTGTAAGTTTTCTTGCTAAAAATAAAGCAATAAACCTTTCAGAACACTCCACTAAACTCTGGAACTTAACATCACCGGGATCTCTTTCATGTCCAACTTGTTCATCTATTGTAAATCTGGGTATCATCATCTTCTCCTTTTTCAAAAGACTGGCGGGCGGAGGTTAAGGGGGCTGTTTGGAAGGAATGCAAAAGTTTGGTTTACTTTAACATGCGAAATGCGATACATGTTTCGAGGTCTCCGCTCCGCCAGCCGGGAAATCAGGATGAACGTGTTCCATGTTTTGCCCGATACAAAACCCACTTTTCTTTGGGTTTGCCACGGACATAAATAGCGTGGTTACAGTTTTTTCCAGCCGTTGCAACCCTATCCTTTTTGTTTAATCTGTGTTTCACAATAAACCTCCTTTATTATTCTTTTTCCTTTTCCTTTTTCTCGTTCGCCTCGACTTCAAGCTCCTTCAATTCGGATTGAAGTATCCGGCGTTTGAGTTCAGGATCTATTAAGTCTTTGATTTTCATGGTAGCCTCCCAATGCTTTGCAAGAACACAAGAGCCTGCTCGTGGGTTTGCAGAAAGATGGCGGTCAAAAAAACAGCTACGACAATCACCGTGCAGACTTTGATGTCAAACCAGATTTCTTTAGAGGTCATTATCTTTTCCTTTCCCCCGGCGGAGCTGGGGCAATCACTCCTTTGACTCCGCCAAGGGGTTGTCCCGTCTCATTGAAACTGAAAGGAGGTGAGATCGGGGTAAAACTATTTTTCAGGGCGAAACTCGAAGGTGACTTCATATTTAGATATCCAACCTAGTTCAGCTCTAAAATTCCCGTTTCTATCTTGCCAATAAGCCCAGACATCATTTTTATCTAAGTGATGAAAGAGTCCCCAGACTTTCTTGTCTTCATGCCCCTGGGATACATAGCTTACCATATCTGGAAATTTCCATTGCTCAGGGGGCAAGGGGGCTTGTGGCGGTTCATCTGAATAGATAGAACCGTTCCTAATATCCCTTTTCAGGTCTTGGATTTCTTGATCGATGGTTTTAGCAAGACGGTTCATATATTCATTGTAGGTGAAAATTTCTTTCGCCGTATCAGTTATTATTCCCACTCTAAACCTCCTTGTTTATTGCTCAACATAGGATAAAATTTTCGTTTCCGTTTAGCCATTGTATCTCAAAGAGTTATGAATATGACAAAACCCTATCCGTCCGTACCTACCTTTTCAGATTTTATCTCCGTTTTCCTCAACTCACGGCTCGTTCCAGACGAAAGAAAGGCATCCTTGTTGCCTATCCCTGCCCGATTCGGGTTGTGGCCAGATCGGAATTGCCAAAGGGAGCAATCTTCAATGTGGCATCGTTTAACTTCTGCGGCATTTTTAGCACAGCAATCGAGGCATTTGAGTCGAATCGCTTTTAAGGGGCTTAGTTTTTTCATAGAATCCTCAGCTTTGATTGACAAAGCTCCCTTCAGTGCCTACTTTACCAACAGCACTGGAGGTAAAGAAACAAAGAAAGGAGCTTGTCATGTCTAAAGGAATTGACGAACAGGCAACTGATATAACCATAGCAACTATGCAAAGTTTAGAATTAAAATTCGATATAACTCGTGAACTCAACGTGAAAGCACTTACTGAGCTAATGTCTGAAGTCTATAAGACCGCCTATAAAACCATAGGTGACAGTTTGAGTGACTGATGAATACTTATTTATTTACCTCCAGTGCGATGATTAAAAAGCTCCATCAGCGTATCATGGCTCTTTTTCATAACCTCATAGATGTCGTCTTTTCGATCACCGATGGCTGTGTTGTTGATATATGCAATGGTGATCTCTTTGGTGGCTTGCAAAATATCAGTTTCACCAACGGGTTTGTTTTGATTGATAGGCATCAAAAACCTCCTGTTTTTATGTTAATCGCACCTTTACTTTTGGGTTACTTTCTCCACTCGGATCACAAGCTCAGTATCATTGTGGGCATTGCGATAAATCACGACCGTATCACCCTTGCCCTTATTATCCTCAAGATACTGTTTGGGCAAAGTCACACGCATACTTCCGTCTTTTTCTGGCTTGATGAGATAATTATTAATCTTAACCAAAGCAATGTTGATTTTCTCAATCATTCAAATCACCTCTTTCTTTTGTGTCTAACCTTTATCTTTTACTTCGGCATCAATCTACTAACCTTTACGTTAGTTGTCAAGTCTTTTTTTGACTTTTTTTCAATTATTTTTTATTCTCTTGACATTTAATAACTTATGTGTTTGATTAAAAATTCAAATAGCTGTATGCCTGTAAAAATATTCGACACTCATTTGTAGTATATATCCTCAAAGTGATATGGGTATTGGTAGAAGAATTCTACAAAGAATGGCAGAGTTAGGTATTAAGACAAATGTGGCTCTTGCCGAAAAGATGAATGGGAAGGTTCATCCCTATACTATCGGAAAGTGGATCTCTGGTAAATCCGTCCCCAGAGGAACTTCTTTGATCGTTCTAGCCAAAGCTCTAAAGGTTAGTGCCGATTTACTACTATTTGATGAGGGTGAAAATCCCGAACAGACTAAATCATTAGAGCGTATGGTATCTAAGATCGTCAGTGCCGAAACTCAGAAAATATTGAAAGAGGCAAACTTCAATGTTCGGAAAGAGGTATCGAAATTCCTTGAATCAAAGAAGATTCCGGATGCGGATAAAGAAAGCATTTTGAGGCAGGTCAAAAATCTTTTGAAAATGTATAAAGAAGATGAATAGTCTGGGCGTGGTTCACTACGAATAGAAAAAGTTTGAGTGAAAGGAGATTAAAATGAAACGTGTATTTATGTTTGTGATAATTTTTGGAATTGTAAGTTGTGCATCTTCCTACAAATTTTCCTACTGGAAAACTGTTTCCGTTACGAGTGAAAATCCAGAAGATGTAATTGTGCAAACAACAAGCACCTATGATACAGAACGGGTTTTAAAGCTATGTATTGGTATTTACAATCAGTCAGACGAAAACATGGAGATTAAAGATATAGCCCTGATAGATCGGAATAATACAATTCTTTTCCCACTTACTCCAGAGGGTGTAGCTTATGCCTATTTGGGTGATCCTCCTTTAGATTTGCCACCTCCGCCACCACGGCGTTCATCTAAAAAATTTATCGTAACTGGTTATATAGACGAATTTCCAAAAGATCATTACACGGGACGATTTGAGATAGAAGAAAAGGAAACTGGAGGTTCAATTTTAAGGGGATACTTAGCGGCAGCAGCCTATGATAGGGCTATATATATTCAAAATTTTAATAAGACAGTTAGATATGTAGAAAGGGTTAGTTTCAGAACAGACAAGATTCTTGCTCATGGCGAAAATAAAGGTCTTTTGTATTTTCATGAAATTCCATTTCGCTGTCCGCTATTTTTAGAGGTCGTATTAAAGAAGTTAGATTCAGGTGAAATAATATCATATCAATATAAAATTCATCCCCAAACAGACAAATAGCCATGTTCCCCAAATATTTGGAGAATAGACTCACCTTCGGCCTGATCCTCTTTCTGATCCTGGCGGTGATATACTTTTTGTTGGAGGTCTTTGGAAAGGGATAAAAAAAGCCCCGATCATTGACGACTTTGGTTTGTTTCTGATCGGGACTTTATTCAACCTCAAAGATACAATACGAAAAGAGAATCAAAAAAGTGGATTTTTCGCCAAATTTTTTAACTTCTTTAAATTCATGACAAAACTTCCCCTAACCTAATGTTTTTGATTTGGTTTTAGGTTTTGACTTTTGGGGTTAGATTGATTTTTAGAGACTTTACGACTTTGATACCAAAGTCGATAAAGCAAAAAAAAATTATAATTCAACTATGATTGAAACAATATCTTTATCCGGAAAGGTTCTTAGTGTGCACCGGATTATCCTCTTTCGCAGAGGTTGAATACGAATGAGGCGATCCAAAGTCGCCAAAAATCGGACACTGTTTTTTGTTTTTCACACTTAACATTACGACACCTTTTTCCTTTTGTTTGAATCATGTTCCTCTACAAAAGAAAGGACTCTCCGAACTGGTGGATCGGGGGAATTGAGGAAAACGGTAAGAGGAGATCCCGAGTCCTACATAAATTCTTAAACCTCTCCTTTCCGGTTAGAGACAAGCAGACCGCGGAGCTTCTATTCGCCAACCTGCGGGTCATAATCCTTAACAATCATAGTCGTAACAAAAGGTTAGACAGAACTTGGACATAGAGCGTAACTCACATCGGCACCCATATTTGTAAAACTACTCTTCTATTCGCCGCCCGTCCGGCTTTCGTGGCATTGGATATTTTGGGTGCCGATTCACCGAAGGTCAGTGAGAAAATCCGGTGGAGTGGGACGCTGAACTTTTCTGCCAAATACCTTTCGACTTCTTCTGCCCGTCTGCGTCCCAAATCCTGATTGTATCTTTCAGTCCCAATCTTGCAAGCGTGTCCCTCAATGGTCAGCTTGTATTCCAGATTCAATCGTAGCATCTGCCCGATTTCATCCAAGACGGTTTCCGCCTCTTTGTCAAGTCCGTAACTGTCAAAAGCAAAATTTATTTCCCTTTCCGCAAGATAGGGAATGAATTCCGTGACAGTCACCTTCTCCTTTATTTTCCACAAAACGTGATTGGCAAGAGCTAAAGCCCTGTCAACCTCTATCTCTACCACCTCAAGACGCTTCTCAATCTCAACCGTTGACGGTCGACTGTCGACAACCTTCCGAATCTCGTCTCTAACAAAAGACCTCGTAGCACAACTACATAAAAACAAAACCGAAAAGGCTGAAATTAAAAATAGTCTCATCATACCATCCTTTTTCTGTTCAGCGGTTAGGCGCATCTATGCCTCCTCAAGACCCGCTATTGCTTTATTCTTAACTTCCTCTGGAACATCGCTCTCATAGTAGTGTGAACAGTGCATTGAAAAACCACAAATCGCACAGTCAAAATTATCCGGCAATGCCTCTCCCTCAAGATAAAGAACCTCCCGGGTATGCCCACACTCAGGACAGGTTTCATTACCCTTCATCGTATAGGGTGCGTGGGTCAATCTTTTGTCCTTAGTCACCGTTTCTCTCCTTCTTAGAACGTGAACTCCCAACTTACCACCTCCGGGACTGTCACCCATTTTTTGAGCACCGGCTGATAAGGTGACTTAATCTCAAATACATACTGGGTCCCTGAAGGCGTGATTATCGCATTGGGCGGTAAAAACATCTCCCAGTAACCAGACCTATTGGTATATACAGTTTTGGTATAACTGTAATATGCTAATATCTTTGTGCCTATTCTAAGCTCTTGAGCGTGAATTGTGCAAGAGATTTGAGCACGGTGACCGACCAAACCCGCCGAATCAATGTAGCCATAGACGGTGCATAGATCAGAAGACGGTGGCGGCGTAGGTGTGAACTCGGTGGCGTAAACAGTCGTATCCTTGTTCCCGGATACACCGATAGTGATCGGAACTGTCCATTGGAATTTATACTTGTGAATCCTCAGATTATATGTCCCATCATCCAGAGCAAAGGTAACCTTCCCGGAGTCTGTATCGGTATCCAAAAGACCCATCCGAATGCTTTGATCTGCGTTCCACACTGCCACTGTGGCTTTGGGGATAACAGCAGAGTCTAAAGAGGATTTCGTCCGGATAATTACTTGATTTGCTCCCGTGCCAGCATCTGTCAGTGTCCGCGTGGGATAATCCCACGTATAGCGAGCTATGGCTTCTGTGTCCGCCGATGCAGTAACGGTTTGATCCAGACTATCTACAAGATAAACCTTACGAACTGAATCAACCGCAGTAGTCTTATGCTCCCAGATACCGGTAGTGATTACAGCAATGGCATCGTTGGCATAACCTCTGATTTTCACCACATGTGTTCCAAGGCTATCTAAATCCAACCCATCAGCCCAGAGAATCTTGCTATCCCCCGAAAATACAGGCAGGAGCTTTAGGGAATCATAGAAATTGGCTGTGTCCGCTCCACCATCGCTATCATATCCAAAGACAGCCCAAGCACTATCAAGAGCAACGGTATGAACGAATGTCACCGAAGCCTCTTCTCCCTCTGTGGATGAACCAAAGTTATTAGCCCAGACAAGTCCATAAAGAGCTAAAACAATCCATAAGAATAAAAACATCTTTTTCATTTTAATCCTCGTGATACCAAATTGTCAGATCGAAGAAATTCACCGTCCCGCTCACCGAGGTTGTATGCCACTTCAGATGATTCTTTGCGGCTATCCCTGCATTTGTAAACGAACCAACCGCCTGATATGTGGTGGTGAACGTCCAGTCCGCATTAACCACAGCGACTAAATCGGTATTGTCCCAATCGTATTCATCCAGAGCACCTATAACATTGGTGCCTCCGTCACATTGCCCAAAAATGGAGTCAATGGTTATGGCTACCGGAGTTTTCCAGAGCTTAATGTCGTGGTCACTGTCTATGGCTTGAATGGTGAAAGATTTCGTCAAAAGATTCGAAGATGACACTGTGCCATTAACATAAAGATCACTACTAAATTCAAACCTGTTATCTGTTTTATTCCATCTTAATGTCTCTTCCTCAGCCGGACTTGGCTTCCCAAATTCGATGACACAATCGTTATTAGAACCAATGACGTTTAACCTAAGAATATGACCATCAGCCATGATATATCCTTCTACATACAACTTGGAGCTAAGATCAAACCTCGCATTCCCGTCATCCCACATCAGATATTCAGTTGTCCAAGAGTTATTCGTGCTGAAATAGTGGTAAATATCCACGTCTCCCGTAGCGGTATCACCAGTGGCAATATTGCCTACAACCGAAAGCACTTGGTTCGCTAAGGTTCCTCCGATACAAATGCTATCAGCCTCTACCCGCTCGGCGTTATAAACAGCTCCATCCCCCATGTCAAGTGCTCCTGTCATGGTGCCACCGGAAGTATGAAGCCACTCATCCCAATGCGCAGAAGTAGTATCAGCGATAGCTTCTCTGTAAGCACTCACAGTATCATCCGCCGCCCAATAGAAGGTGTCTGGATCGGGATCGGTATCTATCTTGAGGATATAATTATCCGTCGGGTCTGTCACCGGCGTTGCCCAAAACTCTTCCCATTCAAGAGCACCGTCTGTCTCATCAAAGATTAAGCCATAGCCATCCCCGATGTTGCCGGTAGTGTCCTCGACTGGAATATGAACAATGGAATCGGCATTGGAGGTCGCACTCAAGAGGAATCCCCACGCATCCACTTGTGCCGAATCTACTGCTGGATATATTTTAACAATGGCTTGCTGTCCCCAGCACAAAGAGGGGACAATTAACAAGATCAGAAAGAGGATTTTTTTCATTTTTATTTCCTTATCCTAAGATACTTTCTGCTGACAGCTGGTGCGGGCGTATATTCCACATGAAGCGAACAGCCATAAAGGTGCGGGCCCTGAACGCCTTCAATATAATCCCAAGTAAAAAGCTCATGTCGGGCACTGTCAACGCCAGCTTCATAACAATTCTTATATAAGAACATGATCGCATTCCCTGATTTCCAGCCGGGTCGATCAACGATTTCTTGCACTAAATCTGTCACGGCGGGAGTCGAATCGGGTTTATAAACTTGCATAGCCTCCTGCCATAATACCCAAGCCGTGGTTCTATTGTTCCACCGATTGCTTATGTTCGCATTACCTTCGGGTCCGCCTATAATGATCGTAGCGCTGTCTACATCCTCGCAGGCTATCGAATCATAAGGAAACCGATAAACGCTACCATAACTCCACTGCCAGATATGCGCCGAGTCTATGGTGGCTCCCTGCGGGATAGTGATATTGGGGAACCTTGTTGCGCCACCCCAGCGCTCCAGTTGCCACATAAGCTCTATATAGGTAAAAGATATATCAACAGCATAAGGCTCTTCTGATGATTCCTGTCCATCATCCCCGCTTTCTGCCACACCCCTTCTCAGTTCGTCTGCCTTTGAATAGATGAAATTAAAATGGTTTAGAACGAGCAATATAATAAAGAGCGTTAAAACTCTCTTCATATCCCCCTCCATCCAATCTTTGCGGTTCTCGGTCTGTGGAAATTAGAACCCCGACCTATGATGATAACCTGACCTTCCGCCGCCACCTCCGCCGAATAAAAAACTATATGTGTCACCCACGAAACCGCCATCCATGAATTGTGTAGATCAGTCACCCCAAAACCCACACTGTCAGCAGTAAGGTCTGAGACTGTCCATGCCACACCGGTGGCAGGGCAGGTTGTCCAAACAACGGAATGTTCAGCTCCCCCTAAATTTGCCAAGTAATAAACATTTGCTGTGGTGTCTACTCCATATCTGGTGCAAGTTTCTCCTGATTTAGTCACGTAAAAAAACGTCAGGGAATCTTTGGTATCGTCCGCCGCAAAACCTGTAAATATTATCTCCA
>Ga0209986_10005574_pt1 | contig 10419 bp, 7 predicted proteins | sample BlataG_FD_183168 | JGI IMG/M metagenome (GOLD analysis project Ga0209986, IMG submission 183168) | Deep subsurface microbial communities from Black Sea to uncover new lineages of life (NeLLi) - Black_00105 metaG (SPAdes) (version 2) | ecosystem: Environmental > Aquatic > Marine > Oceanic >...
CCTGCTCTTGGAAAAGATTAACAAAGTTCCTTGGATAAGCGTTCGGATGCTTGTAGTAAACCCTGATAGTGAATTCTCTAAACATCGAGCTGCCTTGGAAGGTAAAAGTCCCGCATCCGTTAAAGACAGCATCAGCAGAATGAAGCAAAAATTCGGGAACTGTAAAAATATCAAGATAAAACATATCGATTCGTCTCTAACCACAATGATTTTCAGAATTGACAGCGTTATGTTTGTTGGTCCTCATCTCTACAAAAAGCCGAGTAAATCAACATTAACATTTGAACTGAACAAAAATGGCTGGCTCTATGAAGAATATGAGAAAGAATTTGAGAAATTGTGGAATGATGCTGCTGACTTGTGAGATTATTTAGATGCCACTAAAAGAAATTTTCTGTCAGGATAGAGCGATTGCTGTTTTGCAGCGGGCTTTTGCTGCGGACAAGGTCCCGCACGCATACATCTTTGCCGGCGCCGAAGGTGTCGGCAAATTCAAAACCGCCCGCGAATGGTCTAAGCTGCTGCTTTGTAAAAATCCCGTTGTAGAAAAGAAGGAAAAAACCGACTCCGCCGAATTCGCCGATAGCTGCGGGCTATGCCAATCCTGCCGATTGTTTGAGGCCGGCTCGCATCCCGATTTCAATAACATCTATAAAGAATTGATACAATTCACCAAAGATAATAAAGACAGAAAAACACCCATAGATTTGCCGATAGATGTCATTCGAGAGTTTCTAATCGGCAAGGTATCGACCAGACCAACCTTGTCTGAAAGGAAGGTCTTTGTCGTCAGCGAAGCTGAAAAACTAAACGCTGCCTCGCAGAACGCACTACTAAAAGTCGTGGAAGAGCCGCCGGAATACTGCTGTATTATCCTGCTGTGCACGCGGCTGGAAAGACTTTTGCCGACCACGAAATCGAGATGCCAGCTAATCCGATTCGGCCCCATAGCAGATAATATGATAATCGAAAAGCTAAAAGAAATGGGTATCAAAGAAAGACAGGCCCAATACTTCGCTCGCCTGGCAAGGGGCAGTTTAGGTCAGGCCTGCCAATGGGCCCAACTGGAACTTGCCGATACCAATCTTTATGAAACCAAAAGGAAATTGGTTAGCTCGCTTACAAGCTACGAACTTTCCGATGCTCTGCGGTTAGCCGGCTGGCTTTTGGGTGAGAGAAAAAAGATCGCCGAGGCGTGGACCAACCTTGATGAGACCACGAGCAGAACCGACATCAATCGCAGGGCTCAAAAAACCCTTGTTCAAATAATCATATCGGCCCTGCACGATGCAATGAAACTGAACGTCACGGGGGCAGAGGGAATCATCAATTTCGACCAGCAAGAGCAGATAAAAGCGATGGCAAAGCGTTTCGACCCTGAGCGGTCGGCAGAGAAAATCGCCGATTGCTACAAAACCCTGCGTTGGATTGATTCGGCCGTCAACGAAAAGCTTATTTTCGAGCAGCTATTGCTAAATCTCGCTGAATCTGATAAAATAAGAACATAGCAATAGCAATGCCAAGATGAATATTAGAGGATACAGTTGGAATGCCGAAAACTACAGCAACAAAGCCCAAGCAGGCAAAGAAGAAAAAATATATGCTGGTTCGACACGGCCGGATGGATACGCTCGGCTGGTTCGAGCACAACGAAACCCACATACCCAAGCTGCCCACCCGGGTTGTGGTGAAAACCAAAAAAGGCCTTGAGCTGGGCCACCTCGTAGGGCAACTCAGTCCTTACAAAGCAGGACAATTTAAATTAGACCAAGGCCAAATCAAAAAATATTTTGATGACAGCAAGATTGATTACTCATTCGAGCCGAGCGGCAGATTCGTCCGATACGCAACCGCCGACGATATAAGCGAGGAAAGACATCTGAAGAAGATCACAAAAGGAGAACTTGAATGCTGCAAACGCTTCATCAAAGAACTGGAACTGCCTATGAAAATTGTCGATGCAGAACACGTGCTTGGCGGTGAACGCGTCATTTTTTACTTTATGTCTGACGGTCGGGTGGATTTCCGCGAGCTGGTCAAAAAACTCGCAGGCGAATACCAGACAAGAATCGAAATGCGCCAGATCGGCTCGCGCGACGAAGCCAAGCTCCTTGCCGATGTAGAAACCTGCGGACAGGAGTGCTGCTGCAAAAGATTTCTGAAGGTCTTAAAGCCGGTTAATATGCGAATGGCCAAGATGCAAAAGGCAACCCTCGACCCTTCCAAGATATCCGGCTATTGCGGCAGATTGAAGTGTTGTCTGCGATATGAAGACAAAACCTACATCGAACTTAAAGAACGCCTGCCAAAAAAGAACACCAGGGTAAAAACAAAATACGGCGAGGGCAAAGTTGTCGATACCCAGATATTGACACAGCTTGTTGTGGTTGAACACGCAGAAGGAGTGAGAATTGCAATTCCGGTTGAGGAGCTTGAGATAGTCTCTTCGCCGGAAACCACAAAGAAGAAGCAAAACGGGGGCCTGGAAAATAAAGAGCAGTAATCAGTAAGGAAACACTATGCCTCGCAGGATTGTTGTAACATCAGCTCTGCCCTATGCAAACGGCCCGATACACATAGGACACCTGGTCGAATATCTGCAAACCGATATCTGGGTCCGCTTCCAGAAGATGTGTGGCAATCAGTGCCTGTACTTTTGCGCCGATGACACTCACGGCACGCCGGTTATGATAAGTGCCCGCGCCGAGAAAATCAGTCCCGAAGAGCTCATCGAGCGAGTCCACAAAGAGCACAGAGCAGACTTCGACGGCTTTTACGTCGAGTTTGATAATTACTACACGACACATTCAGATGAAAACAGGCAGTTTAGCGAGCTGATTTTCAGCCGATTAAACGAGGCCGGCTCAATCGTCAAACGCAACGTCGAACAGGCCTACTGCGAAAAATGCAAGATGTCCCTGCCCGACAGATATGTTCGCGGCACCTGCCCGCGGTGCAAGGCCGAGGACCAATACGGCGATTCCTGCGAAATCTGCGGCGGGACCCATCAGCCCACCGAACTGATTAGTCCCTATTGCGCAACCTGCGGGGGCAAACCGACCCTGCAAACATCTGAACACTATTTTTTCAAACTGGCTGACTTCGAGAAACGACTAAAGGACCTTATCGCCGGCGGACATACGCAAAAGTCGGTGGCAAACAAACTCAACGAATGGTTTAAGACCGGCTTGAAGGATTGGGATATATCCCGCGACGGGCCCTATTTCGGGTTCAAAATACCAGGAGAGGAAAACAAGTTCTTCTATGTCTGGCTGGATGCCCCTATCGGATATATGGCCTCGGCCAAGAACTACTGCGGCAAAAAAGGCCTCGATTTTGACAAGCTCTGGCCGGGAACCCGCCTTGCGGGAACCAGCAGCAACGAATACGAGTTGTACCATTTCATCGGCAAAGACATTATGTACTTCCACGCACTCTTCTGGCCGGCAATGCTAATCGGGGCCGGTTTCAAAACCGCCGACAAGCTCTTCGTCCACGGCTTTTTGACCGTAAACGGCGAAAAGATGAGCAAATCACGCGGAACTTTCATAAAGGCAAGCACCTATCTGAGGCATCTCAAACCCGAATATCTGCGATATTACTACGCAAGCAAATTAACCGGCGGTATCGAAGATATAGATTTGAGCACAGAAGATTTTGTAAACAAGGCCAATTCCAATCTGGTTGGTAAGCTTGCAAACCTGGCCTCTCGTTCCGGGCCGATGCTGACAAAAAAACTTGACGCCCGGCTTGGCCGGTTGGATGAGCGGGGCAGAAAATTGGTAAATAAGCTCACCGCTGCAAAAGAGCAGATTATAGAGAACTATGAGAACCTCAATTATGCCGCCGTCGTCCGAACGATTACCGCTCTGGCCGACGAGGCAAACCGATATGTCGAGCAAAATCAACCCTGGGTAACTATAAAAACCGATTTGGAAAAAACTCGAACTACTTTAACTGCCGTGATAAACGCCGTCCGCATCCTGACGATTTACTTAAAACCCATCCTGCCAAAATATGCCAAGAAGACCGAAATTTTCCTTAACGTCGATGAATTAAAATTTGCCGATGTCGAAACAGTGTTGGAAAATCACACGATAAACGAATTTGCCAGATTAGTTGAAAGAATTGATAAAGAACAGGTGGATGCAATGATAGAAGAAAGTAAAATGGCAAATAGCAAATCGCAAATGGCGAATCGCGATATTGCGAAATTGCAAACTGAGCCAATCGGGCCGGAATGTTCAATTGAGGATTTTGGAAAGATTGACCTGCGAATCGCCAGGGTGATAAAGGCCGAGACCGTCGAAGGTGCCGATAAACTGCTGCGTCTGCAATTGGATGTTGGCGGCCTGGAAAAAAGCGTTTTAGCCGCTATAGCCCAGGCCTATAAACCCGATGAGCTGGTCGGCAAAATCGTAATCTACTTAGCCAATCTAAAGCCCAGAAAGATGAGGTTTGGCCTCAGCGAAGGTATGATTCTGGCGGCCGGGACCGGCGGAAAAGATGTCTTTATGCTCACGGCCGATGCCGGAGTCAAGCCCGGACAAAGAGTACAATAGAGCTTAAAAATGAAGAAAAGTCTCGAAAAAATTACCTTCGAAGATGGGCGATTCAGTCCCCAGGTGGTTAAGTTCGTCTATGAAGGGCTCGGCTACACCGTCAAAAAAATTGTCGCCAAGCCGAGCCACGTCAGCGGCCAAACACTTTGCGAGGGGCTAAAGCAATTGGCTGTTGAAAAGTGGGGCAGACTGGCAATGCTGGTACTAAATACAGGGGGCGTCAAAACTACTCGCGATTTCGGCGAAATCGTTTACCTGATGATAAAACATAAATGGATGAGCGCCCAGCCAACCGATACCATCGATGACTTCAACAATGTTTACGATTTCAAAACCGTCTTTAAAGACCAGTTCAAATTCTAAATTTGTACCTCAAAAATATCCTTCTGCGCCTTTAGCCAAACCGGTTAATGCAACGCCGGCGAGATGCGAGTCTTTTATTTCCGCATCATCTGGGGCCGGCTCTTTTGTCCTCCATATCTATGTTCCAGATATATTTTTGCGTTCTGTACACAACTATACATAAAAAAATGACAGATAACAGAAGGACGTAAATCAGGACTTTCTCAATAAAGCCGGTGCCGAACTTTATTATTAAACAATTCAGTATGACAAACGCGATTCTGATTTCGGTTGGCCCGGCCCATAAATACGTTATCTTAAATTCGTTGGTCGCTCCAAACGCCAGATACGAACTTACCATAAAACAGCCAAAGGCGGGGATAAAGAGATAAACAATTTCCTTGTTTAAGCCTTCAACTAAAAATGAATAACCGATGAATATCGAGCTCATAAATACAAAGTCTAAAAAGTGGTCCATAAAGAAGCCCCATTTGGGAATGCCGGTATCTCTGAATTTACCCAGAGCGCCGTCAAAAGAATCCGTAAACCATTGTAAAAATAACATTAATGATGACAGCCAGAGCCAGGAGAAATTATTTTTCGCAAGATATCCGAATAAGATTACGCCTGCCGAGAGCGGAATAGTCATTAACGTTAAGTGATAACCCTGGAGCCAGCCGGGGAACTTTGACACATTCTTGTCGATAAGCTTTCTTTCGTATTTGGCTAACAATGTTTTCATCGGCAGCTTTTTGTCCCCGCCGAACTCTTGATTATCCATTTTATTCCCTCATTATTTCGAACTACTGGATTCACGTATCAACGAAGCACCTCAACTGAGACGAGAGTCAGGACAGAAATACCAAAAACAAAATCCCCCGACTTCGGGGGATTTTGTTATCGCCTGTCTTTAATTTTGCCAGTCCAAATTTTATATCGAGATTCAGGGAACAATTATCGAATCGCTTGTCTCAACATTAGCTCCGGAATTGTAGGTCCAGCCCGATTTAACAACATTGGTCACTGTGAAGGTAAATTCTGTCCCACTTGAAGCATTCCTTACTGCGTCTGATTCTAATGTTACTTTACCTTCTGTGCCAGTTATTCCAGAGTCGGTATCAGCAGTATTGCCACTCCAAGAACCATATACCGTTGCTCCTGCTACATTACCGCTTGCGTCTTTGATGGTTACGGTTGCAAGTGCTTTTGTGAATACATTTCGCCCAGCCTTCTTTGTACTAAGGGACATCTCAATACCGGCCACATGCATCAGCGCTTCAGTGGGCTGTTCTGTAACGGTAACTGTTGCTGTATCTGTGGCTGTTAGACCACCGTTATCTGTTACTGTTAACGTGACGGTGCAAGTCTCCGCAGTTAAATAGGCGTGAGTGGTCGTTATACCGCTGCCTGTTACTCCATCGCCGAAGTCCCAGGCGTATGCAGCTACGCCGTCGTCGATATCGTAGGAGCCCGAACCATCAAATGTAACTTCTTCACCCACCAGGGCAGTTTGGTCTGGACCTGCATCTGCCACTGGTGGATCGTTGACCTCATCAATAGTAGCGGTTGTAGTAGATGGACTGGAATTTACCTTACCATCATTTACGACCAACGTAACCGTATATTCTCCACCAGCAGTGTAAGTATGGGTCGGGCTTACCCCAGCCCCAGTTGTGCCGTCACCAAAATCCCAGGAGTAGGTCAGTGGGTCATCATCCGGGTCGTAAGAACCGGAACCATCGAATGTCACAGCAGTATCCTCTGTCCCTGTGTAAGGGCCATCTGCATCTGCTACCGGTTCATTGTTAGGTACCGAGGTGTAATTCAGGGCAGCGAAGGCATCTACTATACCCCAGCCATACTCTGAATCCCAACCAGAAGCCCCTTTATCTTCTGCGGTAGACTGTAGAGCTTCCCTGACTTCATCCGGCGTAGTCGCCACGCCATTGGCGATTAGCAGGGCCGCCACTCCGGAAACATGGGGAGCGGCCATAGAGGTACCGTGATAAAACCAGTAACCCCAATCGTTAATTCTGCGGCCAAATGTTTGTTGGAGGACGCCATCGCCATAATCATCCCCGTTTTGATCTACGTTTAGATCCCCACCCGGTGCCGTCAGATCCAAGGAAGGTCCTCCATTAGAATAATAAGCTACCGCTTCATCGTATCTGGTAGCGCCAACTGCGATACAGTAAGCATCATAGGCTGCAGGATAACCCACCGTGGTTGCTGAGCCATCGTTTCCTGATGAGCAAACTATGGTGACGCCCATTTCGTAGGCATAAGCAATAGCATTCTCCAGGGTAGTCGATCCGCTGGAGCCTCCTAAGCTCATATTAATCACATCTGCGCCATTATCAGCAGCAAAGTAGATGCCATCAGCGATATCTGCATAAGTCCCGGAACCTCTTTTATTCAGTACCTTTACCGGCATAATAATGGAGCAGTTAAAGGCTATTCCGGCTACCCCCAGAGCATTATCTGTACTTTGAGCGATGGTTCCTGTAACGTGGGTCCCATGCCCCTCGTCATCGTTAGGATGCTCATCATCATTAACAAAGTCCCAACCGGCTTGAAAAGCAGTTTCAGCTAAATCTGGCGCCTGTTCATACTTATCATAATTTTCATAAGCTACTCCAGTGTCTATCACGGCCACAATCACTCCGTAACCAGTAGAAATATCCCAGGCCGACTCCATATTAATGCCGCCATAGACAGGATTGTCGAGGTGCCACTGAAATGAGTAGTAGGGGTCATTGGGAACCAGATGGGCGTGGGCGATATAGTTTAGCTCAGCATATTCAACGTTGGGGTTTCTCTTATAAATCTCCACCATTTGAGCGAGCGTTCTTCCCCTTGGAATCCGTAATCTCTTAAAGCCGGCAAATGGGCTGGTAGAGAGTACGGAGGTACCGTGCTTTGAATTTAAATTGGCTATCACATCCCCAAGGGTCCCTGGCTTGAATTTGACGATGATCTCGCCGGGAACGTGCTTCTGGCCAGCTCTGGTCAACGCCCTTTCAAAGATTTGGGCCTCGGCCAACCCTTTCTGTGTAAAGGTTGAACCAAACAACAACACAATCCCTAAAATCCAACATATCTTTCTCATAATATTTCTCCTTTTTGAGATTTATAAAGACGATTTTATTTCGCTATAATTAAACGGAACAATCTGCTGCGTCATTCATCAGCGTCTTTCCCACAATGCGTTTCTTCGCAACAAATATTATCTATTGGCAAGCATTGGCTTACAAGCATATATCGACTTTTGATGTGATTTTCCTTTAAACCCTATTCTCCTCCACCCCCCAAACTTTTCCAAAAAACAGCTTATCACATTAAAATGCAGAAGTCAAGAAATTTATCCAAAATATTTCACAAATTTTTTTTGAGGGTTTCTTCCTGCACATAGGTCTAACTGCTTGTATCTTATGGATTTATGAAGCCAAAACGCAAACAGAAAGGCCTTTAGCATCACAGAGTGTCAATCAGAACCCATCGGTTTTTCAGGTCCTGGACGCAAGGGAGTTTTGGCTGATTTCAACGGCGGTGAGCCTGACTATGTCTTTTGTATTATATCACATCAGGTCAGAAATTTCAGGATGATATTTTTATAATACTCGACTGCCTTTTCTACATCGTCGATGTCAATGTATTCGTTCGGCTTATGGCAGAGATGCGACTTGCCTGGCCCGAATATCACCACCGGCGCACCCAAAGGTGCAAAATGAGGCCCATCCGTAGTAAAACCGACCGCCTTGGTTTTACTAATTCTGACAGCAGAACAGAAATCCTTTACGAAATCGCAGCTCGAATCGGTTTCTAATGCGCCGACGCTTCGCACAATGGAAACCTCCGCATCAAATTGAGAATTCTTCGATTTCAATTTTGCAAAGATTTTGTGGAAATCGTCAATAATATCCTGATGATTTTGACTCGGCACCGTGCGGATGTCTATCCCGATATCGCACTTATCCGGAACAACATTAATTGCCTTGCCGCCCTGTATTGTATTTATACTCATAGAGCACTCGCCCAATAGCTCGTGGGGCTCAAAGTCAATTTTGTAGTTTTCCAATTCGACCAGCAGGGCTTTCATTGAAGTTATCGCATTTACCCCTAAATGCGGCGTCGAGCCGTGAGCGGCTTTGCCGCGGGTCGTAACTTTTAGCCACAACAATCCGCGATGGGCGGTAACAATCTCAAAATCTGTCGGCTCAGGGATAACCACGCCGGCAAGGGCCGGCAATTGCTCACTGTAGTTGCTGATAAAACTTTTCGCCCCGCAGCTATCAGTCTCTTCTCCCGCAGCGGCAAAAAGAATAATATCACCCTGTAACTTCACCCCGGAGGCGACAATCTGCCTGAGGGCAGTAACCGCCGCAGTAATTCCACCCTTCATATCAGCCGAGCCCCTGCCGTAGATTTTGCCGTCACTTTCAACCCCCGCAAAGGGGGCATATTCCCACTTCGCCTCGCCCGGTGGAACAACATCAAGATGGCAGACAAATAAAATCGCCCCCTTGCGCCCGGTCGATTTTACCCGTGCAACAAGATTTGCCCTGGTTTGGTCCCAGCTATCTATGCGAGCATCTATCCCTGACCGGGCGAGCTCGGCCGAAATTATCTCTGCCGCTGCCAATTCACCCTTCTGGACGGTCGTTTCAGCCTGAACAAGTTTTCTCAACAGGTCTTTCATCCTTCGACTCCTTTCAGTCGCTCAGGATGAACCCTGAGCAAAGTCGAATGGGTTCATAGCACAGCGTTCCCATTTTGCGGGGTCTTCTGCAATTATACAATCAGCCACCACAAAATAAAAACAGATTAACTACGAATTAACACAAATTGAAACAAATTAAAAACTTAAAAGTCAACATCAAGAATTAGTAACAATTCATGAAAATTCGTGGCTAAAGATGGATGTCAAGTTTGCATCTATGATATGCCCTCCGCTATTGGCTCCATTTCAAGCAAAAAAATTTTACAGCCCAAGCCGAGAGGATGGTCAATTCGACAGGTTGACCGCAGTGTCGCCATTAACTATAATGCGGAAAATACAAGGCAACAACAAGAAAAACATGAAAGGCGCCGCTGATATGAACACAAATGATTCTGCTGCCTCGGTTGACTTTATCCGAACTATCGTCGCGGAAGACTTGAAGACAGGTAAATACAATGGTAGGGTTCATACCCGATTCCCTCCTGAGCCAAATGGCTATCTACATATCGGACATGCCAAGAGCATCTGCCTGAATTTCGGTATCGCCGCGGAAAACGCCGGCGGCCTGTGCAATCTGCGGTTCGACGATACCAATCCAATCAAAGAAGAAGAAGAATACATCGAATCTATCAAGCAGGACATTCGATGGCTTGGGTTCGATTGGGGTAACCAGCTGTTCTACGCATCGGACTACTTCGAGCAAATGTATCGGTACGCTGTGCAGCTCATCGAAGCCGGCAAGGCCTACGTTTGCGACCTCAGCGCCGTGCAAATCCGAGAATATCGCGGCACCCT
>Ga0209986_10005577_pt1 | contig 10412 bp, 11 predicted proteins | sample BlataG_FD_183168 | JGI IMG/M metagenome (GOLD analysis project Ga0209986, IMG submission 183168) | Deep subsurface microbial communities from Black Sea to uncover new lineages of life (NeLLi) - Black_00105 metaG (SPAdes) (version 2) | ecosystem: Environmental > Aquatic > Marine > Oceanic >...
CGTCAAGTACGCAAGTCCCAGCGCAGCAGAAGATGTTAAGTATATCATAGCTGTGTTGCAGCCTGTTCTGGCGCTGTGGATTTATAGTATTGCGACAGAGGATGCGGCCCGACTCCGGAGCGGGGGGACGCCAGGAAGAAGTTAGCGATGAACCTATTTCAAAACCCTTCCTTCGAGGAGGGGGCATACGAGTGGGGCGGCCACGACAATATCCGCGTTCCTAACAAGTGGGGGTTCTGGCGTGCTGATGCGTCCACGCCCAACAAGTGGGACGAGCACGGCACTTCATTCTGGCAACCAGAGGCGCACGTTCTCCATAGGTCGGATATTCCTCCCGAAGAGTGGGGTGACTTTTTCGTCCACGGCGATCATATGTGGAAGTGTTTTGGTCGCTGGCGTTCTATCTATGTTCGTCTCTCGCAGCCCGTATCCTTAGAGGTGCGCCCGTACCATTTCTCCATCAACATCTTCCCCGACTTGTTCACGGGCAAGACTGGTGCGGGAGAGAAGATTCTTCCTCTCGATCCGCAGAGCGGGATGATTGGGTTCTTTTGCGGTGTGCGTTATGTCCACTGGCAATCGTTGCAACCGTATCTCCAGAACAACCGTTACGAGTGTGAGTTTTCGGTTGAGGAACCAGGCGTGTACGCATTAGGAATAGATGTCATATTACCTCACCCGCTGGAGGGGAACGGTATATTCGTTGATGCGTTTGAGTTGCGCGATATGACGGAAACTGTACCCAATCCGCACACCAGAACGGTTCATCTTGCGCCGGAGAACACGTCGCAGTACGAGTTAGCGCAAGTGCTAGTGGAAGCTTACCCCAACCTTAGCTCCATTGTGTTTAACCGAGAAGATGCGCTTGTGACGCATCCGGATGTAACAGCTCGGAACGTCCACGTCTGGAACGCTTGGCGCTGGGGCGGGAAAGAGGAGTTGCGCAAATTCGCAGGGTTACATTACCCTCCGCAACCCAACTGGATATGGCACAGTTTCAAGAAGGACGAGACGATTTGGGATAGTGACATAAGGGATGAGTTGGCTACCAACCCTGGTCCTTACACGAGTCCCATACTGAACGAGCAAGGGGGGTGGTGGAAACGAGAGTTGGTACAGATTGACGGGGTGACGATTCACCACACGTTGTCCGATTCCCCCCACGCGACAGCCGCCTATTACGTCCAGAAAGACGGTGGGCGTCCCACACTTCCCTACACGTTCTGGATCACACAAACGGGAGAGATACTATGGTGCGTTGATCTGGAAGAAGGACTCTGGCACGATCATTGCTCAAATTTTAATACCCACTTGTCAGTCGGACTAGCGGGGCGGTTACACGAGTATCGTCCGTCCGAGGCGCAATTGGATGCGGCGACAAAGTTGTGTGCGTGGGCGGTGGACGACATAGGTGACGTGAAGGGGCATATGGATTATTATCCCACCGTCTGTCCTGGGTGGGCGTCTGCTGCCAGCGGATACTGGAAAGAGGATTTTTACATCAAGTTACGTGCGTTACTGGACATCCCCAACCCCCCACTTGACACACCCAATACGTTATTGACCTTGCATATGCAGAGGAGCGAGCACGGCTGGGTGGAGTGGGTGAGAGACGTGCAACCGGAAGTCGTCAAGTTGGTAGGCGAGTTTGAGAGAGCGGCAGAGGTCAAGGCTGTGTCCCCCCACACTCTCGTCTGGATTCGTCAGGTTGATGACGATACGGGGAAGTACATCGGGAAAGATGTGAGCGGTGTGTGGGAACCTGGCCCTCCACCAGACGCAGCCGCCAGAATGTTTCTCGACACGTTCTGGCCGGAAGGGGAAACTCCCACTTGGCTCCCATACGTTGACATCATCTCTGGTTTGAATGAGACGATTGCGACCGGCAACACGGTAGGCACGCAACACGCAGTTGCGTTTGAGGTAGCATTCTCTGATTTGGTTGCATCGTTAGGAACGCACGTCAAGGCGTCCCTTCTCGCAACCGCTGTCGGCAATCCTGGGCACAACGAGGTGGAGCTGCTACTACCAGCAGCGCGTGCGGCAATCCGCAACGGACACTATCTTGATTCGCACCTTTACTTCCCTTGCAACCCCATTCGCGCTGAGAGATGGATGGAAGAGGAGGGGCTGCACCACCATATGCGGAGTCTGTTGTCCTGGGACCCGGTGTTTGCGTCTCACGGGTTGTATCCGATGTATCTGGCGGGAGAGTGTGGGTGTATCGGTGCGGACGTGCGGGAGGATGGAAGACCGCGCGGCTACATCGACTTTACGGCGGGGTTCCGGCATTCTGGGAGTTTGAATGGGGACTGGCCGCGCTATCTAGCTTTGCTATTGCGGCACAAAGAGATGATAGAGGAGTGGAATCGGACACACGGCAACAGGTTCCGGGGGATGGCGATATTTACGACGGTGGGACCTGGAACGACATGGCGCAACTTTGATTTGTATCAAGAGCAACTGGTGGATTTAGCAGCAGCATTGACATGAGTGATAACATAATAGCCCTCGTTCAAGACGTCCGGATTGTGTTGTATTTTATTACAATAGCATGTTCGTTTGGAATGGCGGCAATGTTATTTGGTATACAAGATATTCTCGCCAGGACGCTTGCGGCAGTGATGTTGTCAAATGGACTCAATGCTTTTCTGTTAGCGTTTCTGTTGGTACTGATTATCAATACGGAAGAGGCGGGATCATTGCAGTTCAGGAACATTGTGTTATTTCTCAATGCCTTTCTGATGGCATTAACATCTGCTGGGGCGCTATTTGTCTTCTGGCGCGTGCAGCAGAATCACAAGGAAGATGATGGTTAGTGCAACAGCATTTTGGGTGATATTCATCGTCATCTTTGCGCTCATACTATATCTGCTCTGGAGAGCTTGGAAGGAAGATTGAAAGTGCCAGACTTTGGATTCTTGCAGTGGGGCGCATTGGGGATACTGGGAGTTGTGCTATGGTGGGTGTGGAAGCGGCAAGAGAAGCAGGATGCGGCGATGGAAGCACGATTAGTCAAACGCGATGAATTTATGGAGAAGTTGGTTACGAAGAGCCAAGAGAATAGCGACAATGCTCAACGGAAGTTCGAGAACATCGCTGTCAGAGCGGCTGAGTCAAATGTCGTGTTGGCAAACGCGCTGGAAAAATTGGGTACATCCTTGAAGGGAGTTGAGACTGTTCAAGATGGGCTGACTGAAGGTCAAAAGGGATTGTCAGAAGAACATGCTGGAATCCGTGGCGACATCGCAAATCTCAAATCAATTGAATAGTGAAAACGGAGCATACGATCTCTATGCGTGCCGGTTGATGGTGGTGCGCGTATTATGGGATGCGATGGTGGATTATGTGCGTCGGTTTGATTCACGTCACTACGAAGCCAAGGAATTTCTGTTCTCGTCTGGGGGCTGGTACTTGTTTGAATGTTTACAAGTGTCCCCCGATGCGGCACTAACCGCTATCCACGCGAGGCGACTGGAGTTCAAGAAGAAGGTGTTGATGGCATACGTTGATCCCGTTTACGAGAATGAGTTGAGAGAGTGGTGGATGGATTGGTACGGGACGGGATTCCCGTCAATGGTGTAAAATGCAAAGGCAGTGGGCGCAGTACCAATTCTCTAATGAGGATATTGCAGAAGCTCTCAAACAGACTGAGGGTGACTTGGACGCTGCCACTAAGATTGTGGGGTGTTCCAGAACTACTATGCTGCGGCGTGTTGGGCGTGTGCCGGAACTGGCAGAGCTTTGCACCACTGTTGTCGGTACGCGCTTCAAGTATTCCACCGAGGTGATGATTAACGCATTAAGACAAACGAACGGGAACATAAGCCAAACAGCCAATGTCGTTGGCTGTGCGCGTCTTACAGTCATCACTTACATTGATCGAATACCAGAGATACGCGAAGTCTATATGGAGGAGACGGAGCGGCTGAAGGACTTGGCTGTCACCCGTCTCTATGAGGCAGTAGACCGAGGCGAGCCGTGGGCCGTCAGGTTGGCTATTCTCTATCACGATTCGTTGTTCCGACTTTATGCGGGTGAAGAGGCTACGAAACAAGCGTCGGCTAGGAATGGTGGCGTTGATTTAGAGGCATTATCGGATGAACAGCTTGATCAGCTATATGCAATCTCCCAGCGCATCGAGGGGTATAAAGAAGGAGTTATCGAGGCGCAGGTTGATTGATTTTACTACCTATACCTTCCCAACCTACAAAGTGGACCCATTCCACCGCTTTGTGGCACATCATCTGGACAAGGTAGTAAGGGGCGAGACAGACAAGCTGATGATTTTCGCAAGTCCGCAAAGTGGCAAAAGCGAGCTTGTGTCTGTCAGGTTCCCCGCCTTCTGGTTGGCTCAAAGGTCACAAGAGCCTATCATCATCACCAGTTATGGGTCGAATCTGGCACAATCAAAAAGCCGCCATTCAAGGGCCATTGTGGAGTCAAGTGAGTTTGCCGAATTGTTCCCCGACATCAAGACGAACCCGGAGAGCCGTGCGGTAGATTTGTGGGAGTTGGCACGACCGGCGCGAAGCCAAGTCCGTGCGGCTGGTGTTGGCGCAGGTCTTACAGGCCATCCGGCGGCGCTGGGTATTATAGATGACCCGGTGGAGAGTTGGGCGGTTGCGCAATCCGAGCGTCAGAGAGACGTAGCGTGGGAGTGGTATCAAGGTACGTTCAGAACCCGTGTGTGGGAGAACGGCGCTATAGTTATTATTATGACGAGATGGCACCCAGATGACCTCGCTGGCAAGTTGCTGCAAGAGCAAGGTGATGAGTGGACCATCTTGCGTCTCCCAGCCTTGGCTGAGGAACAAGACGAGCGTGACTTTATCAACAAGAGCCAAGGGCTTCCCACAGGGCAACCTGACCCATTGGGACGCAAGCCTGGTGAACCCCTCACCCCTTCCCGGTTCAGCCGTGAGGCTCTTTTGAAGATCAAAAAAGACGTTGGTTCGATGGTGTGGGCGGCTGAGTACCAGGGCGCTCCCGTTCTCGCTGAAGGGAATTTGTTCAAGCGCGACTGGTTCTACATCGTTGAACGTGTGCCGGAGGACATTAAGCGCCGCGCACGCTATTGGGACTTTGCATCGTTACGGGACGGCAAGTCCAAGACGAGCGGCGTCCTCCTATCTATTGACAGACAAGGCATTATTTACATAGAAGATGTAGCGGTAGGAGGGTGGACGCCTAACGAGCGCAACAACGTCATCAGACTCAAGGCTGCACAGGACCACGAACGGTACGGCAATTACGGAAGGATGTGGTTTGAGCAAGAGCCTGGGTCTGCTGGTAAAGAGGTGGCTGAGAGTATGGTGCGCTTGCTAGAGGGGTATTCTGTGCGTCCTGACCGGCCTACTGGAGAAAAGGACGTGCGCTTAGAGCCGTTCCGGGCGCAGGCGGAAGGGGGGAACATCCGCTTGTTACGTGGCGCGTGGAATGAGGAGTACATAAACGAGCTGTGTGCTGTCCCGAACGGGATGTTCAGGGACCAGGCGGACGCTACTGCTGGTGCCTACAACCGGCTCGCCGGTCGCCACATTACTGTAGCAACATTCGCTGACAAGGGTGCAAAAGTATCCACGTCGGTGTTTTAGAGGACCAAAGCGATGACTGAATTAGTAAAACCACAAGTCAGGGGGACGGTACAGAGTAGCGTAAGGGCTGACACGGCTACTTCTGTAGGCTTGATGTACTGGATGTCGCAAGCCGGAACGATGATTGCTCCCTGGTGGTCAACCACTAGGGACCATCAACTGCGGAACTTCTGGAAGGACTCTGACCATTTCGCTGGTGCGATGTATATGATAAGTGCCAAGCTGACCAGCGTTCCGTGGCGCGTAGAACCCAGGGATATGAGCGTGCGCCGCTACATCAAACAAGCGGACCACTACAACGCACTTCTGTCCGAGGGAATTGCATTCGGGAAGGGCTGGGAGGAGTTCTGGTCACGCTTCTTCGAGGATTATTGGTGCAGCGATAATGGCGCTTTTGCAGAAGTGATTGGGGCTGGCAATCCCAGTGGTCCCATCAAGGGACCAGTCATAGGAGTGGCTAACCTGGATTCCCTCCGCTGCATGAGGACGAGTAATCCTATCTACCCCGTTATCTACCAAGACCTTGACGGCAAGCGGTATAAGTTCCACTACACAAGGGTCATGTACGCTGCACAGATGTCGTCCTCAGCCGCAGAGATGAACGCCGTAGGATTTTGCTGGTTGAGCCGCTGTATCAACGCTGCGCAAGAGCTTGTAGACCAAACGATCTACAAGCAGGAGAAGATTGGCAGCAGACCTCCGCGCCAGATTCTCTTTGCACCGGGGATGGACGCTGAAGAAGTGACGGGTGCGGTGAGGATGGCTAACGAGTCGATGGATAACCAGGGCTTGAGCCGATTCGCCAAGACGGTGGTGATAGGCGCTCTCAACCCCGACTCCCGACTCGACTTGATAGACTTGGCGAGCCTTCCAGACGGATTTAACGAAGAGGTGTCTAACCGGCTGGGGATGTACATCATGGCGTTGACAGGTGGATTCCCTCCGCGCTGGATATGGCCTGCAACGTCAGTAGGTGCGACGAAGGCTGATGCTCTGTACCAGCATATTGCTGGCACGGGGGGCGGAGCTTCTCGTCACCTGAATATGATGCGCAACCTCATCGGTGGCAATTTGAGAGGTAACGTACACGGATTGGGTAAGGTTCTCCCCAAGTCCTTGAGGCTTGTGATAGACTACCAGGACGACGAGCAGGATAGGATGCAGGCGGACATCAAGCGCGTGCGAGCGGAAGCGCGGCGCGTTGACCTTGAGATGGGGATGACGACGGTGCGTGTAGAGCGCGAAAGGATGTTGCAAAATGGTGAGGTAACGGACGCGCAGTTTGCGCAGATGGAACTTGAAGATGGAAGGTTGCCATCGGGTGATGATGTGCTGGTTGTGTTTGCTGACCCAGAGTCCGAGTACGCAGAACTGGTGGATATTGGCATTCCCGACCCGCTGCTCATCAGCCAGAACGATCCAGAAGTGGTGCTGGTAGCTATTGAGAAGAAGCGGGTGGAAGTCTTGAACGCTATTGCCGTAGCGACCATCAAGCGGGACAAGGAACGTGCTGAGTGGGCGCTCAAGTCGCTTGACCACCTGCGCTCGCTGTACGAGGCAGAGCAAGCTCTGATGGAAGTGGAAGAAGAATCTCTCGCGGGGGCGGCGGAAGAAGAGGGTGTTACTGACCCTGCGGGCAGCACGGGAAACAACGGCAGTTCCGACGGTGGTTCTCGGAATAGTAGACAGGTTGGGTTCCAGACGGAACCAGATGAGTTGCCAGAGGAGTAGTAGCGATGGCTGTTAGCGTTGAGATCAAGGTTATTCTTCCAAAACGTCTAAAGTCAGATGAGATTGCGCGACGAGGATTGCTCAACCCGTTGCGTAAGTTCACTACCGTTATCAAAAAGGACTTCCAGGCGACTACAAAAGGCTGGAATCACCAACCTAAGTTTGAAACAAAGATTGGCTTGACGCGATTGGGACCAGATGCAAGCGTCTCCGTCTCCACGACTGATGAGCGATATGGATGGATCAACAACGGCACGCCTGCACGCACAATTACGCCCGTTAGAGCGCCTGCATTGCGGTTTCCCTATCAAGGTCCGGGTGTGAGCTACAAGGCCAAGACAAAGCGGCGCGTTATAGGCTCTGGCTCTCATTGGCAGAAGTTGGGACCAGTTCAGCAATTTGCTGCTGTCAACAATCCTGGCATCGAGCCGCGTGAGTTCGATATAGCGATTGCCGAGAAGGAACAAAAGCCTTTCGAGAATATGATAAAGAGTGAGCTGAGCAAGGCGGCGAACAATGCGTTCTAATACGAGAGAGAGACGGGCGCTGACCCCACAAGAACAGGAACGATTGGCGGAGGAGGAACGTATCCGCCGCAGAACCGCTCTGTATCGGTGCATCATCTCGCATCTGGTTGGCATTGTCACCGCAGTCGCAGAGCTTGACTTGGGTTTTAAGGTAGACCTCAAGAAACGAGGGTAGGAGACGAAAGATGGGACGAATAAGAAGGAGAAGTAGATGAAGGGACATTACAGGACTGGCATACGGCTTTTGAAGTATCTGGGCGGAGAAGTGCTTACGCCGGGAGGTGTTTCCGTCCAGGCGAACTTGCCCTCCGAAGCGACCATTGTTGATATTGGGGTAGAGGGGCAAAATCCTTGTTATTTTGCCATCAACGGGACGTTTGCGTTGGCAACATCGCCGGGGTATGTGCCATCGGAAGAAGTAATGCAGATTGGGCCTATTGGTAATTTTACCCGGCTGGATATTCTGAGTAGCAGCACGGTGCATTTGTCGTATTACCGAGATGGTTAGACAATACAAACCAGATAGACACAGGCTGATATAACCTTTATCATATAGATACGGTCGTCAAGTACGACTCTACTTCCCTTGTCTCGCACAATGGGATACTAGAGTCGTTTTTGCGTGAGGAGGTGGGAATGCCAGGAAAGGCAATTTTAGATACGAATACAACTTTTCCCACTGTGAACGTCAATGTCAACTACGTTCCGGTTGAAAAGGCTGGATTGGGACGGATGGGTGGGGACGCGGAAGGACCGGGTGGCGTCTGCGCTTGTCCGGAATGTGATTACGAGACGGACCACGAGACTGGAAAGTCCTGCGCTGATATGACGTGTCCGGAGTGCGGCGCGAAGTTGGTGAGGAAAGCCGAAGGCGATTCCGACAAGTCCGTATGGACATCCAGCTACGTCTCGAATTTGCCGGACAGTTCGTTCCTATTTATCGAGAGCGGCGGCAAGAAGGACTCGTCGGGCAAGACTGCGCCACGCTCGAAGCGGCACCTTCCGATAAGAGATAAAAATTCTCGTGTGGATTTGCCGCATCTCCGCAACGCCATCAGTCGTCTTGGGCAACCGGCAACGGGTAAAGGGTGGAAGGGGTTCAACCGTAAGGCGCTGTTAGCAAAGGCGCAGGGGATGTTGAAGCGGCAACGTGCCGTTAAGGATGCGTTGGACGCCAGGGATGGAATCCCACCTGCAAGTGATGAGCCAGAGCCACTGACGCTGTGGAAGGAGGCGGACGGCACCACCCGGTTCTTGGCGTTATTCTCCAACAACTTCCGCGACGACGATAACCCACCGGAGATCATATCAGCCGACGCGCATCGGGACTTTGTAAAGGCTACGGATGCTGGCGAGTGGGATTATCCAGAGTTGTGGGTGTGGCACGTTAAGGGGAGCAGGTACGGGAAGACGGACTTGTTGGCTTACGATGAGGCTACGGGGATGACGATAGCGGTGGGAAATATTGACGAAGGTTGTGAACACATCGCCCAGAAGTGTGCTGAGTTGGGGGATGTGATGAGTCACGGGATGCCAGCATCGGAGATCAGGCGGTCCGACGCTGACGATAGCATCATAGTGCGTTATCGCAGTAGCGAGATAAGCACGTTACCGCTGGACGCAGCGGCAAACAAGCGCACGCTTTTTAGTTTAGTTAAGGAGGTACAAGAACAAATGGCAATTCCAGATGAGAAGGTAGAAGGGCTTGCCGAGCGTGGCGTGGACGTTGATGCGTTGAACGCACGTCTCGAATCAGAGAAACAGCAAGCCGAAGAGGAAGGACGGGACAGCAAGGAGATCGTTGTCGAGCCTATCGTTGAGGAAGTGGTTGAGGGGCAGACGGTTGCTGAGACGGAACCTGTTGAGGAAGTGGTTGAGGGGCAGACGGTTGCTGAGACGGAACCTGTTGAGGAAGTCAAGGAAGAGGTTGTTGCTCCTCCAGAGGAAACTGTTCCGAGCACCGAACCTGTATTCGACGCCAAGGCGTTTGCTGCCGAGGTGGGGCAGGTGATGCAGCAGGCGTTGGCTCCGATCAACGAGCGTCTTGGGCATTTGGACGATGAGTTGAAAGCTCTGAAAAGCCAGCAACAGGAACAGTCAGCCGAGCAGAAGGCAACTGAAGAGACGCTGGAAGCTCTCACCCCCGCAGCGAGTTCGTTCGGGTCGATCATCAAGTCGATGGTGATTGGTGACGAGTCGGTCTACGTGGACGGTCGAACCAAGGAAGCACTGGACGGTCCCAAGGAGGCGGCATCGCCAACGACCTCGGTGACGGGCGTTGATTTTATCGACAAGATGATTGCTGGTGGCGAGTGGAAAGACTCGTTCCCGGTGAAACAGTAAATAGGAGGTTGAGTGAGAATGGATGACAAATTGGTACAAGCTCTGATTGATGCGGTGGGTCAGCAAACCGCCGCACTCAAGCAGATGAACGAGAGTAACGGCACCGAAAAGGCTGCGGCTGGGGTCATGACTGCTGCGGCCTTGCACGGGCCTGGTGGCGTTTTCCAGGGACCGGGGTTGTCACGCGATGTCATTACGGCACACGTGCGCCCAG
>Ga0209986_10005578_pt1 | contig 10412 bp, 9 predicted proteins | sample BlataG_FD_183168 | JGI IMG/M metagenome (GOLD analysis project Ga0209986, IMG submission 183168) | Deep subsurface microbial communities from Black Sea to uncover new lineages of life (NeLLi) - Black_00105 metaG (SPAdes) (version 2) | ecosystem: Environmental > Aquatic > Marine > Oceanic >...
GCTATCACTATTATCAAGACAAGCAAAAGCAGTACCAAGGCTCCACCTATAAGCACAATCGGATTTTCGAGCAGTGAGGATAAAGGTGACTCTGTAGTAGTCGGCTGCGTTGTCGGAGGCTGTGTACTCAGCGGCTGCGTTGTTGGTGCAGCAACTTCTCCTGTGATTGTAAAGGATGCAGAGTATTCTCCAGAATTTAATGTGTGGAGTACTATCTTATAACTTCCCTCAGAAACTTTTTCGCCAAGGTTATTTTTCTGATTCCATGTCCAGTTCATGTATCCAGTTACTTCCGTGATCACCTCTGCAGCTACTGGTGTATAAACCTCGAAGAGTCCTCCTTCTATTTTAAATACAGTCCAGGGCGCCGTATTCGGTAGCTGTATAGGCGTGGCACCTGTACTTTCCAGATACATCTCCACAGCTTCACCCTGTTTGTACTGTGGTTTGCTCAATGAGAGCATTCCCGTGGCGGGAGGAGTAGTCGTTGGAGAGGGAGTTGTAGGTGCAGGTGTAGTAGGAGAGGGCGTAGTGGGTGAAGGTATCTTTTCCAGTGTTAAATAAATAGTGTCTGTCTCTCCAGCTTCCACATGTACGCTCTCAGAATCTTCTTCGTATCCAGATTTTGAAGCTTTAACTGTATAATTGCCTGGAGAAAGACCTGAGATCGTGTACTCGCCATCAGGATTTGTCTTTCCTTTATACGATCCATCTAGGTATACATTTGCGTCTTCTAGCCTATTTTCATCTTGATCTTTTACTATAACTTTTATATCTCCTGTATTTTCTTTGGCATAGAAACTACAAGTATCAGAAGCATTTTCGCTACCCACAGAAGCAGAGATTGTTAATTTATGTTCTCCAGTAGGAGTACCTACAGTGCCAGTTGTGTAATGTGTTCCTGCAGAGACGGATTGAGTTGGAACTGTAGTCTTTGTCCCTTCTGAAGTTGTTACTTTTATTGTTATGTAGCAGGCTTTATTCACTTCAAAGTAAATTTTTATAGGATCGCCAATATTGTATGTAGAACCACAGCCCTTATCTACCCACATGTTCACGCTAAGCGGAGCAGATTGTATTTTAAATGTATCTATCCATGTATTACTCCCAATACTGACTCTAACTCTGTAATTTGCATCGTCTATAGGGATCATAGCATTTGATGTCTGGTTCCAAGACCATGTTTTCGATTGTCCAGGATGAATTGTCCATGGTATTATAGCAGCAGCGGGTACATAGCAGTTTTGCCATACCCCTGTGATGTATTTCTGGATTACCCACGGATTGATATCGTTGGAAGTAATATCTGTCGTACCGGTATTTTTTAAGGTAAAGTATACGGTCTCGCCAAGAGAGTAAGTAGATTTATCTGTCTGAAGTGTTGCACTTGTTACTCCCGTTGTGTAGTTTATTGTGAGTGTCGGGCCTGAGAAGACTATCTTATCAACACTCCCATCATTATCGCTCTTTGAGGTAAACCTCAGTCTCACCTGGAATCTCTTATATCCCAGTGAAAACTCATTCTTCACGGCAGTTGTAACATCTTTAGCGGTAGTTGGCTTACTTACATAGTTGCAAAAGTACGTTATTGATGCTGTGTTATAATCCCCACTGTCAAGTGTACCTCCGTATCGTATTTGCTCCAAAATCATATTTCCCAGATCTCCGAAAGGATCGCCCATTGTTGTGGACGATGTCAAATTGAGATATGCACTCGTTATGTTGGCTCCCGCAGGGAGACTTGAGAGATCGAAACTCAGAAAACATCTTCTTCCCAAGTTCGGAACATTATCCCCTGCAGCATAGTTGGAGGAACCTGTCCATACACTTCCACTTGATTGTACTTCTCCACTGATCGAGGAAGTTGGTGTTTTTAATAGAGTCGCTGCTTCTATATTTGTCAAACCTACAAGCAAACATATAGTTAAAAATCCTATAATTTTTCTTTTCATAATATGATTATCTTCACTATAACTATATATATTTTTCTAATAAAAATCGATTTAAATTTAGTTAATAGCCGTACTCTATAACAGCAATAGAAAGATTTTTATATTAAATAGAAATACTTTTATCGATTACAATGATAGACCCGATACATATTGTTATAGCATTTGCAATTTGTTCTGTAATAGGATTGCCGTCTTATAAAATGAATGTAGTTGATTTTTCTGGGCTTTTAAGTGGATATATAGTAGGAATGGGAGTAATCCTCTTTACAGATTTGAAATGGTTTATTTTGATCTTCATGTTCTTTTTCCTTTCTGGTGCTGCAACTAAATATAAATATGATCAGAAGAAAAAGAGGGGAGTTGCACAGGGGAAAAAGGGAGCCAGAGGATATTTGAATGTTTTCGGCAACGGATTGGTAGCGTTGTCTTTTGCAGTTTTCGAAGGAGTTATTGGAGGCGAGTTCTTTTTGGCGGGATATCTTGCAGCGATAGCTTCTGCAACTTCTGACACAGCGGGAGGGGAGATAGGGAGATTATCAAAACACAAGCCGAGATTGATAACGAACTTCAAGGAGGTACCTACTGGAGCAGAAGGAGCTATATCTATCCTCGGAGAAACTGCTGAATTCCTCATAGCTTTGTTTATAGGAGTTTTAGCCTTTGGAATGGGAATGGATCATAGCATTAATCCTATAATCGTAGCTACATTGGGAGGATTCATAGGCGCAAATATAGACAGTGTTCTTGGTGCCACTGTGGAGACAAATGTACAATGGTGGGGCAATAACTGGACAAACTTCATCTCTACTCTGTTAGGCGCTGTTGCTGGAGTAGGCATATACTATCTTTTATAACCTTCTTTTTACAGCTCTGTCATAAAGGAGCCAGTTTTCCTTCCATTGGGGGTTTTTCTCCTCTAACAATTCCAGAACTTTCTCTCTAAGTTCCTCTGCATCTGTTTTTTCTTTCAGAGTTCTTTTTATTTCATTGGATATCTCTCTGGCAGTTTCTAAATCAGCCCCTGATTTTACACAGCTGGCAACTATTTTTTCTGGGATAAACTCTTCTAAAGTCCCATCCCTTTTTTTAATTTCAAACATATCTTTACCTATAAGAAGAAGAATTTAAAAATTTTTTGTTAAGACTAAATGCCATCTATTAAATCTCTTAAAACTTTCTCAGGATTTTCAGCTTTTACAACTCCAGATGCTAACAATACTCCCTCAGTTCCAAGTTCCAGGGCTTTTTTTACATCTTTTCCTGTTTTCACTCCCGCTCCGCACAATACTTTGACCCTCGGATTTATTTTTTTTATATTTTTTACGGAGTTTTCCACTATCTCTGGGGAGGCAGATGTTACTGAGATATCTCCGCCAATGAGCTCCGGCGGCTCTATAGCTATATAGTCGGGACTTAAAAGAGAGCATGCCATGGAGACATCTATATTATTTGTGCACACTATCGATGTCAATCCAAACTTTCTGCACTTTTTAACTAAATAATCTATGTCAGCGATCTTCATCCTCTTTTCTGAATGGTTTATCAATGTCCCAGATATATAGGATTTAACAGACTCCAGAGTTATGTGGCCTGTCCTGCTCCCCGGCTCTACAGGATCTGCATGCTGTAAAAAAACAGGGATGGAGACTTCTTTTGAGACAAGACACAAGTCTGGGGTCTGAGGACATACCATGATCTCTTTTTTGCTTTCTTTAGCTACTTTTTCGCATATTTTTGCAAGTTTTAATCCTTTTTCCCCAACGCTTTCTGAGTATGCTTTGAAATTTACAACGATCATTTTACTGCCTCAAACCTATCCTTAAGCTTCTCCAGAACTTTTGGAAGTGTTGTGTACTCCATTTCCTCTAACGGTAATCTGTGAGGCTCGAAAGGACCGTGCCTTCTCATGTAATCAGCAATTTCCTGCGCCTTTCTCCTTGTCATGTCGAAGGCAGGATCGTCAAACAGATCTATCCCTCCTACCAATTTCCCATTAGCTATCTGGAATCCTAAAGCAACAACTCTAGGAGGACCGTCAAATCTCGTGCATTTCGCATCTTTTACAGATACGGGCATTAAAGGACCGTTGTGAGATCCTCTCATCCATCCGCTTACCAGGAACGGAATCGCAAAAGGCTCCAGAACCTCCCCCAAAGCTGGTAAACCTGACTGAGCTCTTACTATTCCACACGGATCGTCCTTGCCAACATACTCTCCAGCTATCTGGTAAAGTTTCTCTGTCGAAATTACAGCAGCGGGCTCATTTTCAGGGAGTTTTCCTTTTTTTGGATAGACTCTTTTAATGACGTATCTTGATTTTGCGCCTATCAATGCCAAAAGATCGTACGTTTCTTCAGGCGTGTTCATGAAAACTCTTTTGTGTTCTTTAATATCCCATACCTCAAATCTAAATCCATTGTGCATGTTCGGATCAATGACTAATCCCACTGTACAGAAAGGATCAGCAAACATTCTATATATAGGCAAATTAAAAGCTCCTGGCTCTGTTTTGTCCATCATAAAGACTACCAAAGGCTCTCCTCTTCTTTCAGTAAACTCCATCTCCGAAATCCCTGGTCCAAGTCCTCTTATGTTTCCGGAAAAAGCATCAGATAAAAGATCCTGGCCAGCTCCGTAGAGTTTAAGCTCTTTTGCTCTTTTTGTAGCTTTCTCGAATGTATCCCATGCTATAGCGTGTATTTTTTCCGAATCCACGCCTTTATTGTGAGACATTATAAGTTCTAGATCATCACCACAGTGTGTGACGTGGAAATCTATAAGATCCTTTTCTTTTTTTAAATTAGTCCTTGCTATCTCTTCCAATTCTGGATGCACTCTGGAATGTCCTGGTACTCCTCCAACATCTGCTTTTATTACCGATACAGTTACCATAGTTTCACCTGCTGATGATTTATTTTATTGATATAAAAGGTTTACTTATCGAAAAGATTTTTAAGTGTGGCGATAATTATTTTTAAGGGCCCGTAGTCTAGGGGTTATGACGTCGCCTTGACGAGGCGAAGGTCTCGAGTTCAAATCTCGACGGGCCCACTCATTTCATTCGCGTCCCCGCTGAGGATGTCTCAGCTCTTCGATCTGATCCATTTCTCGACGGGCCCACTAACCGTTTCTTTAAAAAAGAAACCGTTCTGGAAAGAAAATGATTTGCTGTTACTTATTCTGTTCCCCGCTGAGGATGTCTCAGCTCTTCGATCTGATCCATTTCTCGACGGGCCCACTAACCCTTTTCTTTTAGAAAAAGAAAACGGTTCTCCAAAAGAAAAAAATATATTATTTTAAAAAACACGGAGTTTAGAAAGGGGCGGAACCCCTTCTTAGAAAATCGTTCTAGAAAAAAGAAAAAAATAATTATTTAAAAAGGAAGAGGGTAAAACAAGTAGATGTGTCTCCTCATAAGAGACCCTTCTGGAAAGAAAGAATCAAAAAATTTCTTTCAATTGTTCTCCTTTTAATTTTAGAATGGGAACAAAATAAACGATATGGGACATTATTAAACGAAGATCTATTTTATAAAAAGACAAAATTACAAAAATAGAACGTTTTGGTACCTTTTCAATCCAAAGCTTTAAATATATTAAATTTAAAGTAGATAAAGGTGATTAAAATGAAAAAAACAGGAATCGCAATCACAATCGTGTTGTTGTTGGGCGTAGCAGGAAATTTTACGATAGCAGATGAAAATGTAGCCATTGTAGTTTCAGACAACTGTGCAGATCATGCCATTGCAGAAGTTCTAGCAGAGCAACTGAATGCTTCAATAATAACAGTGGAATGGGGGTACTATGACGAGTCTATTCTACAAAGGATTATGGATCTTAATGTGTCTAAGGTAATAATAATAGGAGGTCCAAAGGCGGTAGTTATAGAAATAGAAATGGCACTCTCGGGAGTAGTAGAAGTAGAGAGAATTGGAGGAGAAGATAGAGCAGAAACTGTTGCAATGATCTGTGAAGAATATAGCTTCATGTTCAAAGAAAGAAGAGCATTAGTGGTTCAGGGAAACGATGAGAAAGGTCTGAAAGATGCTGTGGAAAAAGCCAAAATTTATGGATGCCCATTATTTGTGATAGAGGATAAAGAAGTACCTGGGTATGTAATGCAGGTAATGGAAAAAATGGGAATAAATGATTTTGAGCTGATACAAAGCCCAAACATGCATGTTGAAAACATACAAACGCAATTTATGAACATAGGATGCGAAAAAATCCAATTGAGAGGAACTCCGATAAAAGAAAGAACCGAAGAAGAGATTAACGAAGCAGAAGAAAAGATATCAGAAGCTGAGAATTTAGAAGCCCAAAATGACGTTGCAGTAGCTTTGATAGAAAAGGCAAAAGAATTCTTGGAAACTGCAAAGGCATTATATAATGAAGGATATTATGGGGAAGCATTTGGATATGCTGTTTCTGCAAAAATATTGGCAGAAAATGCTATAAAAGTGATAGAACACAGCGAAAAAGATGGACATGGACAAGGCAATTTAGAAGAGAGGGCAGAAAACATGTTAACTCAAGTTTCTTCAAAAATAAGCGACATGGAAACTGAGATCCAATCCTTAGAACCCAGTGATAATAAAACAGAAATTGAAAACAAGCTAAATGAAATTAAAGTAAAGCTGGAAGAAGCTAAAACTGCATTTGATTCTGGAGATTATGAAAAATGCATTGAAATTTTAGAAGAAATAAAGAACATGATCCCAGAGTTACAGCAAATGATCAATGAATGCTCTGGAGAGGAGGATCATGATCACGGGGATGAAGAAGATCATGAAGATGGCGAAGATGAAGACCATGATCACGGAGATCATGATCATCATGGAGGGCATTGAATAACAATCTTTTTATATTTCTTTTTTAATTTATTTTAGAGGAATGAAAATGAAAAAAAGATTGATAGGGTCACTGGCCATACTTATATTCATAATTTCTTTTTCCAAAGTTTATTCTGCGTCATCATATTATTTTTCGGATTATAATGTATCTATTTTTGTAACAGAGAAAGAAACATTAAACGAAGAAATAACATTTACCATTAAAAATGTGGGAGAAGATATAGATCATATAACATATTACTCAGTATATCCAATAAGCAATATCCATTGTTGCGATTCAGAAGGAGATTTAGAATACATTATTTCTGAAGAAAAAGGAGAAAAGAAAATAGAATGTAAATTCAGAAAAGTTTTAAAGAAGAACGAAGAGTATAGAATTACAATATCCTTTGATACCGATGCACTGAATAAAACAAATGAAGGGAAATATATATTTTCACCAATATTTAATTTTCCCTGCAAAGTAGAAAACTTTGAACTGATAGTAAAAGTTCCTTCAACTATGTCTTTTGTTTCACCGATCACACCAAAACCTTCGGGTATAAAATCAGAGGGAAGGTCTCTTATCATATTCTGGAACAAAGATATTATCAATGAAGAATTTTACATAATTTTGGGCATCTCTAAAACTATGGAAAAAGAAGGAGATAACAATCTTAATTTTATATGCATAATATTAGCATTTATTTCAGGACTATTTTTAGGATGTCTATTCAAATTTACGAGAAAGAAAGGCACCAATTTTTTAAAAGAAGATGAAGAAGTTGTTATGGATTTGATTAAGCAAAAAGGCGAGATAACTCAAAGGGAGATAAGAGAAAGAACAAATTTCTCTAAATCAAAGGTTAGTAGGTTACTCATGGAAATGGAACAAAGAGATCTAATAGAAAAGGAGAAGTATAAGAAAACATACATCGTAAAGTTGAAGGAGTAGAAAAATTACAACATACTCAAATACCTCATTCCCCCATCTGGTAGAACGACAACATAAACACCTTTCTCTTCAGTATATTTTTGCTGTGCAGCATGAACTGCAGCACCAGAAGAAAATCCTGCAAAAATTCCCTCTTCCATAGCTAATTTTTTGACATTTTTTATGGAGTCTTCCAAGCTCACTTCAATAATCTCATCTATCAGGTCAAGATCCAGAATTTTTGGTTTGGGAGTGATTTTTATATTTTTTAATCCCTGTATTGGATCCTTTGGTAATACTCCTATTATTTTAATATTTGGGTTCTTTTCTTTCAAAAACTTTCCAACTCCTGTTATAGTTCCACCGCTTCCTATACCGGCAACGAAATGAGTTATTTTACCATTAGTTTGTTTCCATATTTCAGGAGCAGTTGTTTCATAATGGGCAAGAACATTGTTTTCATTGGAGAACTGATCCAGCATCAGGTATCCTTTCTTTTTTGCGATCTCTTTCGCTTTTTCTATAGCAGTTTCCATAGAACTCAGAGGATTTTTAGATTCTGTAAGAAGTATTTCTGCTCCAAAGAGTTCTAAAATTTTTCTTCTTTCTATACTCATAGTTTCTGGCATTACTATTGTGATTTTGTATCCTTTAACTGCAGATACAAGTGCCAATCCTATTCCCGTATTTCCTGAGGAGGGTTCTATGAGAATGGTATCTTTTTTTAGGATACCCTCTTTCTCTGCTTTCTCTATCATATAATAAGCAACTCTATCTTTGACACTCCCTCCAGGATTGAATCCCTCTAATTTTAAATATATTTCCTTATTTTTGAGTTTTACCAATGGAGTATTTCCAATATAATCTAGAATTGTAGTCATATAACAGCGGTATATAATGCTGTTATATAAGATTTTTGATAGAGGCAAGAGTTTCAATAACAAGCTTTTTTAAAAGAATTGTTTATTCTATTGTATGCAAGGTCATATCTTCATTGCGAAAAAAATTAAGAGTATTTCAAGAAAGGAAGTAGATTTTCTCTTTTCAAAACTCAATGCGGAAGAAAAACTAAAAGGAAAAAGGAAGATCTTTGTCAAACCAAATTTATTCGCTCCGGAAGGATCAAAAACAGGGGCTACCGTGGATTTTGATCTCATATCACATGTTGTAGATTATTTGAATGAACGAAATAAAAAAGTATATATTGGAGAGGTAGGAGCACATCAATACGATTCAGAAAAACTCTTCAGAGATATGGGGATTTATGATATGTTTGATGCAGAGTTCATAAATCTTAATTTTACAGAGTATAAAGATGTACTTTTTGAGATAAAAGGAAAAGAATACAGTTTTAAAGTTCCAAAGATTATCTTGGACTGTGATGGAATAATAAATATGCCAAAATACAAGACGCATGCTGCCACTCTTCTTACGATGGCAATTAAAAATTTCTATGGGCTTCTTCCAGGGAAAGAAAAATGGAAGGGGCATGCTTTAGGGCTCAACGAGACCTTTTACAATATACAAAAACTATTTCCTTCCGATATCGTGATTACAGACGCTTACATTGCAATGGAGGGTCTTGGACCAACTCTTGGCGTCCCGGTAAAGAAAAATTTACTCTTTGCATCCGATAACGCAATTGTCCATGATATGGCGATAAGTCAGATACTGGATGTGAAACTTGAATATCTGAAATTCTATGAGAATATGGAGATTGATAAGATTTATTACAATGAAGAAGGGGAAGAAATAGAAAATATAGACTTTTCTCTGAGATTGCCACCCGTGATATATACGCGATTCTGGTACCACGTAAATGAGTATTTCTACAAGTTTAGTCCCTCTCTTGAAAAGAGAGGGATACCTCCTCGAGAAGTATTGAATTTTCTTGTAAATGACAAAACGATAAAATTCTGGAGAAGACTTCAGAGATAACTTTTTTAAACCTTATAAGGATTTTATCTTATGAAAACAAAGGTGAGTAAAGTTTTTTATTTTGATGCAGCACACAGGATAGTAAACCATAAGGGAAAATGTAAAAACCTCCATGGACATACGTACAAACTGATTGTAACAATAGAAGGGGAAATAGAGTCAGGAATGGTGATTGATTTTGAAGATCTAAAAAAAATCGTAGACCCGATAATAAAAAAGTACGATCATTCTTATCTCAACGATTTTTTTGAAAATCCTACCGTGGAGAACATTGCGATGAAGATACTTTCGGAGATTCAGGAAAAAACAGACAAGATTGTCTCTGTAAAATTATGGGAGGGGAGAAATAACTATGCAGAAGTACTTCCTTAGCGAGATATTTTTCTCGATCAATGGAGAGGGATTACAGATAGGCATTCCTATGGCATTTATAAGGCTCTCAGGATGCAACTTAAGATGTAAATGGTGCGATACGAAGGATTCATGGATACAAAAAGATCAAGTTGCTCTTGAAGATATTGTCAAAAAGGTAAGTAAATACAATACAGAATGGGTATGTATTACGGGAGGAGAGCCACTTTTACAGGGCATTGAGCCTATGATAAAAAAATTACAGCACAAAATCTCCCTTGAAACTAATGGAACTATATATGATGACGTTATAAAAAAGATAGATTTTGTAAGTGTCGATATAAAAACACCAAGCAGTGGAATGGAGAATGATTTTAAAGTTTTGCAAAAAATATTAGATGTCATG
>Ga0209986_10005579_pt1 | contig 10412 bp, 10 predicted proteins | sample BlataG_FD_183168 | JGI IMG/M metagenome (GOLD analysis project Ga0209986, IMG submission 183168) | Deep subsurface microbial communities from Black Sea to uncover new lineages of life (NeLLi) - Black_00105 metaG (SPAdes) (version 2) | ecosystem: Environmental > Aquatic > Marine > Oceanic >...
CCTAAATGGCAAGGTAATTAATGATGTTAGAGAACTGATTATGGAGCTTGAAGAGATATTAAATCATTAAATCATAATATTAATCAAAAATTAAACAATTTTAAAATACAAGAATCCACTCCTTTTAGATAATTTCAATAGAAATAAACAAAATAAACAATCGAACCTATGTTTGACTTTTTAAAGAATTTATAATATATTTTTGTTATATTAGTAGGAAATCTCTTTTTATCTTTGAATTGGTTGCCCAAGACTCCTTCCTTCAGGTAGGGGTAGTTCACAAAGAGATGGTTTAATAAAATTTGAAATATTATGGGAAGGGTAAATATGATTATTACAAGATTAAGTTATGGAAAGGATTTAATTTCAGAGACAGAGAGAGTCTGTGAGGAAAAGAGAATAAAAACTGGGTGGTTTATTGTAATTGGAGCTTTAAAAAATCTAACTTATGGTTTTTACGATCAGAATTTAAGGGAATATAAAAAAATTTCATATAAAAGACATTGTGAAATTACTTCGTGCACAGGTAATATTTCAATTCTTGATGATAAAATTTTCATCCATGCCCATATAAATTTTTCTGATGATAAAGGAGATGTAAAAGGTGGACATCTTTTTGAAGGAGAAATTTTTGCTGCTGAAATTATAATATTTGATTATAAAGAAATTTTAATAAGAGAATCTGATAGAGAAACTAATCTGAAATTATGGAAAGAATAAATTTATTTGAACAAAAAACAAAGAACAAAAAAGCTTATAAGGTGACGACCCCTCTTGCAGATAGGATGAGACCGAATGACTTGAATGAGTTATTAGGACAGGATCATATAATTGGAAAAGGAAAAGCACTAAGGAGTGCAATTTTATCTGGAGAGATTGGATCCACAATATTTTGGGGTCCTCCAGGGTCAGGAAAAACAAGTTTAGCAAAGATAATTGCCAAATATACAGATGCAAATTTTGTATCTTTTAGTGCTGTATCATCTGGAGTTAAAAAGATTAGAGAAGTCATTGAACAGGCAAAATACCTTAGAGATTTTAAAAATAAAAAAACTATACTATTTATTGATGAGATACACAGATTTAATAAATCACAACAGGATACATTTCTTCCATATGTTGAGGACGGAACTATTATATTAATAGCAGCAACAACTGAAAATCCCTCATTTGAAATTATCTCTCCATTACTTTCAAGATCTAGAGTTTATACTTTAAAATCTTTATCTAAAGATGACTTAAAAATTATAATCAAAAGATCTCTTAAAGACAATGAAAGAGGATTTGGAAATCTAAATATTGAAATTGAACCAGAAGTTATTGATTTTATTACACAATTTTCTGATGGAGATGCAAGGGTAGCATTAAATGCTATTGAAACATCTGTTCAAACAACAAAACCTGTAGGTGAAGAGAAAATAATAAATATTAATATGAAAAAATTAATAGATGTAATGCAACATAAACCACTAAGGTATGATAAGGCTGGTGAAGAACATTATAATTTAATATCAGCACTTCATAAAAGTTTAAGGGGTAGCGACCCAGATGCATCTTTGTATTGGCTCGCAAGAATGTTAGAGGGTGGTGAGGGTCCGTTATATATTGCAAGAAGATTAGTAAGATTTGCATCTGAGGATGTAGGAAATGCTGATCCTCAGGCATTACAAGTAGCAATCACAGCAAAACAAGCTGTAGAATTTATAGGAATGCCTGAAGCAGATTTGGCTTTAGCTCAAGCAGTAACATACCTGGCAACAGCTCCAAAAAGCAACTCATTATATAAAGCATATAATTTAGTTAAAGAGGATGTTAAAAATAGTATGACATTACCAGTACCACTGGCTATAAGAAATGCACCAACAAGACTAATGAAAGAGTTAGGTTATGGTAAAAGCTATAGGTATCCCCACATAGCACCAGAAGCAATTGTTGATCAGCAATATATGCCATCAAAACTGAAGGGCAGGAAATACTATTTTCCAACTGACAGGGGTTTTGAAAGAGAAATAAAAAAGAGAATGCAATATTGGAAGAGAATAAGAGAAAATTTAAGGAAAATTAGGGAAAAGAATAAAAAGAAATCCTAAAATAAAAATAAAGAAATTAAAAATTATATTATTTTGAAAAGATAAAATTAAAAAATAAAAAACTATACATTATAACTCTTTATTTAAGATCTATCATGCTAACTGGAATTCATTTTCTTCTAACTTATATGTGCAATTTAAAATGTGATCATTGTTTTGTATACAGTGGGCCCGATGCCAAAGGTACTTTCACTTTGGACCAAATACGGAAGGTTCTTAATGAAGCAACTAAGATTAGAACAATAAATTGGATATACTTTGAAGGTGGCGAGCCATTTTTATTCTACCCTATAATGATCGAGGGAATAAAAATTGCTCGCGGTATGGGGTTTAAAGTAGGTGTGATAACTAATGCGTACTACGCAACATCTGAGGAAGACATAGAGATTTGGCTCAAGCCTTTTTGTGAATTAGGAATATCTGATCTTAGCATAAGTGATGACTCATTTCACTATGAAGAGGAAAAAGATAATCCTGCTAAACGAGCTTTAGCTGTGGCAAAAAGATTAGGTTTGCCTGCTGATTCGATTTGCATTGGTAAACCCACAGTTGAAATAGGCATAAACAAGGAGCAAGATAAGGGAACACCAGTTATTGGCGGTGGCGCTATGTTTAGAGGGAGAGCAGTTGAGAAGTTGGTAGAAGGGCTTCCGCAAAGACGGTGGGAAGAATTTACAGAATGTCCGTATGAAGATTTAAAAGAACCGAAGAGAGTTCATATCGATTCATATGGTAATGTCCATCTCTGTCAGGGTTTAAGTATGGGTAATATGTGGAAAGAACCACTATCAATCTTGGTCAGAAACTATAATGCTGATTCACATCCAATCTGTGGACCTTTGGTTAGAGGAGGACCTGCTCTTTTAGTTAAAGAATACAATGTTGAGCATGAGAACAAGTATGTTGATGCATGTCACTTCTGCTACCTTATTCGCTTGGCTCTAATAGAAAAGTTCCCGCAATACCTTGCACCAAAGCAGGTTTATGGGTTGGAATAGCTCTCGGCAACTTCATATAACATATCATATAAGATTCGTACCTCCGGTACTCACCCAAATTTTCACCTTTTGCAAAAACTTCAGATATGCCAATAAAGTTATATGAAATTTTCTCGGCTTTGTTATTATCAATGCAAAATAAAAGTGTCCGCTTTTAGTATTTTGAAATATCATGAGCCAGATCACGATTTAAAAAGCCGGGGCTAAAAGAAACATAGGAAAAATATGGCATAACATCACACTATAATAATTTTTGACAATAAAGATTTTTCTTACTATAATATTAATTACTAACAGTAAGTAATAAATAAGGATTATTATGGATACTTTAAAATTTTCAAGAACGGTCAGTTCAAAATTACAAAACAAAATTATTCATGAAACCAATTATAGAGAGGATTAAAGGTCCAATACCTTTTAAAACTCCTAAGATTAAACTATCTTCACTTGGTGAAGATGCTGGAATAATAGGTGCTTCTTATTTAGCAGTAGAATCTATAATAACTGCAAAATTTCCTTACAAAATTAAGCAAGAGGTATTATCTTAAGGAAAAAGAATATTCTTTGACTAAAAAGGCAAATAACGTGAATTTATATGAAATTAGTGAGAAAGAAATTTTAAATAATAATAAGATAAGAGTCTGTTTGGTAGAAAATAGAACAGATATTTACAATGACATTACAAGAGCAATGATAAAAAAAATTAAGGAGAATAATGAGAAAGAATTAATAACATCATTTATGCTTCCTGTGGGTCCCAGGGGTCAATATAATATGTTTACCCATCTGTGTAATACAGAAAAAATAAGTTGTAAAAATCTCATTACTATTAATATGGATGAATATTTAGACAATAATGATAATTTCATACCAGAAAATCATCCTTTAAGCTTTAGAGATTTTATGAAAAAAAATTTATTTGACCCACTAGATAATGACTTAAAAATAAAACCTGAGAATATATTCTTCCCTGATCCAAAAAATACTTCACAAATTGAAAAAGTAATTAATGATATAGGTGGGGTGGATATTTGCTTTGGTGGAGTTGGAATAAATGGACACATTGCTTTTAATGAACCTATGGACGAAAAACAAATATCAATTGATGAATATAGAAAATTAAAAACAAGAATTTTAGATGTTTCAAAGGAAACAATTATAGTAAATAGCTTGAAATATGGAGGTTATACAGAAATAATTCCTAAAAGGTGTATTACTATAGGGATGAAAGAAATTTTTATGGCAAAGGAGTTAAGGTTCTATTTAGAACATGATTGGCAATCAGCTGTTTTAAGAAAAGCAATTTTTAAAAATCCTACTCCATCTTTTCCAGTAACATTTCTAAAAGGGCATGAGAATAGTAGTATTACAATATCGAAAAATGTCTTAAAGAGATATTTGTATTGACATAGTGGTAATAGATAGGTGATTTTAAAAAAAACATCCGGTAATATTATTTATAGTATAGAAAATGTATTAAATTATTTAAGACATCATTTACAATTATGTGTGGACTTGATTCTTCTTTGTGCTGCTGATAATAATGCACTGGTTCCAGCTATTAAAGTTTGTAATGATGCTGAAATTCCTCTAATGACTTTCACAAACGCAGTTGGACCTAATCCAGATGGTAAATATGAAGGATTAGTCTCTTACATTGGTACAAATTAAGTTGCAGTTGGTAACTTACTTGGAGAAATGGCCGAGAAAATACTTGGTGACAGCGAAGGTAAAATAGTCTTAATTGAAGGAAATCCAGGAACACCTCCACAGAGAATGAGAAGGCAAGGGTTTTTAGAAGTTGCTGAAAAACATCCAAACTGGGAGATAGTTTACAGTCAGGCAATTGAGGGATGGACGAAAGAAGGGTCACTTGCAATGATGGAAGACTTTATTCAGACAGAACAAGAATTTAGTTTTGTTAGCACTCAATGGACTGCTGCTGCTATTGCTGCTGCAACAGCATTAGAAGAAGCTGGATTAATAGAAGATGTATATGTGACTGGTATAGAATTTACAAAAGAATCAACTCCTTTTATAAAAGAAGGCAAGATAGATATGTTATCTAATTATTCTATTGAAAATACAGGATATACGGCTATGGAAATAGCAGCAAAGTACTTAAATGGAGAACAGGTACCTGAATTCGTAGAAATTAAACATGAAATTATTACTAAAGATAATGTAGACGAGATTACTCCTGAACTATAATATTGTTAAAGACTATTTTAAGGTTTTTAATAAAATTTATATCTGGCTGGTCATTAATAGACCAGCCAGATTTTAAAATTATGTTTAATCATGAAAAAACTTTGGATAGGAACACAAATTTTCATAAATAAAAAAAGATATTTAACTTTTGAAGATTTTAAAAGAACCATCTTTAATGCAAAAAAAATCTTAAACTTGAATAGCCTGATGCTATGGGCAAATAATGATTTTAATTTGTATGAAAATTTTATTGAAATCTGTAGAGAATTTGGAATCGAGCCATATTTGTGGTATCCAGTTTTATCGGATATTCCTGGTTTTAAAACAAATAAAACGCATCTTACTTTAAATTTTGATGGAACATATGGTTATGGGAAAATTGGTCGCTGGAGTGATTTTAGAAATAATGAAGAGATTTTTTTATTTATATGTCCAAATAAAAAAATTGTAAATAATAAACTGTTTGAATCATTTAAAGAAACAGTAGATAATTTTAATTTTGAAGGTATCTTGTTAGATAGAATAAGATTTCCATCTTGTGCAAATGGTTTTGAATCAATTTTTAGCTGTTTTTGCAAATTTTGCAAAGAAAAATTTTATAAAAATTATTGTTTACATATAGAAAAATATAAAAAATTAATTAATGATTTTGTAAATAATTTTAAAAAATTTACAAATGAAGATATAGAAAGCTGGCAAAGCTTTGAATATATATGGGAACTTATAGGTATAAAAGAGTTTATTGATTTTAAAGAATCAAGCATCTATGATTTAGTAAGAAAATTTGCTGATTATGCCAAGTTAAAATCTAAAAAAGTAGGACTAGACCTTTATAGCTATTCAATATCACCATTAGTTTCCCAGAGTTATAAAAAATTACAAGATAGCTGTGATTGGATAAAGCCCATGGTTTATTGTCATACCAAAGGTCCTGCAGGTATTCCTCTTGAAATATATTGCTTAGCAAGTGCTTTTAAAGCTATTAATAATAGTTTGAGCAATAGTAGTTTAAAAAAATTTTTTGAGAATATTCTGAAAATAAGATTATCAAAAAACTTAGATGATATATTAGAAAAGGGAATTTCTGAAAAGTTTTTGTCAGTTGAATTAAAAAAAATAAAAAAATTAAATTTATCTAAAGAAGTAAAAATTTATCCAGGATTTGAAGCTGTAAAAATACCTGGTGTTTGTATTATAAATAAAGAAATATTGAGTTATTATATTGAACAGATTTTTAACGAAGTTGAAGGTTTTATATTATCATGGGATTTATTAAATATCCCTGAATCAAATTTAAAATTTATTGGCAAAAAGCTAAGGCAAAAATAATGAAAGATAAGGTAATTTTAAAAATTAAAAACCTTAGTAAATATTTTCCTGGTGTTAAAGCCTTGGACAATATTGATCTTCAGGTAAAAAAGGGTGAAGTACACGCATTACTTGGAGAAAATGGTGCTGGAAAGTCTACACTAATAAAAATAGTTTCAGGTGCAATAAGTAGGGATTCAGGTGAAATTTATTTTGATGGAATAAAAAAGGAATTTGCTTCACCTAGAGAAGCATATAAAGCTGGAATAAGTGTCATATACCAGTAAACAAGCTTAATATCTCAACTTACTGTTATTCAAAATGTTTTTTTAGGGAGAGAATATTTTAAAACTTTTCTTAAGATTATAGATAATAAGAAAATAGTTAGGGAATAATTTGATATGGATAAGATACACATCATAGATAAGAAAACGGAAAAAACTATCTTGTGAAATCTATGACTGTGCATATTTTGTATAATAAACAAAGTGGGGTTGCGAAGGAAGTTGGAACCTCGTGGATGCTGTTACATCAATCAGGGTGTCGTGTAGCGTTGTATAATCGATACCATGAAACATTACGAACTATTATTAGGAGGAATAAAATATACAAACCAAATAAGCTAAAACTCTACATGTGTTTGGTAATTATGCTTATTCTTAGTAAAGGAGGTTGTCGAATGAATATCCGTGCGAGAGAAGTCCCTGTATTTAAGGTTGAATCAATGGAGCTGTCAGAGGGCTGGGCGCTCATTTCAGCAAACGAGGTGACAGATGAAGGTGCCACAATATCCCAGGTAGGGTATGGTATTTCAAATTGGTATCCTACCACTGTGCCGTCAACTGTCTTTGCCACGTTAGTAGCGAATGGCGTGTACAAGGATGGCGAGGGCGAGAACAATCTCTACTTTGGAACGAACTTAAACTTGGTACCAACATTGACGGGCCAAAACTGGTGGTACAGGGGAGAATTCACCGCGCCAAACGGTGTACCTGGGCAGCAGTACTGGCTCAGGTTCAAGGGCATTGCCTATCGAGGCCAGATCTGGCTGAATGGTACATTGCTCGATGAAAACGCTGAAGGCACTCTGGTGAATCATGAGTATAACGTGACCGATCTGATCCAGCTGGGGGAAGCTAATGCCCTGGCCATCAGGGTCACTCCACCCGTGAGTTCGAACGATGAAAAGGATGCCCTGACGAACAATCTTTCTTTCTGGTATGTGGACTGGAATCCAGCACCCAAAGATATGAATGCCGGTCTCTGGGGCAAAGTTATAATAGCCATGTCGGGCCCGGTCGTGCTTCGGGATCCTTTTGTGAAAACCGTTCTGCCGCTACCCGACACCGACTCAGCTGATCTTACTGTCTATGTGGATGCCGTCAACGGCTCGGCAGATCTGGTGACAGGAGTTCTTAGAGGCAAGATTACTAAGAAAGGCTACTCAACAACCTCGTTTCACCAGAGCGTCACTCTCGACCCCAACGAGCGCAGGGAGATTGTTTTTGACCCGAAGACGTTCTCACAACTTCACGTATCCAACCCTGCCTTGTGGTGGCCTTACGGTTTTGGGAGTCCAGAGCTCTACAATCTTGAGATCTGGTTTGAGGTTGATAACAAAAAGAGTGACATGAAGTCCATCGAATTCGGTATCCGACAAATCACTGATTACATGACTTCGCCCATCTACGGTGACTCGTATGTTGGTTTTAAGATTAATGGTCATGACATCCTGATTCGTGGCGCAGCATATGTATGGGACATGCTCATGAGATGGGATACTGCGACAAACGAGGCGCACATGAGATATTTTAAGGACATGAACATCAATACCATTCGTTTCGAGGGCATCCTTGGGAATGAAGAACTATACGACATCGCCGACCGTGAAGGCATTCTGCTCATGCCTGGCTTCGTATGCTGCAGCAGATGGGAAAGTTGGACCCAATGGACCCCTACGGAATATAATGTTGCCTACGCTTCTCTGGAAAGCCAGATGCGCCTCATGCGGCATCACGCCTGCGCCCTTGCTTGGATGTATGCCAGCGATGGTGATCCGCCACCTGAAGTACTCACTGCGTTCAGGAATATCGCAATGATGCTGCACTGGCAGAATCCTGCACGCTCTAGTACCTCTGGCGGACAGAGTGGTATCAAGATGGATGGCCCCTATAAGTGGGAGCCACCTAATTACTGGTATTATGACACAATATCTGGTGGTGCATTCGGCTTCTGCGCTGAGCAGGGTGGTGAAACGCCTCCGCCGGAGGACAGTCTACGGAAGTTCATCCCAGAGGCGGAGCTCTGGCCAATCAGCTTTGCCAGTGGTAGCACTTGGCAGTTACATGCTGGCACTCTCTGGAGTACTTTCAACAACATCACTGTCTACAATAACGCGCTGAACGGTCGCTATGGCACGCCGACTAATATTACTGAGTACTCCGATAGGTCTCAGTTAATGAATTATGAACAAGCGCGCGCTCAATTCGAGGCGTACGGTGCGAACGCGTACACACTGTCAACCGGAACCATCTTTTGGATGGGTAACAGTGCGTGGCCAGCAATTACCTGGGAACTGTACGATTACTACATGAAGCCTGCCGGCAGTTTCTTCGGAGCGAAGAAGGCGCTGGAGCCGGTGCATGTGCTGTGGGACTACAATACCACGCCTGAGAATACGTCAATAACACCCAACAAGGTTAAGGTGTTTAACTCCACGCTGAATGATTACGCTGACATGACGGTTTTTGTCAATGTGTATAACATACCGGACCTCACACAGCAGTACGCGGAACAAGTAACCTCGGACGTACCGGCGAATGCCTCTACGGATGTCTTGACGATCCCGTCAATAACTGATCTCTCGACCACTTACTTCTTACGGCTTCAACTCAAAGACTCATCTGGTAATCTGGTCAGTTCCAATCTCTACTGGTACTCGACACAGCCAGATGTAATTAGTAGCAAAAATCAATGGGACAAGAGGGATGTAACTACTTATGCCAACCTCACCGGCCTTAACCTTCTGGAAACGAACAACAGTGTGACTGCTGCTGCCTTTAGGGAGATCAGCGATGGCCAGGAGACCGCCACCATCAGGGTGAACAATACGAGCACGACCAATATCGCATTCTTCGTGCTTGTTGAAGTTACCAAGGGAAAGGGTGGCGAAGAGGTGTTGCCTTTGACCTACACCGATAACTACATCACACTATGGCCAGGTGAATTAGCCACCATAAAAGCTGAATATGCGACGGCGGACCTCGGCGGTCAACCCGCCTATTTCGTGGTAAGAGGGTACAATGTACCTGAATTTTCAAACGAAATATCCTCCTTCGCCGACTTCCAATTCAAGTAAACTCTAACCGAGTTGTATTCTGTGCATTTTTATGTGCACCTGGTGTGGACACAAGCTTGGTGGTGAAAGTCCACAACAGGGGGTGATAACACCAACTGTTAGCAAGAGGCGAGGGTGTCCACCGTGAGGTGGAATCTTAAAAGAAGCTTTAATATGTTAATATGTTTAAAACTATAGATATAAAAGATAACATTATATTAAAAGTGCAGTCTCAACTCGGCTGGTTAAAGGAAATGCACAATACTGGTGCTGAAGAATTTATAAAAACAATAGCAAGAAAAAATATAAAAATTAAACTATAAGATTTGCTAAGTTATAGGAATAAGGAGAAATAGTTGGACTATATTCTAGGAGTAGATGGTGGTGGAACTAATACAGTTGCTCAGATTGCAGATTCTACTGGAAAGTTAATAACTGAAAATGAATCTGGACCGAGCAATTATAAAA
>Ga0209986_10005581_pt1 | contig 10408 bp, 10 predicted proteins | sample BlataG_FD_183168 | JGI IMG/M metagenome (GOLD analysis project Ga0209986, IMG submission 183168) | Deep subsurface microbial communities from Black Sea to uncover new lineages of life (NeLLi) - Black_00105 metaG (SPAdes) (version 2) | ecosystem: Environmental > Aquatic > Marine > Oceanic >...
TTTAAGCCCAAGCCCAAGCCCAAGCCCAAGCCCAAGCCCAACTCCACCACCACCACCACCACCACCACCACCACCACCACCAGTACCAGCATTTACGTTGGAATTTGTCACTTCCAAGGGCCCAGAGGGCAGCAACAACACAATCAAGCTGCCCCTCTTTGGCATTGTGAATGTTTTCATTGACTGGGGAGATGGGTCTGCACCAGAAAAGGTGACTGCTGTTGGCTTGAAAGAACACACTTATGCAACTGCTGGTACCTATATAGTCAAAATTACCGGTTCCCTGACTGGTTTTGGAGATCCAACCGGTTCTACTTTCACTTACACTGGTTTCGGGGCTAAGCTAACTGAAGTGTCATCTTGGGGAGAGGTAGGATTGATTGATCTTTCCTGGGCCTTTCAAGAAGCATCCAACTTGATTGCAGTGCCACCAACACTTCCACCAGGCGTTACTAGCATAAAAGGAATGTTTAACAAAGCAACTCTCTTCAACGGAGACATCAGTGGCTGGGATGTGAGTAAGTGTACAGATATGTCGTTGGTTTTTCAATTTGCCTCTGCCTTCAACCAAGACATCAGTAGCTGGGATGTGAGCAATGTGACAAACATGTACTGTATGTTTACATTTGCATACAAATTCAACCAAGACATCAGTAGCTGGGATGTGAGCAAAGTAGAGATGATGGCTGGTATGTTTACTTTTGATTCTGTCTTCAACCAAGACCTTACAAGTTGGACTCTAAATGCCAGTCTCGTATGCTTTGGCTTTATCGGTTCTGGATCCGCCTTTGAGTGCACAAATGCTGCTGGAGCCCTCTTGGCCTGTATTACTGGGAATTGTTTAGTCTAGTCTGTTTGGTATTTATGACCAAACAAGGGACACACATTTTTCCATTATTACTACCAAGATAATCTTTAGATGCCCGCCCATATTAATTGGCACACCTCGTCCACTTTCCCTTTTTTCACAACAGAATAATATCCGCCCTCCTTCTCTTTTCATCATTAGTCTTGGGCATCTAAAGATCAAACTGGAATTAAAATATGGGGTATTTCGATGATCAAGAACAACTATGAGAATACAAGAATGATGGAGGCCGAGATGGGCCTGAAATATGATCAGCCAAAGATGACTGGGGATGTTGCTAGCGTTGGCATTGAGGTGGCATTGCGTTAACCTATTTCCACGTCCTTTCTTTTTCAAGAACATATGGGCAATATTACAGGACAGGCACTGTTCCAGGGGAAAAACGTATGGTGTAAAAGCAGATGGTGTTCAGCGGGAATGGTTTGGTCCGCATATCACAAAGGCGGGAGAGTTGGAGGAGGAGGTGAAGAAAGGCAATAACTGTGTCATTGATCTGACTAAAGATGTCCTGCCAATTGAAAGAAAGCAGGATGTGAAGGTTAAGGTGAAGAAAGAGGAGGGGGATGAAAAGGTCAAGACAGAGAAGGGGGGAGAGAGGAAGAGCTGGGTGACGAGAAGAGCGATGCCGACTCACCACGTCCACCGTCACCAAAGAGGAAGAGCAAGAAGAGTAAGAAGTGAATAATCCACACCAGTGAGGCTAATTTAGTACATACCACATCACACATGCTGGCTATAATTGATTGTAAAGCCTATTTCTTTCTATTTAGTAGCACCTCTGCAGGTTGACCTTCTGCAGGCTGGATGCAGGATTTCATTTTCATTGTGGTTGGCTTACTTCCAGAGTGGCGACACCAAGAGATGGCCTACAAAATGGCATACTTTCCCATATTCGCACATGCTAACATTAAATTCATGGGTCTAATCGACTGAGAACACTTTTTCAAACATGAATTATCTGTCAAAACGATAAATTGTATAAAACCTTGCAACTCTGATTCGAAATGCACAATATTCATGCCACATGCCTCTCGTCTAGGGGTTCAAACTATTACATCACACGTAGAAAGCCATTAGCATATCGTCTGTATTCTGTTCCATGCATCAAACGAACTTCAAATATTAATACCATAACCATGAGCACCGCTTCTCAACGCCTTGCCACTCCCTCCTCATCCTCGACAACATCCACTCCCCTAAAATCTTCCCTACTCGTCAAACCAGATTCCTCGCACCAGCAGGCAATTACGACACCCTCAAAGCTGCAATAGAAGCAGGAGCCGATGCAATCTATTTCGGCAGCTCAGCATTCAACACCAGGGCCAGAGCCACTAATTTTCCAATACAAGAAATTCCAAACCTCGTTCAGTATTGCCACGACAGAGGAGTCAAGTGCTACATCTCCATTAACACTCTGAACTCCCAGATCTCTTGTCAGGCAATGCACTCTAGCTGGCGTCGATGCAGTTATCATTCAAGACATTGGCGCAGTTGAACTCTTGAGAGGAGCTGCCCCCTCCCTCCAAATCCATGCCTCCACCCAAATGACTATCACCACAGCAGAAGCAGCTGAATTTGCCTTTAATCAAGGTATTGAAAGAGTAGTTGTTGGTAGAGAACTGAGTATTAAAGAAATTGAGAAAGTAGCAGGAAATACTAGGTCAGAGGTGGAAGTCTTTGTCCATGGCGCACTCTGTCTTAGCTACTCTGGGCAATGTTTCAGCAGTGAAGCTTGGGGTGGCAGGTCTGCTAATAGAGGACAATGTGCTCAGGCTTGTAGGCTTCCATATGGGCTAGTTTTTGATGGCAAATTAGTGAATATTACTGATAATGATAATAATACTAGTACTGATGTGTCGTATTTGTTATCTCCACAAGATTTGGCAGAAGTAAGTAGAGCTTGTTCCTGACCTTATCAAAGGTGGTGTTGCTTGAAAGGAAGACGGAAAGGTCCTGAATATGTGTCAATTACTACTGCTACATATAGAAAAGCTGTAGACAAGGTATGGGAGAGGATTATTATTTCTGAAAAAGAAGAAAAGAAAGAGGTAGCAGTAGTAGAAGGGAAGAGTAGTGAAGAACTATCTCCATCTCCGTTGTTATCTGAATCTGAATGGATGACATTAAGGCAAGTATTCACCAGAGGACAAGATGCCAACAACCTAGGATTGACACCTGGCTTCTTGCTGGGCCCTCGACATCAGAGTCTGGTACGAGGAAGAGCGCCAAAACATAGAGGGAACTATGTAGGGAAAGTGGTACAAGTAGAAGCCAAGAAGAATAGAGTCCTGGTGGTACTACATGGAGAAGGAGGAGGAGGGGTTGGGGTGAGGAGAGGTGATGGGGTGGTGTTTGATGGTGGGAAGCCTGAGATGCAAGAAGAAGGAGGATCTGTGTATAATGTTGTAGCAGATAATAGTAGTAGTACTAATACTAGACAACAAGGAGGACAACAACGTATATGGCTGGAATTCGGAATAGAGAAAAAACTCAATTTCAACCTCCTCCGTCCTGGCCACCTGGTTTGGAAGACAAGTGAGCAACAACTACTTTCAGCCATTAGATCCCGGTATCTAAACAAATCTTCTAAAGATACTCGAAGACTGCCGGTGACAGTGACAGTGACAGTATATGGTGATTTTAATGAACCCTTGGTAGTTTGTGTTGAAGATGAAGATGGAAATGTTGGTAAAGGCAGTTCAGTTGGTACAATACGCAGCAGCTCAACAGAGACCATTGAGTGAGGAGGATGTGAAGAAAGCAGTTGGTGTTCATCTTGGCGAAGCTTCACTTGTTGCTGCTCATATGAATATCAACATACCCATTATGACACCTGATAATAGTAATGGAAATGGAGGGGGTGTATTCTTTACCTGCAGTAGAGATCAAACAAGCAAGGAGACATGCAGTTGAAGCTTTTCTTGAACAAAGAAGAAGTAGAAAACCACAAGCAGCAGCAGTTACAGTACCCTATTACTACTTATTACAACCTAAGCTCCCACAAGTCTATATATTCAACATTCATAGGTGGAGGCAATGTATTCAAATCTATCCTCTTCACCTCTTTAAATAGTTTTCTAGATGTTGTAATAAATTGCTGCCTCACCTCCTCTGCTCTCTGCTCGCTAGCGACCAAGCACCTGGAACTACCTCCTGGAGTGGATAATGCTGCTAAAGTCTGGGTGAAAGCTACAGTGGAGGGTGTCTCTCCATCACCATCTATATAACAGCAATCTGCAGCAAGGATGAAGTCAAAGTGGCCACCTGCATGTTGTTTTAGGGAAGAAGCGTGGTCTAACCAGCCTTCTTCTCCCCATTTTAGTACGTGTGCTTCTACTTTTATCAAAGTATTTCTATTATTGTTCTTCTTCTTCTTCTTCTTATTGCTAGAGCTGCCATTATTATTGTCACTGCTAGAATTAAATCCATTGGCTTCTATGTTAGCTTGCATAAGAGGTAGAACCTGTACGAGATCGGTGAGAATAGTGAGACGAGCGCCCAGCTTTGCAGCCGCGCACCCACAGGCTCCGACACCAGCACCTAGCTCAATGCAGACTGCATTGTTGAGAGATTGGCGCTCGAAAGCTATTAAATAAGATGACAAGGCAAGGGCTCCATCCCAGAGACATGCACCTACTCCTATACCAGTACCGTTGCTCCAGTTTATGTGTTGAGGGCGTTGCTTGATGACGAGGGAGATGGGATTGTCGGGTGGACCGAGAGTGATGGCGACGGTTTCTGCGCTATGAACTTCCCATCTGTCTGGCTCTGTAATGGACTTGTGGACTATAGATCCGTCTTCCCACCTGTAAGGTTGGAAATTGGACAGTTTAGTTGTAGAAAAACAATTTGTTTTGTGGTGATGAGATTCAAACAGAGGGAGAAGATGGGGCACCTACCTATCAAATTCAATGCGAAATTCAAATTCCATGTGTACCTCATACAGGTGAAAGTTTTTAATACTTGGTATGTCCACCATAGGCGTGATATTTGTGGATTTCTGCTTCTATCAAGTTGTTTGCTCAAAATCACCGAGCTCTCCCTTCCCCTCAAATCGTCTATATTACGCCTTGACGATGTCAACAAGCTCCAAAAATTGAATCGATTACTAATATTCTATCTTTAATAGCATATAGACTGCCATCACTGGGTTTATCGTCGCCCATTACCATAAGTTTTGCAAGTTGAGAATACTAAATAGTATTATAATACTAATCTTTCTACATAGCCATTCAATCCACCAGGTTACGTATTATATAATAATACGGCAACTAGATAGTGTATCACAGACGATATTTTCTCCCAAGCACGTTTTGTGAGAGGTTTGCTACTCTGACAGCAAGCTCCCTACGAACGCTCGCCCACCCCTTCCCCGACTTACGCCTCTCTCTCTCTCTCTCTTATAATGAGTGGTTACGTAGCTATTGCTTACGGCATCGTGTTTCTGGTCATAGGAATTGGCATTCTTATTGTTAAGATTAGTGAATGGTGCAAGGAATGCCATGAAGAACGTCAAGCTGAGCAACAACAAGGACAACAAAGTACACAATCAGCCACCCGAGATGGGATGGCTCCATCCCCATTTAGTGATCAAGTACCAATGACCTCACCACCACATCAACAACAGCCCATTAACAGAACAACAATACCAATTACCACCACCAACACCAACACCTTTTCTACTAATACAACCAGCACTACTACCCGTACCAACACCAGTAACATTTTGTTTACCAATATCGTCGATTTGCATTCCAAGCCAACAGGCACAGGCCCTATAATAATGAGTAGATCAGATCTTATGTCTCTTGACACTATTGATCTCATACAAATATTGAAAGACAGAGATGTGATGCACAATGATATTTATTTGAAGGCAGATTATGTCCATAGAATCCTCACTATGTGTAGTTCATCATCAGCAGCAGTAGCAGCAGGAGCAGCAGGAGCAGGAGCATCTTCATCTTCAGGTCAGCAACAGCAGCAGCAATGTAGTAGCAGTGTTGTTGTTGTTCATCAACTCAATGATGAAACTGATGATGATCTTCCTTCCTCTCCCTATTATTACGATGTTGAAGCCCCATATTCATCCCAACAGCAGCAGCAGCAAGGATTTATACATGTAGGAATCGCTGGTAGCACCAGTGCCCATCATCCTCCTCCTCCTCCTTTGATTAGCAAGAATAATAATGCTTCTCGAACGTATCAAAGACAGGATTCATTGAATAGCTACTCAAGACAAACCCCATCTGGAGTGAGTCAACTGGTGTGCGGTATCTGCAATGAACTAATGGGGGGAAACACGGACCGGCCGCCCGCTGCTCCTGGCTGTGGGCACACTTTCTGTCACGAGTGCCTGCATAGATGGATATCAGAGAAGAGGCTGTGTCCCCAGTGTAGATCGCCTAGTACTGTGTCTGACATTAGAAAGCTTTATAATATCTAATGGAGATGTGGGAAGGAGAGTTGTACAAGTATCATCTCTTTGCCGAGATGTAAAATGAATAAACACTAGGTAAATAAGGGAGAGAGAGAGGGAGAGAGGGACATGTGGGAGGTGCTCCCTTTCACTTTCTCTAGAGGTCGGAGAAAAGTCTGCATTTTGACAAGGGCATGAGAAATGATCCGTCAGAATGTTCTTTGGATTATAGAAATAACTTCTTTCATCGTAAACAATGCGAATTGATCAATTGAGCTATTGCTCATAGCAAAACGACACTGCAATAAACCTTTTACAAACTGGTTTTAGCAAATTGGAGATGCTGGACCAAGTGTTCCACAGCCTTAGATTGAAAGACAGAGAGCATCCAAATCGACCATATGATTATAATGGTGCGGATCAAGTAAGAAGCGTGAGCGGACATGTCGAAGCGAAGGATCCACATGTCAGTCACGTGACATCTGTTCTGACGGCTTGGGAGGCTGCTTGGTAAGTCTGATAAACATACATTTGCATCTCAAAACACGGTATTTATCCCTCAGTTACAATACTAATCTCTCCAACCCGTTTTATCTCCAGGTTTGGCTGCCACAAAACGCAATCGGATGTTGCCTGCACTGACAATCACCCCGGCAACCACTACCACCATCGACACCACCATCCCTTTCGTCCTCCCCGTAGCTCCAGTGACTTCCGCAGCTCTGATTCCCAACGCTCCCTCCACAGCCTTTTTGAATACAACTCTTCTCTAGGTGAATCCAGTGATAACGATGAGCATAATACACCGAAATATCAGACCTTGGCCCTGAGATCTGCTGCCTTCACTTCCCCTCCTCAACCAATTGGTCCTCAACCTGCTACTAGTGCTACTACTACTAATATTAACAATAATGGTGGTAACAGTCTTCCTCCAGTCATGGAAACAGATACCGATCCCCCCACCCCAGCCAGTCAAAAAATATTGAATGTAGGCACGTGGGCTCAAAGACAACAACAATTCACTGTTCCTCGTCCTCAAAATGAGAAAAATAATAACAACAACAACAACAAGAATAATCAGCAGCAGCAGCAGCAGCAGCATTATCAAAAAGAAAAGAAGGAGCTTCCTTCTCATACAGATCTTTGGTCAGCCAGTGTTGACAGAAAGTACAACTTGAGTACAGGAAGAGGAGGAGAAATACTTGGTGGATTGGTATCAAGGGATACTTCATATGTTGATTTTGTTCCTGGAAGCAGTAGAAAATATAAAACAGATATAAATGGAGCCACTAATGAAGATAGAATTAAAGATAATTTCGAGTTGAATAAAGAAAGAGATACTGAAGGAGCCATAGATAGTCAAGTTGATACCATCGATAACAACAACCATCAACTAGAAAAAAATGGCATTGATGATGATGACGACGACGACGATTCTGAAGTAGGGAGAATAGAGCAAGCATGGCGTTATCGCTTCACTAAAAGATGGAAGAGAGCACAACAAAGAGCAGCCTTCCTCCCTAGATCTGATTCAGGCATCCACCCCAATGCTGATGATCCAGAGCTATCTATTCAATATGTCCAAGCATGTGGACCTCAACTTCAACAACCTCCTCCTCCTCCTCTTCCTAGTACTACTAGCCATCCTGTTCTCCCCCTGCCTATTGCACCTTGTGGCAGCAGCCTTGGTGGTACTAGGTCCAGGCATCATCATCATCGTCAGAATCATGTGTCTATGGGTGCTATGAGCAACAGTACAATTGGTGGTCAAGAGTGTTTCCTCCACCCCAGTGACTCCAGTGTGAGTCTGCTGTTTGACCCTGATAGGGAAGAAGGTGAAATGATGGCAATGATGTCTCCAGCTCATAGTGGCCAACTCAATGACGATGACGTGAAAGAGGAGGAGGTGGTTGGGGAGAAGAAAGGCAAAGACAAACATGTTGATCATGTGGATGTCTCTGATGATAATTCTACCACTGTGACGGCTGGTACTGCTGGCACCAAAAATACTTCTAAGAGTCAAAAGTCAACCACTAAACAAGCATATTCAGCCACCCAAGATGTCAATAGATTAGCCTCCAGAGGCTGGGACTCAGTGGCAGTCCAAGAACAGCTTGAAACCAAAGCTCAAGCTCGCTGGGCTCCTGAACCTGAATGGGTAGGAAAATATCTCACTCCAGCTGTCGATATAGATAGATGGGGTCGATTTAAATTCGCTGTCATCAGGGTGACCGAGTCTGGTACCGGCAGACGAAGGTTCCTCGTCAGGGGAGGAAACAGCATGAATGGAAGTGGTGGTGGTGGTGTGGGGGGCGGCATTATTACCCCTGTTGACTTGGCAGCACAAGTAGCAGAAGCAGCAGCTGCAGCAGCCACCCAAATGTCCTTGAGACCAGTCACTGTTGAGTTGCTGGGAGCTGGAGACATGGAATGGAGGGAGGACACTGGTCGTCAGTTGACTCTGAGTGCCCAGAGCATGGACATGATGCACCTGGGGTATGATGCAACTGGTAACAGTAGCAGTGGTAGTAGTAATGGCCTAGTGAGTAATGTGTGTGGGTTGGCTGCATCTTTGCTTAGGCAAGAGTTACCTTGTCATTATAAAATAGTGGTTGCTTTGAGCCTTTGATGATGATGATGATGGAAAAGAGAGAGGGATGATCCATCCAAGAATTGTACCTTATAGATGATAAAGAAGACAGTCCGGAATAGCGCAGAAGAAGAAGAAGAAGAATTGATGTACCGTAGTGTACCCTTTCCATACATACCGTGTTGCTATAAATGATGAAATTTTGTGTATGTTTTGAGTGTGTTTTATAACTTTATGAAGTTTTGTCCTCCCCCCCCCCTCCCCCGCTGCATTCCCTATACCTATAGAGGTATATATATGGGCGTTTTTGGTTTTATATTATAACAAAGTGCAGTTTTTTGATAAAGGTTTTTCTTACCCATGTTGCATTTAGAACTGCAGTTGCTTTTTTCATTTCAATATTTTGAAGCAGGAGGGGGCACAAGGAAAGAACCTCCTCCTCCTCCTCCTCCTCCTCCTCCTCCTCTCCCTTTTTGTGACCCCATTTCCCTCCCCCCCTGCTCTCTTAATACCCATCCTATGAACTATGATCCATTTTCTTTCCTTTCAATATATATTATACAAACTCTCTCTCTTTTCATGAAATTTGTACTGATACTGATACCGGTACGGCCGATGAAGAAATGTAAAACTTATATGACTACTTCTATCGACACTACCTCTGTGATGATGAGACTGTTGCTGCAGCTGTCGTATCTTTGGGTTTGATCTGTGCGTCAGTCAGAAACTTGACATACACTCCATTACTACCACGACCTTGCTTTCTCCATTCCCCTCCCCCTCCTCCTTCTCCTCCTTCTTCAGTTCCAGATACTGTCTTCTTCTTGCAAGTCAAAGGACCTCTATCAAATCCATAGCTGGCAGCTACCACCAATGCATTATAATTCCCCCCAGTCAGGAATGCTACAGAAGATATTGGCTCTGAGAACTTCTGACTAGCTAGCTTCTTCTTAGATCCACTGTCCCAAATGTTGACAACTCCATCACTGCCGCCAGTTGCAAAGGTAGTAGCTCCATTATTATTATTGATACTGTGACCAACAAAGTGACTGTTGAAAGCAATGGTGTTGACGGGGAAGATGAGTTCCTTTAGACCCTGGATCCTGGAGTGACATCTGAAGGAGAAGTTATTGTGTTTTTGGCTTGATTTGATGTATTCTACTGCGACTCTGCCATCTACTGTGGTGTAGGCGTAGTGGGAGGAATCGGGGGAGGTGGTGATGGAGCGGACCTGAGAGAGTGTGGGACGAGGTTGGTTGGGCTTGGTGAAAGAGAGGATGCCCCTCTTGATGTAGTCTTCAGAGGAAAAGGTGTATATGTCTATGTTATTGTCACTTGTAGCGATGATGATGCGGTTGTTGGTGGTTGTGACGGCAAAGGGTTTGTGGGTGGTGGTGGTGGTGGTGGTGTGGGAGGAAGCGAGCTGGAGGGGGTTGAAGAGGGAGAAGACTTGGTTGGAGCGAGGGTCAATGAGATGGATGGCGCCATTCCAAGAGGTGGTGAGGAGGATGGGCGATGGGGAGAGGGATGT
>Ga0209986_10005582_pt1 | contig 10407 bp, 8 predicted proteins | sample BlataG_FD_183168 | JGI IMG/M metagenome (GOLD analysis project Ga0209986, IMG submission 183168) | Deep subsurface microbial communities from Black Sea to uncover new lineages of life (NeLLi) - Black_00105 metaG (SPAdes) (version 2) | ecosystem: Environmental > Aquatic > Marine > Oceanic >...
GCTTTCGTGCAGGCATTGCAGGCCACACAGCGGAATAGCTCAGGATATAGTTTAAAAACCTCTTCAGGGGCGGAGGTTAAATCAGCGAATTCATACTGGGCCCGATTGGCGGGGAAAAAGGGGATTTGGGCCATATACATATCTGGCTCGACTGTCTTCTGGCAAGCAAGTGCTACCTGTAATTTATAATCGCCAGGCTTACGATAAACCGTACCGCAGGCACCGCAGGTTCCCCCCCGACATCCACAACCCCGAATGAACTTATAGCCAGCATATTCCATGGCTTTCATAATGGTAAGCCCTTCGGGAACTTCATAGCGCTTTCCCATGATATATACGGGAATCAGCTTAGCCGCTACTTGTCTTTTTTCCTTAACCGCTGTTTTTGCTGTATTTCTACTTTTCTTTTTGGCGCTCATTCTTAATCCCCAATCGGTTAAAAGCTTTCACCTTAAGAAAGCAAGTCCTTTTCCCTCAGAAGTGATTCCGGGCTACCATAATTTAGCTCAAAATGACATACCTGAGGGTCGAGCCCTAAAGCAAGAGCCAGAAGTTGTGTAAAATAGAATAGCGGCATCCTTTTAAATTCGTCACGCTTTTTCACCAATTCCTTCTGCCCCTGGCCCAAATTATAATCACATAAAGGGCAGGAAAGAACCAGAGCTTCCGCCCCATGACTCAACGCCGAGCTTAAGATATTCCAGACATATGCAGAAATTGCACCTGGGTCACTTATGATTTGATAAGACCCACAACACCTGGTAGATTCAGGAAAATCAACGGGACTAGCTCCGAGAGCTTTAAGAAACTCTCGTAAGATGGTAGGGTTCTCTACACTATCTATAGCTACCTCCCTGGGGCGAAGCAGGGTACACCCATAATAAGGAGCTACTTTTAATTCCCGGAGAGGGAGTTTTACCTTCTGAGCAAGAGTTCCCCATCCTATTTCATCTCTCAATACCTCTAAAAGATGAACTACCTTTACCTCCCCACTATAATCTATTTCTTCATCCATGAAGCTATTAAGGGTATTCCTTTTCTCCACATTTTCTTTCATTAAAAGATTGGCTCTCTTTAAAGTATTAAAACAGAAAGCACATAACGTAGCTAGCTCATTCTTCCCTTGTTCCTTTACTCGAATTAGGTTGCGAACAGGTGCTACCTGATGGATTAAATCATCCTCAGCCAAAGAATAAACTGCGCCACAGCAGTTCCACCTGGGAATCTCCTCTAACTTCAACCCCAAAACTTCCAGGGAGGCGATGGCAGGCTCCTCCAGATTCCTTGCCTTGGTTTTCAAGGTACATCCGGGATAATAAGCTAAGCTCATTTTTTATTTCTTTAGCCGGTAAACTTCCTCAAGCCACTGACCATGGCTATTTGAGGAAGTTCGCAGCGCTCCTGGGGTGAAATATCCTCGGGGCGTATGTGGTCAACATTTTTCCTCAGGGTGAGAAGCCTTATTGCCTCCATCAACCTGGACAGGTCAAATCCTCTGGGGCAGTTTACAGTACAGGCAAGACAAGTGGCGCAAATCCAGACAGTCTTTGATTCGGCAATTTCATCTTGCATCCCTAACCGTGCCAGTTCAATAACCTGGCGAGGAGAAAGGTCCATATTGGAAACCGCGGGACACACTCCGGAACACATACCACACTGGTAACATAACTGAAGGTTTTCTCCGCTGAGCTCCTTGACTTTCCTTACAAACTCACCGCGCAGTCTTCTGGGCGAAACGGTTACAGACATTCTCTTCTCACTCTTTTCCTAATTTTTCAACTTCCTTCACAGGATTGCTTCTTCATGGCGAGCGCACCAACATTGCATGTTGACTGCTACAGGCATGCTGGCAATATGGCAAGGGAAGGTTTCCACATGAACTGCTAGGGCGGTAATTGTGCCACCGTAGCCCATAGCACCAATGCCCAGATTGTTAACTCTTTCCAGGATTTCTCTTTCTAGGTCAGCAACCTCAGGGGCAGGGCTCGGCTCGCTAACCTTGCGTAACAGCGCCTTCTTGGCTATAAGCATGGTCTTATCCGTCGTCCCACCAATGCCGACACCGATAATAACTGGCGGGCAGGGATTGCCACCAACTTCATCAACAATGTTGACGACAAAATCTATCACCCCCTGGCGTCCTTTAGCTGGAGTTAAAACAGTCAGGCGAGAACAATTTTCCGAGCCACCTCCTTTGGGTAAAACACTGATTTTCAGCCTGTCTCCGGGAACTATATCGGTATGAATCATAGCCGGTGTGTTATCCTTGGTGTTTACCCTGGCAAAACAAGGCTGATTCACAATGGATTTACGCAAATAACCCTGACCATATCCCTGGCGTACTCCTTCGTTGACTGCTGCATAAAGGTCTCCACCGGCTATGTGTACTTCCTGACCCAGTTCCAGCATGACTACGGCGGCACCAGTGTCCTGACAAAGAGGAATTTGTTCCTTGCCGGCAATCTCCACATTTTCCAGGATTCTATCCAATACACTACGGCAAACAGGGGATTTCTCTCTTTCTCTTGCTTGCTTCAATGCAATTATCACATCCGCGGGTAGATAATGGCAGGAGTGCTCAAATAAACGTGCTACGGTGTTCGTTATATCACCAACTTTGATTTCTCTCATTTTTCCCTTTGCCGGCTTATCCTAGCCTCTTAACTCTGGTTGTGTCGGCTACTGCCGTCTTCATACCATCACTTTTGGCACGGTGAGGCTAGCATCCATTATGAACAGTATTTTCGCCGTTTCTCCCTTCTTTTCAATTGCCTCATCTATCGCCTGTTGAACATCATGAAATGGGCTAATAAATACCCGCTCAAGATCTCTATCCTCGAGCCCTGTTACTCCCCAGATTTCTGCCCAGGTAGCAATCTCAGCCATTTTGGCAGCCTTATGATAACCCAGTTTGTAGTCCTGCTTGATTATCTGTAGAATCTCCTGAGGAGTTCCACTGCTGGCCAGGAGATTAAAGTACGCCTCATCTCCTATGCCAGACTTGCACTCAGAGACAAAGATGAGAATTCCGCCCTCTTTTAGAGCCAGCTTCCCATTTTCAAGTCCCTTTTGTGATTGGTACAAATCCATATCCGATGGATAACCGAGAACAGCAACGACGATGTCCGCTTTTTCTTTAATATCTACACAGTAAACCTCGTGAGCTTTCTCTATGGCCATCGAAAATGAATTGTGAATATGTCCCGAGGTACAATGGTAAATCCTCTTTTCGCCATCGAGAACGGTCTGAATGGAAAATATTTCCTTTCCTTTTACCATCTTGAGGGCATCAACCATGTCTTCATGAACCGGATTGCCCTCCAAAACCAGAGCCTGTGCACGGGGACTAATGGCATTTTTATGATTTTGCTCTATGGTCTTATAAGACGCAATACCGGGGAGAAATGATTTCCTTCCTCCAGTGTAACCAGCAAAATAATGAGGCTCTACTGAGCTAACAGTAACTAGTTTATGTGCCTCCATACCTAACTTGTTGACATACATCTCTGTTCCTCTGGAAGTTGTTCCCAAATACACCATGTCTTCATCTTTGCGAGCATCGTGAACATAGATTCTGTCTCTTAGCAAGTTGTGATAATTTCCGAAGATAAACTTGAATTCCTCTTCAGTTGGTGCACGGTGAATTCCGGCGGCGATGATAAACCTTGTATTTTTATTCTTGACCGCAGGATAAATCACTTCCAGTATTTTTGCCGTAGGAGTGGGTCTGGTGTAATCATTAACAATAAAAAGCAAATCTCTAGCATCGGCGATAAACTCATCGAACCTCCTAGAGTTAATGGGTTGTTCAATTCCCCTGCGGATGGTCTCTGTTTCATCGCCAACGGAAACGACATTTGGTTCAACTACTCCGGAAACCCTGCTTTCCTCAACTTCAACCTCTACCTTTTCCTTTCCGTAAGGGATTCTTATTTTCATAGCTGCTCTGGTTTCTCTTTTCCAGCCTCTATCAGCGGAGGTAGAGGTTATAAGTCTTCTTGGCTGTTTGCGCATCTTCAATTCTGTTCATAGCAAACCCACAGCTTTCAAGTGAATGTTGTATAACACACATCACAGGTTCATGATATCTATTAGCTCCCGCACGGCATTGGCTGATTTCTTTAGTGCCGCACCTTCTTCAGGGGTCAACTTGAGCTCTATTATCTGCTCAATACCGTTCTTGCCCAACTTGACAGGAACCCCTACAACCACTCCATTGATGCCGTATTCTCCTTCCAAGTAGGCAGCGCAAGGCAATATCTCTTTTTTATCCAGAATTATGGCATTCGCCATTTGAGCTGTGGCGGTTGCCGGAGCATAAAAGGCACTGCCTGTTTTAAGCAGGTTCACTATTTCACCTCCACCCTTAACTGTGCGCTCCACCAGGCTATTAATCTTCTCCTCAGGCAGAAGTTCAGTAATAGGAACACCGCCGACAGTACAAAGTCTGGTGATTGGCACCATAGTATCACCATGTCCACCCAAAACACAGGTGGATACATTCTTTACTGAGACATTGAGCTCTTGTGCAATGAAAGTTCGAAACCTGGCGCTGTCCAGGATGCCAGACTGTCCAAACACTCTATTCCGTGGGAACTTACTTATGTGCAGAGCCAACTGGGTCATAGCATCCAAAGGATTGGATACTACGACAATTATGCAGTCAGGTGAATGCTGGACAACTTTCTCGGTAACTTCCCGGACTATTTTCATGTTGGTGAGCACCAGGTCATCCCGGCTCATTCCCGGTTTACGCGCTACCCCCGAGGTGATGACCACTATGTCAGAATTGGCAGTTTCTTTATAGTCATTAGTCCCCATAATCTCAACGTCTGAATCAATTATGGGAGTGGCTTCCAGCATATCCAGTCCCTTGCCCTGCGGAAGCCCTTCAATTATGTCTAGCAATACAATATCCGCATACCCCTTTTCAGCAATGCTGAAAGCACAAGTTGCACCGACATTTCCTGCACCGATTATAGAAATCTTACCCCGCATTGCACTTATCTCCTTGTTTATTCTGTTATCTTGCCTCTCTAAATATGAAGAGCAATTCAAGCAATAACAGCTAAGATATCATTCGTGTTTACCGAAGCCCCGGGCTCAAAGTTAATTGCCTTAACAACTCCATCAACAGGGGCAGGAATATTATTTTGCATCTTCATTGCTTCCAGGATAAGCAATGGGTCGCCAGCCTTTACTGTATCCCCTACATTGACCAAATAGCGGATGACAATGCCGGGCATAGGCGCAGGCACCTCCGTTCCTTCAGCAACTGCAGCAGGCGGTGCTTTCTTTTCCTCCGCCTTCGCTGGTGCTTCCGTAGTACTAGGTGGTGTAGGCGAAGGAGCAACGGCCCTTACAGGTCGAGAAGCAGTAGTAGCTGGAGGGCCCCCCACAGCCTCCACATCCACTTTATAATATTCATCTTCAACGAAAACATTAAATGTCCTCACGCCGGCTCCCCTTTCAGGAACCACTTTCTCAGGTTTTTCCACCAGCTTGCCAGCTTTAGCTTTGGCAATCAGTTCATCCTCCTCCCTCACCTCTTCCAGGGTTTTTGGAGCACGTGGAGGTTTCCAATCATCAGGAATAGTTTTATCTATGCCATATTTATATTTCAAGAAGCGCGAGCCGGTAGTGGGAAAGAGAGCATAGGTGAGTACGTCCTGAATATTTCTGGCAAATTGTTTGGACTCTTTCTTGGCTTTCTCCAGTTCTGGCTCCAGCATATCAGCAGCCCGGCGATCAATCGGCTTTTTCCCTCTTTCGTAGTCCTTGAGTACCTTTTTCTGGATTTCTTTATCGATCGGCGCTGGCGGTCGTCCATAGAGCCCATAGCAATAGTCCTTGGTTTCCTGAGTAATCATTTTGTAACGCCCTGCCAAGACATTCTGTATCGCCTGAACACCAACAATCTGGCTCGTAGGCGTAACTAAAGGAGGATAACCAAGTTCTGCCCTAGTCTTAGCAGTTTCTGCTCGCACCTCATCCAGTCTGTCCAGAGCATTGACCTGCCTTAGCTGTGCCACCAGATTCGTGGTCATGCCGCCAGGAATTTGGTGCACCAGCACTCCGCTATCTATGATTGACATCGCCGATGTGTCCAGAAAATCTCTATACTTAGGGGCGACCTGTTCAAGCATCTGCCCACACTTAACCAGTTGCTCAATATCCAGTCCCGTATCTCTATCTGTTCCATACAGAGCAACCACCAAAGGTTCAACAGGGGGTTCCGAGGTACGCAATGCAAAGGGAGACAAAGCGGCATCAATAATGTCAACTCCAGCCTCAATAGCCTTCAACACAGACATGGATGCCTGGCCACTGGTGTAGTGGGTGTGGAGAACAATAGGAATCTTCAAGTTTTCCTTAAAAGCCTTGACTAGTACATAGGCATCATAAGGAGAGATAAGTCCAGCCTGGTCTTTAATGCAAATGGAGTCAGCACCCATGTCTTGAAAAATGAGGGCCTTCTTAATATAGTATTCCAGATTATATACCGGTCCACCCATCCTTGGCTGAGTGAGCGAGTAACATATAGCACCTTGGTAGTGTTTGCCAGCCTTCTTGATTGCTTTGGCAGCACGCTCGTGGTTACGCTCATCATTAACAGCATCGAAAACACGGAAAATGTCAATACCAACCTCGGCGGCTTGTTCTACAAAGGCATCAACCAAGTCATCAGGGTGATTTCGATAAGCAACTAAATTCTGACCCCGTAAAAGCATCTGCAGCGGAGTATCGGGCATGAGTTTCTTCAATTTGCGAGGTCTATCCCAAGGGTCTTCGCCCAAAAAACGGTGAGCGACATCAAATGCCGCTCCACCCCAAACTTCCATGGAATAGAAGCGGCATTTATACATCTCAGGAGCCATCCATTCCATATCCTCAGTTCGCATCCTTGTAGCCAATGTGGATTGATGCGCATCACGAAAGGTGGTGTCACAGATTTTGACCGGTCTTTTGGCTTTCGGCCTCGTCTTTATCTTATCGGCGGTTAAATCTTTGGCCAAGATGGGGCCGCTTCCTATTCCGTTCATAAATCACTCCTTTATTGCCATTTTAAACGTGTAAAACATTCAGACCATTTACTAGCCTCTTCGCCTCACATGAAGCTTTGGCCCAGGATAACAGTCAAATATCATCATCTAGAAACAATTCGTCGCTGCCAGAGCCTTCGCATCAGCATTATCTCCTCCCGCCCGGAACTACTCCACAATCTTGAAACCGCTACTGGCCTTCGCTGGGGCATCGCTGGCGCCAGAGCCTTCTCTTCCTCTTCCACATATGCAGCCACAGCAGCAGTAATGGCGGCTATTATTCCTCTTTTGTCCTTCAATTGCTCCTTTGCGCAAACATCTTTACACCGGGATATTCCCATGCTTCTTTGGGGGTCTAGTTTCTCGTTTAGTGATGAGAAGTTCCAAAGCATTGATTATCTTTGGGCGGCTGTCCCGGGGTAAAATAACTTCGTCAACGTATCCCCGCGATGCAGCAATGTAAGGATTATACAGAAAATTACGATATTCTCCAATCTTTTCCTTCTCCTTTGCTTCAGGATCAGGAGCAGCCTCTATCTCCTTACGAAATATAATTGGTATGGCCCCTTCAGCACCCATCACTGCGATTTCCGCTGTGGGCCAGGCAAAAACGAAATCAGCGCCCAAATCTTTACCACACATGGCAAGATATGAGCCTCCATAATCCTTGCGAATGATCAAGGTAATCTTAGGCACTGTAGCTTCAGAATAGCACCAAAGAACCTTGGCACCATGCCTTATTATGCCTGACCATTCCTGGTCCGCCCCTGGCAAGTAACCTGGGACATCAACAATGGTGAGCAAGGGAATGTTAAAGGCGTCGCAAAACCTGACGAATCTAGTGATTTTATCTGAGGCATTGACGTCAAGACAGCCGGCAAGATACATCGGTTGATTGGCGATAACACCCACTGTTCTACCATTCAGCCTGGCAAAGCAAACAATGGCGTTCCGAGCATAATGATCATGTGGCTCAAGTATCTCACCGTTATCTACAATGGATTGAATAACTTTCTTCACATCATAAACCTTGTGGGGCTCGTCCGGTATTATGCTGTCAAGGGCCGGGTCAACACGGATGGGGTCATCAGTAGGCTCAATTAAAGGGGGATCCTCCATGTTATTTGAAGGAAGGTAACTCAAGAGCTTTTTCACGAGTTCGATAGCTTGGGCATCGCCATCGCAGGCAAAATGACAGACACCACTTTTAGTAGCATGGGTCATGGCGCCTCCCAGCTCCTCAGAAGTAACCTCCTCTCCAGTAACCTGCTTAATTACTGCCGGGCCTGTAATGTGCATGTAGCTTGTTCCCTTTGTCATGAATACCCAATCTGTCATGGCTGGTGAATAGACTGCCCCTCCGGCAGTAGGCCCCATTATTGCCGAGATCTGGGGAATAACTCCCGAAGCTGCGGAATTTCGGAAAAATATCTGACCATATCCTGAAAGAGCATCAACCCCTTCCTGAATCCGAGCCCCTCCAGAGTCATTAAAGCCCACTATGGGAATACCACACTTCATGGCTAAATCCATTACCTTGCATATTTTTTTGGCGTGCATCTCTCCCAATGATCCGCCCATGGAGGTAAAGTCCTGGGAAAAGGCACATATTTGACGCCCATTCACTGTCCCATATCCGGTAACGACTCCCTCTGCAGGAACGACAATCTTATTCATGCCAAAAAGCGTAGCTCGATGTCGAACAAACAAATCAAGCTCATGAAAGCTGCCAGGGTCAAAAAGTAGGTCAAGCCTCTCACGAGCAGTTAATTTCCCCGATTTGTGCTGCTTTTCTACCCGCTCGGAACCTCCTAAAGCTTTTTCCTTTTTCCCCTTGTCCTGCAGTGCCTTTAGTCTTTCAGCAACCGTGTCCATCTAAACTCCTCCTTACAAGTTAACTTTGCCACAAAGGATGATTATTATAAAACGAATGCGTAGCGAAGCCAAGTCCACGCTATGATAGCAGACTTCACCCCTCCCAAAATGATGGGCTTATCTATGGGTATGACGAGCAGCCTTCCACGATGAGCTTAGCCCCCCTGTGTCCACAACTATGGCCGGCGTGGCTGCCATAAGTAATTATGCTATTATGTTGCGGGCTTGCAGCTTGACTTTGGGCATAATAGCTGTTCTGAGTTTGGCTGGTAAGCAAATTGAGCTAAGACTTAAAAACTTGACAGCTTGGCTTAGAATGATAATATGGAGGGAAATTTGAAACCACAGCTAATTGCTATAGACGGTCCTGTGGCAGTCGGCAAGAGTAGTGTCGGGTCACTGTTAGCAAAAAGATTGGGCTATGTTTTCTTCGATACAGGTATGATGTATCGAGCGTTTACCTGGAAGGTTCTCAAATTAGGTATCCCCATAGAGGACGAACAAAAGCTTTGTCAGTTGGCCAATACCACTAAATTTGATTTTGTTCCCTTACAAGGATGGCATCTCTCGCCCATCATTGATGATGAAGATGTCTCTTCCAAGCTGCTTTGCCCTGAGGTAGAGGCACATGTTTCTCTAGCATCAAAGATAGCCGGGGTACGCCAAACACTGATACTGGAACAGCGCAAATTAACCCATCGAGGAAAGGTAGTGATGGCAGGCAGAGACATTGGCACGGTAGTCTTACCTTGGGCGAAATTAAAGATTTTTCTCACCGCCTCCACTGAAGAAAGAGCCAGACGCCGCCACAAGGAACTATTAAAACGAGGAGAAAATTCGAGCATGGAAATCGTCCTTGCCGATTTAAAGAAGCGAGATGAGATGGATATCCATAGAACCATCTCGCCGCTTAAACCGGCTGAAGATGCCATAATTATCGATACAGAAAACTTTAGCCTGGAGCAAGTTGTAGACAAAATATATACTCGGGCGGTAAATTTATGACCCTCTCTCAAAAGATTGTCTTAGCCATATTTAGACCTTTGCTCAATATTCTTTTCTCCTGGAAAGTTGAAGGAAGAGAAAACATACCATTAACTGGTCCACTGATTTTGGTAGCCAATCATGTTCATCTCCTCGACCCATTTTTTCTCATATTTCGCTTTCCGCGATGGATTAATTTCATGGCAAAAGAGGAACTCTTTCATTCTCCCTTTTTGAGACCATGGCTTCGATGGGCTGGCTCTCTCTCCATACGCCGTCGAGGGAAGATTAGAGAGAAACAAAAGATACTTAAGAGTGCCAGAGATGCATTAGAAAAGGGACTAATCTTGGGAATGTTCCCGGAGGGCGGCAGAAGTAACGACGGCAAACTCAGAAAAGGCAAACCAGGCTCCGCAGTTATAGCCTCAAAAGCAAATGTCCCTCTTCTTCCTGTCGGCATCGTCGGCACAGACAAGATTAGTGGCATAAGCTGGCTATGGAAACG
>Ga0209986_10005584_pt1 | contig 10404 bp, 8 predicted proteins | sample BlataG_FD_183168 | JGI IMG/M metagenome (GOLD analysis project Ga0209986, IMG submission 183168) | Deep subsurface microbial communities from Black Sea to uncover new lineages of life (NeLLi) - Black_00105 metaG (SPAdes) (version 2) | ecosystem: Environmental > Aquatic > Marine > Oceanic >...
AGGCCCGGCTATAGGAATTATCTGGGGCTGGCTGCCGGCTATCATCTGGGTTTTTTTGGGTTCCATCTTTATGGGGGCGGTGCACGATTTTGGGGCATTGGTGGTCTCGTTGCGAAACGAGGGCAAGAGCTTATCAGAAGTCGCCGCCAAATATATCAATATGCGTGTACGATTCATATTTTTTGCCGTTGTGTTCCTGAGTCTGCTGATTGTCATCGCAATATTCGGCGTCGTGATTGCAACGGTCTTTACCAGATTTCCCAGCGCGGTCGTTCCGGTCTGGCTGCAGATTCCGATAGCCGTGGCGCTGGGTTTTGCCGTCTATAAAAAGACCGCCAACGTTGCCATTGCGACGACAATATCAGTAATCGGAATGTACCTGTGCATTGCTATAGGCAGTTTACTTCCCGTCGAGCTTGGCACAGTTTTGGGGATACCGTCCACGGGACTGTGGGTGATAATCCTGCTTATTTACGCCTGGGTGGCTTCCACACTGCCGGTAACAACGCTGCTACAGCCGAGGGATTATATCAATGCCTGGCAGCTATTTATTGCTATGGGGCTATTGGTCGCCGGCACGGTGGCGGCTTCATTATCGGGAAAACTGCCGATCGTAGCACCATATATAAATCGGTCGCTGCCGACAGGTACGCCGCCGATTTGGCCTTTTATGTTCGTGATAATCGCCTGCGGCGCCATCAGCGGCTTCCATTCGCTGGTGGCCTCCGGCACAAGTTCAAAACAGGTCTCCAAAGAAACCGACTGTCAGTTTGTAGGGTACGGCTCCATGCTGCTTGAAGGATTCTTAGCCGTGCTGGTTCTGGTCTGCGTGGCAGCCGGTATTGGAATGGCTCTAAGGCTCAACAACGACACAATTTTGACCGGCCAGGCCGCCTGGCAGCATCAATACAGCACATGGATAGGAGCCAAGGGATTGTCCGACAAGATAGCGCCGGTAGTTATCGGTGCGGCCAATATGATGGGCAAACTCGCGATACCTGAGGCGATTGGAATTACACTTATGGGTGTATTCATCGCATCGTTCGCCGGCACGACCCTCGATACCTCGACGCGAATCCAGCGCTATGTAATAAGTGAGCTGGCAACCGACCTGCGAATTCCATTTCTGGCCAACAGATGGGTGGCGACCAGTTTCGCTGTGCTTACAGCAGCGGGGCTGGCATTCGCCACGGGAGCAGACGGCAAGGGTGCAATGGTGCTTTGGCCTTTATTTGGAAGCGCAAACCAGCTCTTAGCTGCCCTGGCCTTGCTGTTGGTTACACTTTATCTAAAACGCAAGGGCGGACTGAAGTTTATTGTTACCGCGGTGCCGTGCCTGATTATGTTAGTTATTACAAACTGGGCCATGGTTAAAAACGAAATGGCTTTCATCAATAAGAACGACTGGCTTCTTGTTATAATCGGCGGTGTGATTTTTGCATTAGCGTTGTGGATGACAATCGAAGCCCTGATAGCCTTTTTCAATCGGGCCCGGACGGCGGAGTCTCAGGAGTTAAAGGTATCAGCTTGAACTTAGCTGGTTTCGGTGGATTTTTTAGCCTGATTTCATCTTTGCGGACGAATTCTTCAGGAAAATTGTAAACCACCTTTCCCTGTTGTTCCACCTCTGGCCCCTTTTTTTTGGCATCGTCAAGAATATAAAGGGTCATCTGGAACGGTTGGCTCTCATAAGCAAGCTTGGCTTCCTCCGTAGCTAATATAGCAAAAGGGCGGACCACTTCGTTATAATTGACATCCACTTTGTATTTGCCCTGGAGGTTCGCACTAAGTGTGAATCCAAGCTTGGCTTCTTGTATAGTGTGTTCGCTCAACGAGTCCGCTTCCGGCGACATCTTGATTCTCACTTGCTTGAGGGCAGGCCTTGTCTGGCCTGGTGCTAATACAACATACGGCGTTTTTACAACGGCAGAGATCCTTGCCTGCTCGATTTCTCTGGGCGTCAACTGAACTTGCGCTGTGAGCCTGCTATCAGCAGGCACAGACATATCAACATTTGGCGGGTCAATGCTCTCAATCTCCAAAGGGGCTCCGTTTTCATTAAAACATTCGATATCCAGCGATTTTTTAATAAGCTCTACAACATTGACGTCAATATTCTCCGGCTCGCAGGATTCGACCGTAAGGCCGTCGAGTTCTTTTATCTTCTCGCTCCTTCTGACAAAATCCAAAACGGTTAGAGTGTGCGGGCCGGCAGTAGTCATTCCTTCCCGGACAGGGTCCAAAAAGAAATCAAGTGCCAGCGAACCGTCATTTAATTTTCGTCTTACCTCGGTGATTTTGGAGGCCGGACCTTTGAGGACAATATTGTCAATCGAAGCCGATGGTTTATTATCGAAGCTGACCCAGAGATTCGGGCTGAAAGCTACATTTATTGTGGCCTTGGGGGCGGTGTATTCTTCGTCCAGAGCCAGGTCAGCCCAGACCCATATCAGGACCGTCAAAAATATCACGATTGCTATCTTGCCGAATTTAATCTTTCCTATCATCATATTGTGTATCACACTTGCCTCTGCAGCGAGACTCGCAAGACGAGGCATCAGGTATCCGCTGCAATTCACGCAATCACGCTTGTAAGATGCTTTCTCAACGCAGATTCGTCTATATTACGCGTAATTTTGCCGTCTTTAGCAAGAGAAATGATGCCGGTTTCCTCGCTTACCACAAGACAGGTAGCATCCGAGCCCGTCGTTATGCCTAAAGCTGCACGGTGTCGCGAGCCGAGCTCAACGCCGCCGATACTGCCGGCCTCTGCCAAAGGCAGCTGCACACTGGCGGCAACCACTCTGTCGCCTCGTATTATAATGGCCATATCATGAAGGGCCGTACCGGGGTGGAAAATGGTCCTAAGCAGGTCAGCCGTTACCTTGGCATCGATTCGAACTCCGGTTTCTATGAATTCGCCCAATGCCACCCGATTTTCTATAACAATAATGGCTCCGACTCGAGCGGCGGAAAGCTCGGTTACAGCGGTAATTAATTCCTCCACGGTCCTTGATAGCTGATGTAACGAGCCTGCCCAGAATCGCGGCTGGCCAAGACGTATAAGCACTCTTCGAATCTCCGGCTGAAAGGCGGCAACGGCGATAATTAAAACGCCAATCAAAAAACCCTTGTAAAGGTATCGAAGCCGAGGGAAGTCAAACTGCCGGACGAGCAAATTTGAGATGAGCACACCGATAACAAGAATAAGTATCACGCCGCGGAATAATCTCTCTCCGCGGGTGCCTTCGAGGAAGTCCACAATCCAGTAAACCACCAGGCCAATACTTATTAACTCAATGCCAACGTTCCACCAATCATTATTATTGGCCACTCGGCTGAAATAATCAATGAGCATTTCCACTTCTAATTTCCTATTGATTATTGACTATTGCTGCAAAAAATTAGAATTCGAAATCAATAATAAATAGTAAATAGACAATAGTCAATTGTCAGGGTATCCTTTTGTCGGTAAGCTTGCTGGGCTTATCAAGAAGCATAAGCGTGTCTAAATCTGCCATCATCTGCTGTTGATTAATACGCAGAGCACGTTGATGTCTTCTGCGTCCTTCAGCGGCTGTCTCACCCGGCTGTTCGTAAGACCTGCAGCCGCAGGGCAGAAAAACAAAAACAAACAAAACAACAGCTAATACTACTCTGCGAAGCAGCTCGCTACGCAGCACGAGAATCACCTTGCCCCTGCTTCCGCAGGAGTAAACTTGTCCCCGCGAAAGCGGGGATACAAAAAAAGAAACGCCTTTCATCTTTTCTTCCTCTTTGAAATCACCTGTGCCTGCGCACCCCCCGTTTTTGCTTTCACAAGAAAGCACGGGAGTGCAGGCAAAGAACTATTCGCTCGCACCTGCCTGCACCTGTCTTTAACGCAGGCACAGGTGCGGTTACGCGAGTGCAGTCGGCACAAAACAGAACTTCGACCATTTATTGATTATAGCAGCCGCTGAAATTGTTGTCAACCCCGCCAAAATTTTCTGAAGTGCCCAGGCAATATTTTGACCTCGCGGCTGTACTGACGTATAATAAGAATGATAATTGATAGCCGAAGCAGGTCCCATCCCGCGATTTATCAGGGCACAAGACATCTGCTATGGTGTTTAGGGGCTTTGGCTCAGTATCAATAGGAAATCACAGGAAGGACGGGACTAATTTAAGGGGGTAAACTATGAAACGCAGCAGAATCAGCAGAGTCATGCAGATTTTAACAACATTGCAGGCGGGAAAAAGCTATGCCGTCAGTGATTTGTCGAAAATGTTCAGAACAAGCCGGCGAACAATCTTTCGCGATTTGAAAGAGCTTCAGGCTATCGGCGTGCCATTTCACTACGACGCCAAGACCGGCGGCTATACCATAGAGCCTGAGTTTTTTCTTCCACCGGTAGATTTAAGCCTGCAGGAGGCACTGGGTCTGCTCCTGCTGGCGCACAAGACAAGAGACCAGATACAAACGCCGTTCAAAAACTCAGTTCTTTGGGCAGCTCTGAAAATCGAAAACAATCTGCCCGCCAAGATCAGGCAATATTGCAATACCGCGTTACAAAATATCTCAACCAGGCCCTGCGCCCAGGCACCGGTCACGCATTCCGCCGGCCTTGACAAAACCTTCGCACAGTTACAGCAAGCTATCGTAAAGAAACGCAAAGTGAACATCCGTTACCATTCGCTTTTCGAGGGAACAATTATTGACGTTGAGCTGAGTCCCTATCATTTGCTCTATAACAATCGGGCGTGGTATGTCCTGGGCCGATCCAGCCTGCACAAGAGCGTTCGCACTTTCAAGCTTAACCGCATCAGGGAGCTAACAACCACCCAGAGATGCTTCGTGGACGGCGAAAAGTTCGATGTGTACGATTATCTCGGCAGGGCCTGGTCAATGATACCGGAAGGCAGAATCTACAATATCAAGCTGCGGTTCCTGCCCAAAGTTGCTCATAATGTCGCCGAGGTACAATGGCACAGCACACAAAAAGTTGTTCGCAACAGTGACGGCTCAGCCACCGTAGAATTTCGCGTGGACGGCCTCGGGGAAATCACCTGGTGGATACTCGGCTACGGCGACCAGGTCCAGGTGCTCGCGCCAAAGACCCTCCGCAAAAAAGTCCTTGAAGTCGCAAAAAATATGGCCGAATTAAATGAGAAAATATAAATTATATCCATAGCTTCTCATTATTGAAAAACAGCCCACTACAAAAAATTTTTCTGTAGCGCTTTAATCACACCAACGTTCTATATTACAGAATTACAGAACTGATAAAGCAATTTCCACAGGAGATATTCAGTGCCGGGTAAATCTAACATAGCTGCCGACGACGAAAAGCTCGTCGAAGCTACCTTGCAGGGTGATATTTCATCCTTCGGTATTATTGTGGAGCGATATTGGGATATGGTTATAGCATTTGCACTAAGCAGGATTGATAATGCCACTGATGCAGAAGACATTGCCCAGGAAAGCTTCCTCAAGGCGTATTCACAATTACACAGGCTCCGAAATCCGTCACGCTTTGCAGGCTGGCTCAGCAAAATAACAGCTCAACAGTGCGTTAATCATATACGCAAAAATGCTCACAGAAGAATCGCTTCAAGCTATACCACTTACGATGTTGATGCCTCGGCACAGGCTGTTGTATGCAATAGTAACCCGGGCTTAACTGACGAACAAATTTACTTCGTCAGAGAGACCATAAGCAGACTGCCCGAGAAATTCCACAAAGTAATAATTATGCGGTTTGTTGCAGGACTTTCTGCGGTGCAGATCGCAAAACAATTAGGCAAACGCCACGGAACAGTCAGAGTTTGGCTGCACCGTGCATATCAAATATTACGTAAGGACCTTGTTTCACTTTTTGAGGAGGTCAAATAATTATGAGCTGTGAGAAATACAATGAGCTTATCGAAAAATATTTAATCGGCGATATAGAAGATTCAGAACTTGATGTGCTGAAGAACCATACCCTGCAATGTGCATCCTGCCATAAAAAGTTTGAGCACCTCGGCAGATTTGAGGACGTGATAAAGAGCGCGTTATCTTCGGCAACCACTATCGAGCAGGCCTCGGATTCTATCCTGTCTAAACTGCCGGCGACTCGGGTTGCTCGGGCTCCGGCAGTGATGTTTAGCAAACAAATGGCGGTTGCTGCCAGTATCTTTTTAGCTGTAGGCCTTTTAGCAGGATTTGGCCTGGCCAGATTGAACGCCGACAAGCGAATCGCAGTACCGACGGCAGCAAAGGTGCCGATGAAAGTTGCCCGGCTTGAAGGAACAGTTCTTGTAAGACACCAGGACTCAGACCTCTGGTATCCACTGATGCCTGGCTCCAGTATATATCTGGGCGACACATTCCACTCAACAGCCAAGTCAGCTTTTGTCCTGGAGCTGGAAGATAAATCCACGCTTGAATTGAACCAGAACAGCATGCTGGTTTTGAAGTTATATAACGGCGGAACGCAGTTTCATCTTGAGCACGGCAAATTGGCCGCTGCTTTAGAAAGTCCGCATCCGCCATTTTTCGTCAGCACCCCACACGGCCGGGTGGAGGCGCTGGGAACAGAATTCACAGTAACCGTCGAATAGACAAAACAAACCACCTGTCCGCTTAGCTGGACGGGATAAGGAGACATAAAATGAAAGCGAATTTAACTAAATTTTGCGCGGTTATTCTATTGGCAGCCCAGACAATTGTTCTTGCACAAAAAACAGAAGTCAGTGTTCAAAAAGGAAAGGTTATAGCCGAAACAGCAACCCAAAGCGTAGCCATTGGTGCCGGCCGCAAGGCCATACTCGCTACGAATGAAAAGACAACGGTCACTGTAGATAATCCGATGGTCGATGATGCTTTGAAGTTGTACAAGCTGATTGAAGCCGAGAAAGAGCACAGCGATTTAAAGATTGACACAGTCTTTATCCTCGTGGGCAAGGCAGACAAGGAAGAAATAAATGGCGCCCTTTATTTCGAGGTTCCAAACTTTGGATCAAAGGCAACCAATGTGCTGACGATTCCTCAGATGGCGATTTTCGAGGACTTCAAAGTTTATGACTTGAATGGCAACCTCTGCCGCCTTGACGTAAAGCTCCTGGATGAAAGCTCCGCATCCTATAGCATCCATTTCTCGGAGCAAATTCAGCCGGGGAAGCATTTCAAATTTATCGGTGTGGCCGACCTCGAAGATATACCACTAATTCCCGGTGGAATTCCAGCTTATGAAAAAGATGGACCCCTGTGGTATTTCAGAACAGTGTACGGCGTACCGAATTGTCTGAACTACTTTCGCTTTATTCTGCCTGAGTCGGCAATACTTGTTGACTCGAATCGAGAGGTTCTTGCCACAGATACCGTCGATGGAAGGTTAGCCGTGACTATAAGGAACTACACTGGAAAATATGCCGATGGATGGTGTAATATTACCTTTCTCTGGCCGGACGAAGACGGTACAAACCTTACCGATATTCCCGATGAGTATCACGGACTGCGAAATAGACGAGATGAAAAAAACGCCGAGACATTTCAGAAAGGAGTAGACAAAATTCGAGCAGGCATAAAGTTCGATGATCAAAGTACACCCCTGGCAGCCCTGCTGACTTGCCTCGGGAGCGCTGTACATAAAGACAAGGATCTTTATGTAAAGTCAAAATACACAAAACAATCGCCCCAGAAGCTTAGAGGAAACATGGAACAGGCAGGATACTGGGCAAATGTACTCGATTTCCTGAGTACGCCGGAATGGCCCCGGAATCCCGGCAATGGATATGTCCATCCAATCTACCTCAGTAGAAAAGGATCGATGATTTGCGAACTCATGCAACCGATCGTTTATAAGGACGGCAAATGGTATGTACACGACACGAAGTCACATTTAGGTGCTGTGAAGAAGTTCGAAAAGCCAACAGCGCAGGAAATTGCAGCCGCCGAAACTAAAGGTTATCTGGCCAACTGGGAAGTAGCCGGCCCATATCTACAGATCGGCAAGAAAGCTGTGGATCTATTTGATATCCCGTTTGGCCCGGAACTGTCTGATACGGATGTCCCCTGGCAGCCCGTATCGATCGAACCTTATGAACAACACCCGGCGTATCTCGATTTAGATGAAGCTCTGTTCGGCTATGATCAGACAGTTGCCTATTTGCGCACAGAGATTATCTCGGATAAGGAGAGACCCGCTCGCCTTGAGATTTATTCTGATGACGGGGTCAAGGCCTGGCTTAATGGAAAGCTTGTCCATTCAATTAATATCAGCCGAGGGATTCAGGATGAACCGGACACGGTCGACATAACACTGAAAGAAGGCAACAATCATCTAATGCTCAAAGTGACCGATGATATCTGGGGGTGGGGAGCCATCGTGCGGTTGCGGCCTGACTAAATTTATAAATCTCAACTTGTAAAATAATGCAAGAGGTCATATAAACCAGACGTACACAAAAGGCACGCAGCGCTGAAGGTACTAAACATTAAGGCCGTTTCTTTTAAAGAAACGGCCTTGTTGTTATTAGCTCGTGATTTTCTTGCAATTAACGTGTTTTTACTGTAAAGTATTGCAAAATATGACGAAATAAAAAATATTGCCAACGTAGCTCAACGGTAGAGCTCTGGTTTTGTAAACCAGGGGTTGTCGGTTCGAATCCGACCGTTGGCTTTAGAAACTGCGTTATTGCCCCCATCAGTGCAGGTGGACTGTCCAGTGCCGTCCATAGGAATATATTGTTTTCCGCCCTGAAGCGCCAAGTATGACGCCAAGTCAGTTTTTCCATCCGTCCCAGTAGCTGCCGCTTTCTGTTTGCTTGGCATAGACAGGTCCGGCATGCTTTCTACAGCTTTGGCCTCTTGTCCGGTGAGCGTATGCGTATAGCGAGACATGGTTAAGTTAATGTCGCTGTGTCGCATGATCGACTGTGCAACCTTAGGATGTGTTCCACTGGCAGCCATCAGGGTGCCTGTCTGGTGCCGCTGGGCGTGAAAATCAAAGAAAAATCCGTCATCAACATAGGGAATACCCGCTTCTGCTAAATCGGCCCGAAGCATCTTTGCCGTCTTATCAGTCAGCCGCTTATATGTTCCGCCAAATGCCTTGACGTTCGGCAGTTTACCTGTAAAGAAACGTTCCAGTTCAACTGCCGTATCTTTTCTTAAAGGCAGCACACTCTGTCTTCGGTTCTTACTATAAGCATCCGTCACAGTGACGGTGTGGGTCTTAAAATCAAAAGATGAAACCAACAAGCTTTGCAGTTCCTTGCGACGCAGACCGCTCTCTATTGCCAGTCTGTAAAGCAGGCACCGCTCATGGCCGTTCATGCCATAGCGGTCCAGCCCCTGCCTTGTGGCTTCCAGCAACCTGCGGATTTCATCTGGCTCCAAAGCCCTTCGGGCATGTCTTCGGTCAGTCTGCAGTACCCTCAAGCCCTTCAAGTGCCGCACAGGTGATTCAATCGCCCGTCCGTTATCTGTCATCCATGCGCAGAATTGCTTGATTGCCTGTAGATAGTGATTGGAAGTCTGAGCGGATATACCCTCTCCATTATTGCGTAGCTCAGCAAGATACCGCTGCACCCTGTTCGCCGATATATCGCTCCAAGATTTGAAACCACACCCCGTGACTATGCGCCTTGCCCTAGTCACTATAGTTCGAACATGCCCCTTTGTGTCACCTTTCGCAAGCAGAGACTGCTCAAAATCCTCCAAGTGATTTTTCAGGGATTTACCCGCCGCGGCTCGCGTGGTATCGAGTAGGCCCACTTTCACAAGTCTATCCGTAAGCTTTTCCGATATTCCCTCAAGCCAGCGCGATAACTCTGGGCCCGGTTGCTGACCCGCTATCTTGCAACTCACCAGCCGCTCGATCTGCCTGCCCAGGGCCTCAGTTGCTTTCTTGTCAGTACAGCCCGGAAAACGTCGAACGACTTGCAGGTAGTCTCTTAGTTCAATCCACCACTTGCCGATGGGCTTTAGCTTGCCCGTTTTCTTATGTCGATATTGTGGTTTGAATATTCGCATAATATTCACCTACCTTTTGAAAAAAGTGGCCGGGGGTGTATGAGGCTCAGAACAAGCCTTGCCGTCCTTTCGGATAGGCAGTCCCCGGCCATAAATGTACTATTGACTTGAAAAGGTTTGTTTTGTTCTGATTTCATACGCTGCTATTTTCTCATGCTTTGAACAAAATTTCAAGTAAAAATGGTGCTCTACTAGGCTCTATATTACCTATTTTGCCTTTCTGTGTCATGTCACTACCCCCTCCCCCCCCATCAAAACCCGTGAAAAAATACGCGTTATTAGGCAAACGGTCTATTTTTCATCGGGTTGTAGCTATTTTGCCCCCCCTCCTCTATAATCTTTTAATTACATTCATACTTAAACCTCTTATTACTTATTGCAAGGCTTCTTTCTGTTTTTGCCTA
>Ga0209986_10005585_pt1 | contig 10400 bp, 9 predicted proteins | sample BlataG_FD_183168 | JGI IMG/M metagenome (GOLD analysis project Ga0209986, IMG submission 183168) | Deep subsurface microbial communities from Black Sea to uncover new lineages of life (NeLLi) - Black_00105 metaG (SPAdes) (version 2) | ecosystem: Environmental > Aquatic > Marine > Oceanic >...
CAGCCTGTCCGCCGTCTCCCATACGGGGCCAGCATCCCTCCAGCCCCTGTGCTTGAGATGGACAGCTTCCATGGCCGGGATCCACCTGTCGAGGGGCATACTATCTCTCGCGGCTCTCACTTCCTGGTAGTCCTCCATGACGGGCGGGGCGATGAGCTCGTATATGAGGTCGGGGTGGTCCGGGGGAGCTTCTACTATGTTCTGTTTTATCCTGTCACTGAGACGGCACTCCTTCGTGACCTCGAAAGCTGTTCCCATGTATATCCCGTCAGCCCCCAGGCCCAGAGCTCCGAGGAAGGTACGCCCGTCAGCGATGCCGCCACCGGCCAGCAGAGGGACTTTCAGCTGCCTCGCTGCCCAGGCGATGCTGGTAAACGTGGGAAGCTGCCTGATATTCTTGAAGCCGTACCCATCCAGCCCCACCAGGACTACAGCGTCGGCACCCAGGTCCTCGGCGTGCTTGCAGAACTCCACCGTGGCCCCCTTGTGGATCCAGGGTATTCCTGATTTCTTGATGCGTTCCGCATAGGCATCCGGCTTATAGGCCGCGGTCTCGATGTGCGGGATATGCTCCTCAAAGCAGACGTCAAACATCTCATCCGTGTGGGGGCACATGCCTATGCTGATGTTGACGGCGAAAGGGTTCCTGGTAGCCTGCCGCATTCTCTTTATAGCATCCCTCAGCCCGTCCGGGGTCTTATAGACAGATGCCGTAATACAGCCGACGGCGCCTGCCTCCGATATCGCAGCGGCAAGCTCCCAGGTTCCAAGGCCGGCCAGCCCGCCCTCCATGATAGGATACTTGCAGCCCAGAAGGTCGGTTATCCTGGTTTTCCACTCCATTTCATTCCCTCCTGCGAGACTCCTGATTTCTGCGAAGGTTGGCCCTGTTCGTTTGAATGACGAGATTCAGGGTTGGTTGGCTCACGGCAAAAGGCATGCTGGTGTCATGCCGGGCACTATCATACGCTCTCGGTGGTGGTGGGTCAATGCTGCTCGGTTCCTGGTTCCTGCTCCTGGTTAGTATGCAACGACAAGCGGAAGGCGCATCTCAGCGAGCAAAGGTCCGCCTGGGGGGTTTCTGCCCCACCCGGTTCCTGAGTATGCCGATGCCTTCCACCTCCAGCTCGATGACATCTCCCGGCTGGAGCCACCTGTTCAGCTCGGCGCCGCAGCCCTTCTCGACGGTTCCCGAGCCTAGGAAGTCGCCGGGATATAGGGTCTCGTCCATGGAGGCGAACTCGATAATCTGCGGCCAGGTCCAGTAGCTGGTGCCGCTGTTGTTGTCCGACCACACCTCGCCGTTTATTCGGGCTATCATCCGCATGTTGCCGGGATCGACTTCATCCGGGGTCACCAGGCAAGGGCCCATGACGCTGCAGGTGTCCTTGCCCTTGGCAGGGCCGAGGCCAGCCATCCTCTCCTGCAACTGGATGTCGCGGGCGCTGATATCATTGAAGATGGTGTAACCGGCGATGTATTCCTCCGCCCGGTCTCTGGGGATGTTCTTGCCTTCCTTGCCAATGTAGATACCGTACTCCAGTTCATAGTCGAGCAGGTCGGTGAAGCTAGGCCAGAGGATGGTCTCCTCGGGGCCGATGATCGTGTCAGGGTTGCCCTTGTAGCACACGGGCATCTCATACCAGGCGTTGTCCAGCTGCCTCTGCCCGGAGCCGCTGGCATGGCCCTCAAAGCCAAGGTAGTCCCGAAGGGAATTGGGGCGCGGCACGGGAGCCTTGAGCTTGACCGCTGCCATCTCGTACACCACCGTTTCGCCCCTTGGCCCCAGGACGGCGCCCTTCCCCTGCTGCCGGGCCACGTAGTCCACGGTGGTTTCGGCTGCCTCCGTGCCTTCCTGACCGCCGCGGAAGAATGCAATCATGTCAGGGGGCAGCACTGCGGAAGCCAGTTCATAGGCGCAGGGGCTGCCTCGCTTATCGGCCAGGTAACAGGCGTAGCCGGCGTTGAGGTCTACTATTTGCTCCTGGCTTATCGCCCCGATGCGCTGGACTGGTCCCAGGGGCGTGGAAACCTCGAAGGTCACCAGTTTCATGCTGCTACCTCCTTCGCCTTTCGAGCGCTCCTTTCACAGCCTAGCAGAACTCGTTGGGCGATGGCAAGCAACGTGCAGTACTGTGGGCCATCAGTCTGACTCAGGGCGACCTTAAAAGGTCGCGCTACATGTGCAGGGCAGGCCAGCCATGACAGGAATAAACATGTGGTGCTGGGCTTTGGCCTCGCTCCAGCCCTCGCCGAGGCGACCCCAAAAGGCCGCCGCCGCAGTCGTTGGCGAATGGAAAGCATTGCCGGCCGCTAGGCAATTGACAGCGGCAGTGCCTGGAATGTATGCTACCGCGTTGGTTGAAATGAGTGGCAAGGAGGTAATATGGCACGAGTTGGCCTGGTAGAGAAAGAGCAAGCCGACCCAATAATGAAAGAGGTGTACCAGGGTATGGAAGACCAGAACATGCCAGTTCTGAACCTGTTCAAGGTGCTGGCCCACTGTCCTCATATAGGCCGTAACTGGATGCGGCTGGGCAACTCAATCCTGCGCGCAGAGGACCTGTCCCCGAAGCTGCGGCAACTGGCCATCCTGCGCGTTGGCCACCTGGCACAGTCCGAGTATGAATTTACCAAACATACTGCGGTCAGCCTAGGCGTGGGGGTGACGAAAGAACAGATTGATGCTATTTCAGACTGGGCCACCTCAACCGCATTCAACGACGAGGAGTGTGCGGTCCTTGGCTACACTGACGAGGTTGCTCAGAACGTTAAGGTGGAGGACGATACGTTTGCCAGACTTCGGGCTTTCCTCGATGAACCGGCCATCGTCAAGCTGACAACGACAATCGGCTATTATGGAATGGTGTGCCGGGTACTTGTTGCGCTACAGGTTGAACTGGAGACTGAGTGAGCAGGCCTCTGTGCCTGCGTTAGGAGGTGATTGGAAGTGAGGTTAGAGGGTAAGGTAGCAATAGTGGCGGGGGCGGGTTCGATAAGACCTGGAATGGGGAATGGGAAAGCAACTGCTATCCTCTTTGCCAGGGAGGGGGCCAAGGTCGTTGCCGTCGACCGGAATTTAGATGCTGCTGAGGAAACGGTCGGGATAATCAAGAGTGAAGGAGGCGAGGCCACAGCAGTGCAGGCTGATGTTACCAAGGAGTCGGAGGCCAGGAGAATAGTGGAGGCGACGATTTCGAAGTACGGTAGGCTGGACATACTGTTCAATAATGTGGGCATTGGTTTGGGTGGTGCTGGCCTCAGGGTTACAGAGGAAGAGTGGGATGCCGTTATGAACACGAACCTTAAGGGCATATTATTTGTCTGCAAGTATGCCGTTCCCGAGATGAGGAAGGTTGGAGGTGGAGCCATAGTAAACAACTCATCCATGGCTGGGCTTACCTCGTATCCCATATACGCCTATGCCACGTCCAAGGCCGGAGTTGTTGCCTTGACCAAGTCGCTCGCCGTCGGCCTGGCGAAAGACAATATCAGGGTGAACTGCGTAGCCCCAGGCCTCATCGCCACGCCGATGGTTGAGCCCCTTATGAATGAACAACGTGACCGGCTTATCGAACGGCGGGTTCCGCTCCGCCGCCATGGCAAAGCGGAAGAGGTGGCTTATACTGTGCTCTTCCTGGCATCCGATGAAGCATCGTTCATAACCGGCCAGACCATTTGCGTTGACGGAGGGATGTCGGCGTTGTAGGAGTTGTCCTTTATCTTCGCTCTTGTCGCAGAGGCGGGTGTGCCCTCTTAAGATCGCCCTGGATGGTTTGGATGGAGATGAAGCCTGGTAGGGCCTGGCGGCCCCAGGCGAGGCTTTTAGTAAAGGCAAAACGGTTTTGCCGCGGGTGGATTGGAGCATCGGCTCCAATCGCGCCTAGAGCAGATGCTCTAGGCTACCCCTTGCGCCAATCACGCGACATGTCAACTAACCAGTGATGATAAGCCTCACACTACATATCACCCCGAACAGAACCAGGGTGAACCACGCCCTATCCATTGACTGGCTTGATTGCCGAGAGACGCGTGGTATAATGAGCCGTTGGGTCACTCTGTGAGAGTCACCTGCCCACAGGTGACCTCACCACCTTGGGTCATTGGCGCCTTGTGGCTCGGGATCACCGGGCCGGCACAAGGATTGTGAAGCAGCCGCAGCGGCACGGCAAGCTATGGAAGAGAAAGAATCGGCCCTGGCGCCGTATCGTGTGCTGGACCTCACGAATGAGAGAGGCTTCCTGTGCGGCAAGCTTTTCGCCGACCTGGGCGCTGATGTGATCAAGGTTGAACCTCCCGGAGGTGACCCCGGCAGGAACACTCCGCCCTTCTACAAGGATATACCTGACCCAGAGAGAAGTCTCTTCTGGTTCGCTTTCAACACGGGCAAGAGAAGCGTTACGCTGGACATAGAGACTGCGGACGGGCGGGAGGTTCTCCGGAAATTGGCTACGACGGCCGATTTCTTGGTGGAGTCCTTCCCCCCGGGATATCTGGACGGCATGGGTATCGGTTATTCTGCTCTGAGCCGGGTCAACCCTCGCCTCATCATGGGCAGCATTACGCCTTTCGGGCAGAACGGCCCCTACGCCGGGTGGAAGGGTCCTGACATTATCCCCTGGGCTATGGGTGGCTACATGTGGATGACAGGTGAACCTGGGCGCGCGCCGGTGAGGATAAGCTGTCCCCCGCAGACCTACCTTCATGCCAGTGCCATGACCGCCGTCGGCTTGCTTCTCGCGCTTTGCTACCGGCAAATGACCGGAGAAGGGCAGCATGTCGATACCTCGGCGCAGCAGTGTCCTACATGGATGCTAACGCACACTTATACCTATTGGGATTTGCTCAAGATAAACATCGGCAGAGCGGGTTCCTACCGGCACTTCGGTCAGGTCTTCCTCCGGACTATTTGGCCCTGCAAGGATGGCTACATCGCCTTCATGTTTGCCGGCGGCGCCATCGGCGCCAAGGGGCAGCGAAGAATAGCCGAGTTGATTGACCAGGCCGGGATGGCTGACGAGTGGTTGAGAGAACTTGACTGGGAGAACTGGAATGCGGCAATTGTCACGCAGGAAGAAGTCGATAGAGTGAGCCAGGCGTTCGGCCAGTTCTTCAAGACGCGCACCAAGGCTGAGCTCCTGGATGAAGCAGTGAAGAGCGGCATTATGCTGGGGTCGGTAAATACCGTCGCGGATATTATGACCAATCCTCAGCTCAAGGCCCGGGACTACTGGGAGGAGGTAGAACACGAAGACATAGGTACCACCATCACCTATCCGGGTGCCCCTTGTAAGCTGACCGAAACCCCGTGGCGGGTAGGAAGACGAGCTCCCCTGATCGGGGAACACAACTCTGAGGTCTTTGAGCGTGAGTTGCGTCTTCCCGGGAAGCAATCAGGCATTGTGAAAAGCGGCAAGAAGAAGGGCAAAGAGGCGAAACGCCCGCTCGATGGAGTAAGAGTCCTTGATTTCACGGCCACAGTGCTGGGCCCTACGGTGACCAGATATCTGACTGACCACGGGGCGACGGTGATAAGAGTGGAGTCCGTGACCCATCTTGAGACCACCAGGCTGGCGACGCCTTTTGCTGGCGGACAGCCAGGGATAAACACGAGTGGCTATTTCGCCACCCATAATGCAGGAAAGCTCGGCATCAGCCTGGATATGAGGAAGCCCAGGGCCAGAGACGTGGCGAGAAGGCTGGTGATATGGGCTGATATAGTGATTGAGACCTTCACCCCTGGGATCATGGAGAGGTGGGGTCTGGGCTACGGGGACCTGAAGAGAATGAAGCCTGACATCATTATGGTCAGCAGCAGCCTCGAGGGGCAGACGGGGCCATATGCCCTCCACCGGGGCTATGGGATGGTATCAGCGTCGATGGCCGGTTTCTTTGAGCTCACCGGCTGGCCTGACGGAGAGCCGATAGGCCCCTACTCGGCCTATTCCGACTTCGTTGGCTGGAACTTCTTGCTGATTTCTATCCTGGCTGCTCTGGACTATCGCAGTCGCACCGGGAAGGGGCAGTATATCGACCAGGCGCATGTTGAGAGCGCTGCCCACTTCCTGTCGCCTGCCATTCTCGACTACAACATAAATGGTCGGGTTGCATCACGGGTGGGTAACCGAGACCGTCGTGCTGCTCCCCACGGGGCGTACAGGTGCCGGGGGCAGGACAGATGGTGCGCCATCGCGGTCACCAATAACGAGGAGTGGAAGTTCTTCTGTCAGGTCATCGGCAGCCCTGATTGGACCAAGGCCCCGAGGTTCGCCACGCTCAGCGGCAGGAAGGAGAATGAGGACGAGCTTGATGGCCTGGTTGAAGGATGGACGGTGAACCATACACCCGAGGAAGTGATGACCATGCTCCAGCAGGCGGGCGTGCCCGCCGGGATGGTGGAGAACGCGGAGGACCTCTTCCGCGACCCACAGCTTGAGTATCGTCACCATTTCGTGCCTCTGGGCCATGCTGAGATGGGCAGCTATCGGATTAGCTCAGCGGTTTTCAGGCTGTCGAGGTGCTCTAATGAACCGCGATTTGCAGCTCCCCTGCTAGGTGAGCACAACGAATATGTCCTCAAGGAAGTCCTTGGTATGTCCGATGACGAGGTCGCCGACCTGGTAGCAGATGGCGGTCTTGAATGAAACAGCATAATATATGGTCTTCAAGTCGAAGGATAACCTGTGTCCTGGACAGGCTTAGTTGCCGAAATCTTATTGGAAAGGAGTTAAGGAAATGGACTTCGAGTTGAGTGAAGAGCAAAAGATGCTGAAGAAGATGGTGCATGACCTGGCCGAGAAGGAGTTCCGCCCCAAGGTGGCGGAATGGGAAGCCAGTGGCGAACCCATGGCCCGTGACTACTTCAACAAACTGGCGGACCTGGGCTTAATAGGACTGCCTATGCCTGTCAAATATGGAGGACAGGGTCGAAATGCTTTCGAAGCCATTCTGGCAATCGAGGAGCTGGCGCGGGTTTCGCATTTATGTGCCGGCCCCGTTTTTGAATCCAGTGTGGGGCCGGTCAGGGTCATTGACCAGTTTGGCACGGAAGAGCAAAAGCAGAAATACATACCTCCAGTGTGCCGGGGCGAATCGTGGATCGCAGTTGCCATGACCGAGCCTGAGGCCGGGTCGGCGTTGACCGACCTCACCACCAGAGCTGTTGTGGATGGCGACCATTATGTGGTGAATGGCATGAAACGCTTTGTCAGTGGAGGGGGTGAGGCTGACGTTTATGTGACGTATGTGAGGCTCAGCGAGCAGAAAGGCGCCAAAGGGATTGGCGGGCTTATCATCGAAAAGGGGACCCCAGGCTTCTCTTTTGGTAAGCAGGAGCAATTCATGGGTATGAGAGGCACCCCAAGCTGCGACCTGATTTTTGATAACTGCCGGGTACCCATGGAGAACCTGGTCATCAAGGAAGGGGATTTCAGAAAGCTGATGACTGCATTTGACCTTGAGCGGTGCGGCAATGCAACCATGTGCTTGGGGATAGCCCAGGGGGCTCTCGAGGAGGCAATGGCCTATTCGCAACAGCGGAAAGCGTGGGGCAAAGACATATGTGAATTCCAGGCGGTCCAGTTCATGCTGGCGGATATGGCCCTGAGGGTTGAAGCATCCCGCCTTCTCATCTACAGGGCAACGGTCAATGCTGCTGCTGGGTTGCCTGTTCCGCTGGAGGCCAACCTTGCTAAGTGCTTCGCTAATCAGATGGTGAGAGAGGTTACAGGGCTTGCCATACAAATACACGGCGGCTACGGTTACTCTAAGGATTATCCCGTCGAGCGGCTGTTTCGTGACGGTTGGGGCTGGGGTATCGCCGGCGGAACTATTGAGATGCAGAAGATCACCATAGCGTCTTTACTTGTGCAGCGCAGATTTGACCAGAGAAGGTAACGGGCGATGATTCTATGGAGGAACAGCGATGAGAGAATGCAGGATTGAGGAGAACAAGGCGAAGTGCAACTGCACCTATGAACCATGCTCCAGGAAGGGCATTTGCTGCGAGTGCATAAGGTATCACTGGGACTTAGGCGAACTGCCAGCCTGCTTTTTCCCCGATGATGTGGAGAGCACCTATGACCGCTCTATCGAGAGATTCATCGAGACGTACCACAAGAGAGGGCGGTGGTGGTGAGGAAGGCTGATAGCTAAAGCCCGAGCCTTTCAGATACACCCTGCATTGCCTTGAGGACTGTTTCTACGTGTTCGGTAAGCGGCACGCCCAGCTCCTCCGCGCCCCTTTCAATCATTTTCCGGTCCACACCTGCCGCGAAGGCCTTTTCCTTCCACTTCTTCATCACTGACTCGACGGTGACATCGGCTATTTTCTTCGACGGCCTGGTCAAGGCGACGGCAACGATCAGCCCGGTCAGTTCGTCTACCGCGTAGATGGCCCTTTTCAGGTCGGTGTCCCTGGCCGTGTTTGTATGTTCAGCGTGAGCCAGGACCCCCTCGGTGAGTTCGTCGGCGTATCCCCTTTCTTTCAGGTATTCAACCCCCTTGAAGGGGTGGTCTTTGAGGTCAGGGTACTTCTCATAGTCGAAGTCATGGAGAAGGCCCACCGCCCCCCATTTGTCGGGGTCACCTCCCAGCTTGGAGGCGTAGGCCCTCATCGCGGCCTCCACGGCATAAGCGTGCTTCTTCAAGTTCTTGTTGCTGACCCATTCGTCCAGAATGCTTTGAGCCTCGTCTGTTCGTGGCCAGTTGCTCATCTTGCCCTCCTTTCTCTCATACTATAGACGCAGCCGCAGTAGTCCTGCCGGTAAAGCTCCCATCGCTTGGCTAACTGAATCGCCCGTTTGAAGCCCTCCTTCTTCTTGAAGTCCCTCACCAGAAACTTCTCTCCCCCGATCTCGCGCCCTATTCTGTTGATTACTTGTGCGGACTTGTGGGGACTTATTGTCAGGGTAGTCGTGAAGGCATCCGCCCCACAATCCATGAGGTAATGGTATGTCTTCTCCAGCCTCATCCTGTAGCAGACCTGGCATCTTTTTCCGCCCTCAGGCTCGTGTTTCAGAGAATCAGTCTCTTCCAGCCAGTCTTCTGGCGTATAGGGCCCCACATCCAACGCGAAACCCAGCTCTTGAGCTACGCGGTAGGTAGTATCTAACCGCCTTTGATACTCCTCGGCTGGGTGGATGTTCGGATTGTAGAAAAACCCACTAACCTGGTGACCTTCTTCAGCCAGGGCTTGCGCCGCCCCAGCGGCACAGACTCCACAGCATATATGTAGCGCTACCCTCACAATGACCGCGTTTCAGAGCTCAAGCACCAGTCCAGCCCCGCAGTCTACAGATTTGTCTGGAAATAGCTGTTTTATCTCCCGCTTGTGTTGCGTGCAGTGACACGGGCATATCAGGGACAAGTCGTTCAGTCTCTCGAAGTCGCTGAATCCGTGGAAACCTCCGACGATACCGTATACCGTCCCGAACTTGGAGGCAGCATTCAGGATGCTCCCCACCCCGGGATGCGAGCAGCCAGCTACCACAACTACCCCCTTGCCTGTCTTCAGCACCAGGGACTGCTCTATGCCCTTGAGCTGGCCGGTGGTAAAGACATTCTCGCAAATCTCACAGGCATCTTTGATCTTGACCACCTTTCTCCCCGTGACTGAGTGCCCCACAGAAGCCGGCAGGTAGAGCTCGGCATCCTGGTTCACCTCCAGAACACCCTGAAGCCCGCCGGTGTGGTCAAAGTGGCCATGCGAAATGATTATTATGTCGATGGTGTCCGGTGAGATCCCCAGCTCCTTCATATTGTGCAGCAGTATGGAGCCGCTGCCTCCGGTATCAAACAGGATCGGCGGTGTGTTTTGTCCTTCTATGAGACATGAGAACCCCCAGTCTGCTTTCAGGCCTTGTTCTATTGCCTCGTTGTCATAGATGATGGTGATTCTCATTGTACCCTTCTCCTCTGTCACAGGGGTCGGCTTCGGCTCCTCTGGCTCCGGTGTTTCCGCCGCGAATTGAGCGCAGCCGGACAGTAACAGCAGGCCGGTGAGCAGAGGAAAGAGACAATGCCGACCTGCCTTGGTCGCCCTCGATTTTCGTTGCTCCTGGGCTATCTCTTTGCCCAACTGATTTATGGTTCTAAATCTACGCCATTTTGCGGCGGGAGTCAAAGAGGTATGCTGGTCGCGGGCGCTGCTATCGGGCTCGCATCAAGCCCCAGATGATGAACAGGCCAAAGGCTAAGCTTGAAGCACAGGCCAGGAACATCATCTCAAAACCGCTCGCTTCGGCTACGAACCCCATAGCTGTGGGCCCTATGGCCAAGCCGATCTGAAAGAAACAGGTGGGCATGGCCATCGCCAGGCCCCTCTGCCCTGCTGAAGATAAGTCAGCTACCAGAGCTAGGCCTGCCGGCATAGCTAGTCCCATACCGATGCCGGCAGGCCT
>Ga0209986_10005586_pt1 | contig 10400 bp, 9 predicted proteins | sample BlataG_FD_183168 | JGI IMG/M metagenome (GOLD analysis project Ga0209986, IMG submission 183168) | Deep subsurface microbial communities from Black Sea to uncover new lineages of life (NeLLi) - Black_00105 metaG (SPAdes) (version 2) | ecosystem: Environmental > Aquatic > Marine > Oceanic >...
TCGATCTTTACGTCGGTTAGTGGGATCGCCTGACAGGCTAGGCGATAGCCCATTGCGAGGTCATCGGCTCCGAGTGCATCCTGCTCCTCCCTAGTCGGCGGTGAAAGCTCGCCACTCACCAACTGAACCCGGCAGCCATTACAAGACCCCACTCCACCGCACAGCGAGACTAACTGCACTCCGGCAGCCTGCGCAGCGGCAAGCAAGGTGTTGCCCGCATTATTCTCTACCCGGCGGCCTATAGGCTCAAAATCAACCTGGAAGTACTTAGGGGCAGAACTCGATTTCTTAGGCATAGTGGTTCTGGTAGCTGCAGGTTTCACGCATGCTGCAGTAGTCACAAGCGCGACCAGCGCTGGTGAGATCAGCGCCGAGGCCAATCACCATTGAAATTGATTTGCGAGGGATCATCATACCAGAAGATGTCAGTTTGATGTCGATCTCGTGGTCATTGAAGATATCAAATATCTGCTTCTGGCCTTCCTCCACCGACCAGCCTACCATACCCGGGTTAAACGGGATCGTCCTCTCCATGCCCTCGGCTGCTGCTCGGTCCCCTAAGTAGTTGCAGGCATCAGTGGCCAGCGTTTCGACGGCGGCTGAACCGAGCCCGTCAAGCGCCAAACCATAGGATGGATCGGTTTTAATTATCTCAGAGGCGCGATTTTCCAGCGCATCGCCAATCGTGCACAGGACAACCACTACCTGTTCCGCGGGCGCCAGATGCTGGGTAATCAACGGGCCGATCAGTGTAGCCCCACCAGCCAGCACTAAACGTTCGTGTTTTAACCCTTGGACAGTCAGCTGGCGGTAGAGCACAAGGGGTTCGATTAAAGACTTACCTCCTTTTAACGCTCGCTGAGCGACCTCAACCAAATGAGGGCTGCGTTCACGAACTACTTTAGGATCGGCCCCTTGACTCATCAAGACATGGTCGATGTCCAATGCCAAGTTCCAATCAAGCAGGACTTGCATTCTTCAATTTGACCTTTCTGCTTGCCACCAAGCTGAAATTACCCGGGTAAGTTACCACATCTATTGTACGCCCGTATGGTACCATGGCAATGGAATACCCAACCCAGACCGGTGGCTTTTGACACGTCTCTCAACTCCATATATAATGTAGAATGGTTCCACAAACATAATGCGTTCCAAAAATGATAAGGGATATACTATTTTTATAGATCCCAGGAAGGAGGCGGCGGGTAAAAAATTGATAAAAGAAGCGATTCGCACGAGAAAATCCCATTAGCGTAACAAAGGATTAAGGAGGAGAAATCCATGTATCTAAAGAGACTCGCGTGGACGACATTACTTCTAGCGACCATTGCTAGTATGGTCTTGGCAGGTTGTGCGCCGGCCACGGAGGAACCAGCCGCACCCCCGCCTGAAGCGACTGAAGCACCACCCCCTCCGACTGAAGCCCCTTCTCCGACCGAGGCCCCGCCCGCGGTTCCTAAGTCCATCACCATGACCTTCTTCGAGGAACCAGACACCTTGAATGCTGCATACTCCGGTATGTGGTATGCAATGCTGGCGTACAACATATTCAACCCCGGTCTGTGGCTCTGGGACAACAACCTGGAGCCCTCTCTCGAGATGGCCGCCGAGTTCCCCACCAAGGGGAACGGCCTCATCTCTGAAGACGGACTGACCATCACCATCCCGCTGAAAGAGGAAGCCAAGTGGTCGGACGGCGAGCCGGTGACCGCCGACGACTTCGTGTTCACCTACGAGATGATTTTGGACCCGGCGAACACCGTGCAGTCCACCTGGCCCTACTCAGATTATCTGGAGAGCGTCACCGCCCAGGACGACCATACGCTGGTCATCAAATTCGGCGAACCCTTCGCCCCTTGGGCCACCACCTTATTTACCTTCCTCATGCCCGAGCATGTTCTGAGGCCGGTTTTTGAGGCTGAAGGCACGATTGACGACGCCGAGTGGAACCGCGCGGGTGATGTCGCCAATGGCGCCTTCGTCGTCAGGGAATGGATGGCGGCCAGCCACATCATCCTTGAAGCCAACGACAACTACTGGCGGGGCCGGCCCACCATCGACGAGATCTACATCAGGATCGTGCCTGACGACGAAGCCCAGATGGCTGCCATCAAGACCGGTGATACCGACATTGGCATCTTCCTCTCCTACGCCGACATCCCTACGATCGAAGCACTGGAGGACGTTGATGTGATCACCGTGCTCTCTGGCTACAACGAGAGTTGGTACTTCAACCTCAACACCGACGAGACCGCAGCCAAGAATGGCCACCCGGCGCTGCAAGACGTGCGCGTGCGCCAGGCCATCGCTTATGCGGTGGACTTTGACGCCATCTGTGAGGAGTTGCTGTTTGGCGGGACCTACCCACCCGGCACAATGTGGGAGGAGACGCCTTATGCCTACCCAGGCGCCAATCTCTACGCGTATGATCCAGTTATGGCTAATTCACTTCTGGATGATGCCGGCTGGGTTGACACCAATGGAGACAGCATCCGCGATAAGGACGGCGTGGAGCTGATCCTCACCTACTCCACCACCGCCGGCCGAGAGGTGCGGGAGCAAACCCAGGTTGTGGCCCAGCAGTATCTGGCCGACGTGGGCATCGGGATCGAGATCGCCAACAACTCCTACGACACCATGTGGAACTCCTACGGTGATGGCGGACCGATCGCCACCGGCAACTATGACATCGCCGAATGGTCTGAAACCACCGACTTCCCCGATCCAAACACTTCGATATTTCTCTGCTCCGAGATCCCCTCGGACGACGTACCTGCTGGAGGCAACTGGTACGGTATCTGCGACCAGGAAATGGATGCCCTGTTCCAAGCCCAGGCACTCGAGATGGACCCGGATAAACGCATCGAGCAGTACCACGACATCGGCAAGATCATGAGCGATAATGTGTATTGGCTCGGTGTGTGGCACGACAACGACGTGTGGACGATCAACAAGCGAACCAGCAACATCAAAATCTCTGGAGCGAATGCCTTCTGGAACTGCTTCGAGTGGGACGTCAGTGAGTAGGACGACCTGAATTAAGGAAGGAGGGAAGAGAGGAAATTTCTCTTCTCTCCTCTCTCTGTAGAAACCAGGTTTTTTATATAAAAAAACCTGGTTTCTGCCAAATCCGGAATATTGTATGACCCGCTATATTATCCGACGCCTGTTGCAAACGATTCCATTGCTGCTTATCATCAGCGTCATTCTCTTCGTCCTGGCCAATAAAATGGGAGATCCGCTGGCCTCTTTCGGCGGCCGGCGCCGCATCCGCTCGGGGGACCGGGAGCGGTTGACCCGCAAGTTGGGCCTGGATAAGCCGATCCTGGTCCAGTATGCCATCTGGCTGGTGGGCAACGATTGGATGAAGGTAGACATAGACGGGGATGGAATCCTGGATGAGTATGGCACACGCAAGGGGGTGCTGAGAGGGGACTTCGGTAAATCGTTTATGGAAAAACGCCCGGTCCTTGAAATAATTAAGGAGCGAGTCTCCAACACGTTGATATTGATGCTGACCTGCGAGGTGGTGATCCTTATCTTCTCGCTCCTCATCGGCATCTATTCAGCCCTGCGGCAGTACTCAACGCTGGATTACGTCTTCACCGCCTTCTCGTTCATCGGCTACTCGATGCCGATCTTCTGGTTGGCTCTCATTTTAATGTACATTTTTGCCGTGAACTTCAAGCAGTGGGGGCTACCCTACTTTCCCACCATCGGCATGTACGACCTGGCGGTGGGGCGGACGGTGGGGCAGATCACGTGGCACATGGTTCTTCCAGTGGCCACGATTTCTATTATGAGCGTCGCCGGTTACAGCCGCTACGTCCGTTCCCAGATGCTGGAGGTCATCAGCCAGGACTACATCCGCACTGCATACGCCAAAGGGTTACCTGAGCGGATGGTGATCATGGGTCATGCGCTGAAGAACGCCGCCTTGCCGCTAGTGACCATCGTGGGGATGGACTTGCCGCTGCTATTGAGCGGGGCGGTGGTCACCGAGTCCATCTTCGCCTGGCCGGGGATGGGGCGGCTTTTTTGGAGTGCAGCTCAGGATACCGACATCCCGGTCCTGATGGGCATCCTGGTCATTATCTCCGCTCTGGTTGTCATCTTCCAGATCATCACCGACATCACCTACACCTTCCTCGACCCTCGTATCCGCTACGATTGAGGTGAGAAACGATGACCACGACCGAGGTAACCTGGGAATTCTTCGAGGAACAGATCGAGCGACCTCCACTGACGCCAGCGCAGGTGGCGTGGCGCCGTTTTCGCCGCCACAAGATGGCCTTGGTTGGTGTCGGGCTGCTCATCGCCATTTTTCTGTACGTCACTGTGGGAGCCTTCTTTTACTCGGAGGCGGATGCCAACCGCACCGATCTGTCCATCACGCTCTCCCCACCGTCACCAGATCATCCCCTCGGCACCGATGGCACTGGTCGATGCATCTTAGCTCGTACCATCTACGGTGGTCAAATATCGGTTCTTATTGGCTTATTCGCGGTGATCGTATCGGTGACCGTTGGCGTGCTGATTGGAGCTATCTCCGGGTATTACGGTGGCCATATTGATGCCATCCTGATGCGTTTCACCGAGGCCATGTTCAACATCCCCCAACTCTTCTTGCTCATCCTGCTGGCCAAGTTCCTCAGCGGTAAAATCCCAACCTTTAAACTACTGGGCCGCTCGTTCAGCGGCAGCGTCATCGTCATCATCGGCGTCATTGGCCTCACGAGTTGGATGTACCTGGCCCGTATCGTTCGCGCCAACTTCCTCTCCCTCAAGGAGCAGGAGTTCGTGACCGCTGCCCGCTGCATTGGCTCCCGCAACTTCTCTATTATCTTCGAACACATCCTGCCCAACAGCGTTGCCCCCATTGTCGTCGCCGCCACCCTGGGAGTGGCCAGCGCGATCATCAACGAGGCCTATGTCAGTTTCCTGGGATTGGGAGTCCAGCCCCCGACAGCCACTTGGGGCAATATGCTGGACCAGGCCTACCACCACCTGGACAGCGAGCCCTGGATGTGGTTCTTCCCCGGTATGTTGATCCTGCTGACAGTGCTGGGGATCAACTTCGTCGGGGACGGGCTGCGTGACGCCCTCGATCCCCGAGCTCTCACTCAGACCGAGTAGATTGAAACCATGGCACCGCTGCTTGAAGTTCAAGACCTTACCACTCGTTTCTACACCCTGGACGGCATCGTCCACGCCGTCAACGGCATCTCCTACACGGTGGAAGAGGGGGACACGCTGGGTATTGTGGGGGAGAGCGGATGCGGTAAGAGTGTCAGCGTCCTGTCGGTAATGGGTCTCATCCCCGAGCCCCCCGGTAAGATCGCCGCCGGTCAGGTCCTTTATAAGGGTCAGGACTTACTTCAACTTGACCGGAAGCAGATGGAGCGCATTCGCGGCAAGGAGATAGCCATGGTCTTCCAGGACCCGATGACCTCCCTCAATCCGGTCCTGACTATCGGCCGCCAGATCAGCGAGTCGCTGATCGTCCATCTTGGAATGGGGCAAGAGGAAGCCCGCCGGCGGTCGGTGGAGTTGCTGGATATGGTGGGCATCCCCCAGGCAGTCGATAGGTACAGCGACTATCCTCATCAGTTCTCTGGTGGGATGCGACAACGAGCTATGATCGCTATGGCACTGGCCTGCAGCCCCAACATCTTCATAGCCGACGAGCCCACCACCGCCCTCGACGTTACGATCCAAGCCCAGATCATTGACCTGGTCAAGACCCTGCGCGACCAGTTGGGGATGGCGGTGATTTGGATCACCCACGACCTGGGCATCATCGCCGGCCTAGCGGAGAAAGTACTTGTAATGTATGCCGGCTTCTTCGTCGAACGGGGGAGCGTAGACGACATCTACGGCGATCCACGCCACCCCTACACGCTCGCACTGTTGAAATCTGTGCCCCGAGTGGATCGGACCAGTAAGGAGAGACTGGCTGTTATTTCTGGCCTCCCACCGGACCTGCTGGGGCTTCCACCAGGCTGCCCCTTTGCCCCGCGCTGTACCTACGCGGTGGAGCAATGTCGAAAAGAGAACCCTTGCCTGGAGCCCATTGGGTTTGGTCACGAGATCGCCTGCTGGGTGGATGTGACCACGGGAAGGGAGCGATGATGAGGGGTAATCAAGTATTGGTAAAGACAGAAAGCTTAAAGAAGCACTTCCCCATCACCCGTGGCATCATCTTCCAGCAGCAGGTGGGTTCAGTCAGGGCGGTGGATGGGGTGACCCTACATATCTACCGGGGGGAGACGTTGGGGCTGGTGGGGGAAAGCGGCTGCGGCAAGACGACTGCAGGCTGCACGATCCTCCAACTGTATCGCCCTACCTCAGGCCGGGTGATATTCGATGGGACAGACTTGACCATTCTGAAGGGAGAGCCGCTACGGGATATGCGGCGGCGGATGCAGATGATCTTCCAAGACCCCTACGCTTCTCTCAACCCGCGGATGACCATCGCCCGCATCATCAGCGAACCCCTGCGAGCCCATAAACTAACCTCGGGCAAAGAGCAAGTCGATCGGGTTCAGGAGCTGCTCCGCTTGGTCCACCTCAATCCCCGCTTCATCAACCGCTACCCCCACGAGTTCTCCGGCGGGCAGCGCCAACGCATCGGCGTCGCCCGTGCCCTGGCCTCCAATCCAGAATTCATCGTCTGCGACGAGCCCATCTCCGCTCTCGACGTCTCCATCCAGGCTCAAATCGTAAATTTGCTGGAGGACCTTCAAGATAAATTTGGGTTGACTTATATGTTCATCGCCCACGACCTAAGTATGGTACGCCATATATGCGATCGAGTGGCAGTGATGTATCTAGGCAAGATTGTGGAATTAGCCATAAAGGACGAACTCTACGACCATCCGCTCCATCCCTACACCCAGGCGCTCATGTCCGCCGTTCCGGTACCAGATCCGGTCGTCGAACGTGAGCGCAAGCGCATCATCCTGGAGGGGGACGTCCCCAGCCCGATCGACCCACCCCCTGGTTGCCGCTTCAGCACCCGCTGCCCTGTCGCTCGGGAGGAGTGTTTCCACCAAGTGCCTCCATGGCGGGATGTGGGCGGGGACCACTTCGTCGCCTGCCACGAGGACTGAGAGAAGTACAAGACATTGGGACATCACCGGGTGGAGTTCCAGGGCAGCCGAAGTTCTTAAAATGAGGACTCACACCCCCAGCCATCAGAGACTGCTGTTACCAATACTTACCCTTATCGTAACGATAGGGCTTTGCGGATACGCCGTGATCGCCACGATGAGTGAAGATCCTTTGTGGTTTCTTGGCGGGGTAACAATGACCGACCCTGAGCGGATCGTCATTCGCGTTGACGGCCAGGAGACCGTGCTGACTGTTGGCTCGCCTGGCTACGATCTTTTAGTCAATGCATCAAAAGAAGCTCTGTCCAAGTTCAACAACTTGGCCCCTCGCTCGATGGGGCTGCGCGAAGTGACACTGACTGAGTATCAGCATCGCGGCATAATCCTCGAATTGTATTTCATCGAGCCAGTTGACTTTCACTTGCCCTTCAACGACCGAAAACCAACCGCATTGTTGATCCCTATCGAGGGCCGGCATGCCGGTCATGGCTATGTCTTTCGCGGTAAGAATAACAAGTGGTTGGCTGGTCAGATGTGCATGAGTGACCCCCAGCCCCTCTTCGATGCATTATCAACATTGGGCTATATTCAGCAGTAAGCCTCTGAAAGTAATTGCAATCATCTCGTGATTGTAGGCCTTTTTAGACAGCCCCATACCGTTCCCTTTCTCACATTTGGGCTTTTTTCAGTGCAGTTGAAAATATGACACTCCCATGATGCTGAATATGATCTCGTCACATTTTCTCACCGCGGAGAAAACGCAGTGCTGCTTCAGCTAGAACGGCGACACCAATGGGTAGGCAACGCTCATCAATATCAAAGCGTGTGTTATGGTGCACCCGTTCGTCGCCTTCTATCAAGCACCCAAGCCTGAACATCGCGCCGGGCACCCGTGAGGAGAAGAAACCAAAATCCTCCGCCCCCATCTCTTGTTTAGGGGGTTGAATGTGCTCTTTCCCTAACAAATCAACTGCGACCTCCCGCAGCAGTTTCACCACCTCCGCATCGTTAATCATTGGCGGGTAGCCAATCTCAATCTTATGCACGTAATCACCACCTAACGCCCGCGCCACCTCCAGAGCCCGCTTGATTTCGGCTTGAATCTGTTCTTGCACCTCCGGTTTCATATAACGAATAGTGCCGGTTATTTCGACACGGTCCGGAATCACATTGTCCGCCTCCCCACCATGGATGGATCCAATGCTCAATACCGCTGGCTCGAAAGGTTGCAACCGGCGAGACACAATACCATGTAAGGCGAGGATGACATGACTGGCGATATAGATCGGATCCACCACTTTGTGAGGATACGCTCCATGTCCCCCCTCCCCGATGATAGTGGCAATCAGGGAATCCACACCCGCTGATGAGGGTCCTTCGCCCAGGGCAATATCTCCAGTTGCAACGGTGGAATCGACGTGCAAGGCTAATACACTATCTACCCCCTCCAACGCGCCGTCTTCAACCATCCTCGGTGCACCGCTGATCCCCTCCTCATCATCTGTTTCCTCAGCCGGCTGAAAGAGGAAACGGACTATCCCCGGGAAGGTCTCTTGCGCCAGCAGCGTCGCCACACCTAACGCGATCGCGGTATGAGCATCATGGCCGCAGGCATGCATCACACCCGGGTTTTGCGAGGCATAGGGGACATCGTTTACCTCCTGGATAGGGAGCGCATCCATATCGGCACGGATCCCGATCATAGGATGACCTTCCCCCCGATCCGCCACAACCCCAGTGCGTCCTACACCTGTGCGAACGTTGTATCCCAAGGACTCCAGCACCTCCGCTACTCGGGCAGCGGTGCGTTTCTCCTGGAAGCCCAACTCGGGATACTGATGAAAGTCACGCCGCCAGGTGATGAGCTGATCTTCGATCTTTCGGGCTCGCTCGAGCATATTCGTCTCTCCTCGTCTAATACGTGAATCCAGGATACACGATCTTCATCTTAGACACCAAAAGATTTGACCCTAGATCGATCGGGGTAGGATACTTATTTAATGTAGGATGTAACTACTCACCCTGCCGCAGGTTTAGATGTTATTTTGACTTAGAATCGCGTCTCGACCGGATATTCAAACCAATAAATGCTCTCAGTCGTAACCTGCGGGAGGGTAGGCTGAGTAGTCACTGTAGGATTTTATTTCTTACCTGGTAGAATGAGAAAATGATGCACTCTATGGCCATGCCGTTGCAGGGTTTTCGAGTCCACGCTTGATGTTTACAACGAATATGATCAGGGGTTTTGGTACAGAGAACAACCCGGGCACAACTGCGTTATCCTGAGAAAGGAACCTGTTTTGCAGCCGTGCCCGGATTTCTGTATTTCCTATCCGCCTGCCACTACCGGGATGAAGGCCACTCTATCACCATCGGCGACCGGGTCTTCAAGCTTGGCTTGCCGATTATTTCGCATCACGATTTTTACTTCTTCTGGCGGGAGACCAAGTCTGACCATCAAGTCGGCCAGTGTCGCACCCGGCTCAACGTCCAGATACCTTACCCCTCCCACGGGCATCCCTGGCACAAAGCGTCGTAGCGTAGCGAAAACCGCGACCTCAACCCGCAAAATCTCTAGCCTTCATGCACCCAGGCGTAAACCTTATCGAGGTCATCATCAGGCACATTCCACACCTCATTGTGTGGCGGCAACTTTTCATAGCGCATGAACTCCGGTAGGCGATCATGTTCTTTGGTGAAGCCGGCCTGTTCATTGAACAACCGCTCTATCTTTAATATTTCCTTCCCCATCGGAATCACGTCGTCGCCGGTTACATCCACGCCGGTCACACCTGCAACTGTTTCGACCATCCCCTCCCAACCTTTCGCGATGTCGAGGATGGGGAAGGCAATAAACAAGCAGTAGCCGGTGCTGTCGAGGAAGGCGGTCGCCGCCTGGAAGGTGAGTGATAAATCCGCTTTTCCCTCGATTGATAGGGCATCGACATCTCCGCCGACCCCAGCGATTTCAGGCGCGATGGTGTAGCCAGCCGTGTGATCAGCCCCCATGGGAGTGGTAGCGTAGGTTACACCAATGCCCTTGATGGCTCGCGGCTCGTAGGCGGGCATCGATTGGCCCTTGACGGTTGGCACCCGGTGCACACCGAAGGCCTTGGCCGTGGCTTCAACACCCTGACCGAGGATACGGCCCAATGGTGTCCCTTTCCGGATCTCATCAAAAAGTTTCAAGGCTCCTTCGCTATCTCCGAACTCGAGTAGTCCGCCCTCCATCGCAATCGCGATCGCATTGCCAGCCTCGATAGTATCCAGGCCGAGGTCATTGCACTC
>Ga0209986_10005587_pt1 | contig 10400 bp, 17 predicted proteins | sample BlataG_FD_183168 | JGI IMG/M metagenome (GOLD analysis project Ga0209986, IMG submission 183168) | Deep subsurface microbial communities from Black Sea to uncover new lineages of life (NeLLi) - Black_00105 metaG (SPAdes) (version 2) | ecosystem: Environmental > Aquatic > Marine > Oceanic >...
TAGCTAACAAGACAGGCGTAGCGATTAACGCTGGTGGCTTGCAAGCCGGTTTAGATGCTACAGCTGGTGTACTCACGTCGTTCCCTGCGACAACGATTAGTGGTGTGTTAGTGGTTGCTGCTGCAGATAATGCAACTGGTGATTTTGATACAACCATCAGTAATGCTACTGCCGTAGGTCAATCACAAGTAATTAGTATTCCTGATGCAGGGGCTGCTACGGCAAAATTTATTTTATCCGCTAGCACCGCTTCAAGTCAAACCATTACCTCCGGCCTGATTGTGTCGGGCGGTAACGTACAAACCAATGGCGGAGATAACTTCTTGGCTGGGGCGGATGCAAGTGCTGGTGCATTTTTCTCCTTCCCTGCAACCACCGCTTCTGGGACCTTAGCTCTTGCAGCTGCCGACAATGCGACGGGTGATTTTGCTACCACGATTAGCAATGGTACAGCGATTGGTCAAACACAAGTTATCAGTATTCCTGATGCCGGTGCGGCTACAGCTAATTTCGCATTAGCTCCGGGCGCGTTGGTTAGCGGTAACGTTGTTACAGCGAGTGGCACAGCCGGTTTGATTCAAGACGGTGGCTTTGCGGTGCTTGCTAATACCACAGCAGCTTATGCAGGGGGCGCAACTTCGAATGCGTTTACAGCTACAGGCATTGGCGCAACAAGCATTGTTACTGCGGTAATATTGGCATCATCGAACGCCGTCAGTATTGCTAAGGCGGTTCCAACAGCTGACACATTAACTGTCACGTTTTCAGCGGACCCAGGCGCTTCAACAACTGTATCGTGGATTGCCATAACACCAGCTGTTTAATATCTAGCGCCCTTCGGGGCGCATTGATTTAGGATTTGAAATGAGAGAAGATTTAGAAAAACGTTTGGGTGACTTAAAGCGGGCTGTCGAACAATCAATAGCTAACCATAATGGCTTACTGGGTCGCATGTCTGAAGTCGAGCACTTCCTGGCTGAGCTGGATAAACCTAAAGAAGAGGAAGAGCCATCATGCGATTAGACAAAGGCGAGAAAGCTGGCACAGCAAAAGGCATGCAGCATAATTATGACACAATGCGTGACGCTGGCTATTCCAAGAAGCGGTCGGAAGGCACAGCGTACGGAGAAGTTGGTATGGAAAAAATGGGTCGTCGCCATGAGTCAGAAGGCATGAAGCATGAGCTAAAAGACAGCCCAGCCGCTAAGTTGCGCAAAGGTCGTTAAGGATGTACTATAGGTTATCGCAATGCTAACATTACTTCTAAGTTTGTCTCCATATTCTTAGTAGCTCAATAGCATTGCGATTTCTCAGGAGGAGATATGCACGACAATCTTAAGGATTGGATTATCAAGCACGAAGGGATAAAACTGTACCCGTATTCGTGCCCAGCCGGAAAGACAACTATCGGTGTGGGTCGCAACCTCACGGACGTTGGCATTACTGCTGAAGAAGCGCTTTACCTTCTGGATAATGACATCGACCGATGCCGTCATTCACTCCTTGCTTACCCTTGGTTTACACGCCAACCTGAAGTTATTCAAAACTGCCTAATCAACATGTGCTTCAACCTGGGCACCGCTGGCCTATTAAAATTCAAGAACATGATTAAAGCCCTCCAAGAACATGACTACGAAGCGGCTGCGCATCACGCACTCGATAGCCGATGGGCACGACAAGTCCCCAATCGAGCCAAAGACGTCGTTAAAGTTATGCGGTCGGTCTGCTGATGGCACTTAAGCCTGAACAAATCGATAGCATCAAACTTTACAACTGGATTCGCTCCATGCCGGAAGTTGAACCCTACGCCTTTCACATCGGAAACGAACGTCAATGCCACCCCAATGAAGGACGAATCCTGAAGCGAATGGGCATCAAGTCTGGGGTGAGCGACTACTTCATTGGAATCCCTGCCGCCCAGTACCACGGATTATTCCTTGAGCTGAAGGTTGGGTCCAATCAACCCAGCGAAAACCAACAAAAGTTTCTTGATGACATGAGGGACCAAGGCTATATGTCTGTTTGTGTGTGGGGTTACGAATCAGCTCGAATAATTATTGAGACTTACCTTGAAATGCGCCATCAAAATGCTTTTTTAGCAACCTATAGTGGCCGCCCGATTTGCTAATAGTTACGCGATGTGGTGGTTTTATATCCTCGAGCATCGACTCAATACACGACCCCTTCAGCAGATTTGGATAATACCTGCTCGGTTCCTTGACACTTTCACGCACAAACTTCCCATAAAATATGTTCTTGTGGTATTCCGTTTGCAATAAGTATCTTTCTCTGACAGTATCTTTGTAGCCACCTGGTTTTAGGACGTGGTGAAGGCCATGGAAGGCCAACTTTCCAGGGTTATTCACAACCCAGTACTGAGATTTAAGTACGGGGCACTGAATTGGGAGGTTGGCTTGCGCGAACGTGAGTCGCGTATTAGGGTCAATTAACTCGCCTTTGCAATGCGTGCAGGCGCGAGCCGTGATGTCATTGGGTTTTTGGCAATGCGGGCAGTCTTTAAACTCAAAGTAGAAGTCACAGCGTTCGTGATTCGCGAATCCCGAACATCGGCGGGCATACTCTGAGTTCATGGTGTAGCATGTTGGGCATTCGAATATCAGTTCAGCCTCAAAGTCACGCGTCGTCGCCAAAGCATCCGTTAATATAGGGTCTTCCCAATCTTGAAAGCGCTGTATGTTGCCAGCAAAATCCAACACCAAACAGTTTTCTTTTTCGGAGTACAGTCTCAAGCCACGACCCATAGCTTGTGTGAACAACACCGATGACTCAGTTGGACGGACAAAGCACACGACATCGAACCTGGGGCAATCTACGCCCGTTAGAAGCGTCGCTACATTAACTAAGTAGTTTATACGCCCTTCCCTGGCATCGTTTAATATACGCTCTCTATCGGGGCCTGTCGTATCGCCAGTAATGCAAGCCGATTGGTCGGCCGGAAGAACCTCCATACACTCCTTGCAGTGCTGTAGTGTACTCGCAAAAATAAACGCACCATTACGACCTGAGTCTATAACAGACACAAGGTACGCCATAATATTAGCTGTGGCTCTGTTGGAAGCTGACACCACATCAGCCAATTCTTTGAGGTTGAACTTACCCATGGAATTTACTTTGAGTGCTGAGAAGTTCAAGGAAGCCACGCGCGGCATCTGGAACACGGGTTTTGTTAGGTAATTGCGCTCAATCAGCCAACTCGTCGAAATATTGCAGATTCTCTCTTTAAACAACTGGTTTTCACCAATGATAGAGGTGCCTTTGTAGCGGAACGGCGTCCCCGTTAATCCGAGTATTCTGTAATCGTATTGCTTTGCTTGCGCCATCAGGCCAAAATGATTTAGAACACGCATGTACATTGTTTCGCTTTGCTGGGGGTTAATGTTATGAGCTTCATCAACAATTACAATATTAAATGGGCAGCGGCTGATATCCTTTTCTTTCTTGATATCGCTCAAAACGCTATTGGGCGTACCGAATATGACTGGATTGGTGGTCTCTTTGGTGTTGAGGGCAGCGCAATAAATACCGCCGTCTCCGCCTTGGAGCTTATACGTTTCGTGGTTTTGGCGTATCAGGGTGGAGCTCATCGTAAGACAGAGACACCGCCAGCCCTTGGCTGATAATTTCAGCATTAATTCGGATATAATGAGGCTTTTACCCGCTCCAACGGAGGCCACCACCAGCAGTGGGTGAGTGACCTCATCTATCTTGGATAGTGTTCGGTCGACCACGGTTTGCTGGTAGGGCCTGAGTGTTAGTGTCATATAATAAAGAACTGCGGTAGGTCGTGGAAGTCTTTGACTAGCTCTTGGTAGGTTGGAAGAACGACATCGATATGGCGAGTCCATGCCTTCACTTGCCCTTCAGAAGTAACACGCTCACGCTCGTGATCGATAATTTCTTCCTCTAAGCGGGCAATCCTTTTAGCAAGGTAGGCTATCTTTCCCTCCCTGTCCCAGACGTATTTATCAAGGCTCGCCTCCAACTCTTCTTTTTCGGCAATAGATTGGTTAATATCTTCTCGCTTTGAAGGTATACCTTCCATCGCCTTTTCCCCCCGCTCCTTCCAGGAGCTTCTGTGGTTAATAGCGCTATCAACGTCCTTCTTTTTCAGAACTACGCAACGACGAACTTCCTCATCTTTTTGCCAAACAATATGCCAATAGTTCGTAAGGGAATGGCTTTTGTCAAAGAACATATTGAAATAACCCCAGGGCACACCCTTCAAACAAAAATTCTCCATATCCACAATATCTTCTTCTATCATCTGTTTTAACAATGATGTTTTGAGTTGTTTGGGGCCAATGGTTAACGTGTGTATCGATAAACTAAAGGACTTACTACCTATTGAACTAGAGCTCATTTACCCACCCTCGTGACATACATCTCTAAACCTACACATCCGGCAACTCATGTAATATGGCGAGCTGTTCACGCGTGGCAACGGGTCATCATTCTCATAAACCAACAGCGCTCGCATCTTGATATGAGAATAATACTCCGCATCAAACATCACCTGCTCATCATGCAACTCACTTGTGTCTTTGTTCATACATACGACATAAGCTGTAGGAAATCCCGACATACCCATGTAAGCCTGGACCTGCGCGTAATATCTTTGCGACCACTTCTTCAAACCCTTGTTAACGAACAGCTTGAAGCTGGAGTCTCGGGCCGTCTTAATCTCGATAATCGCATCTTCATCCTTCCAGATAGCATCACAGTGCCCCTGAAGGTAAGGCACGTCTTTGTCGAAATACTTGAGGTGATGATTAACATCGGCAGGCAGAATAAGGTTAAGACCCGCATCTTGCAGGGCATCAGTAATCAATGTCTCTAATCGCTTGCCAATATTGAACGTGCGTTGAAGTTTGTTGGAAACTAACGCGCCTTGAATACCATGGTACTCATACCAGATTTGACGCAAACAATCAGAGCCTATTCCACTTGCTCCAATATAATCACGGTGTGTTTCACGTGAAACATTCATTGTTTTATCAACCAGCTTTGTTAAACGTCCTGTTGTCATGATGGCCCTTTTTGTGCTTGTTATTTTTGGGAGTATCACCAGTCACCAATATCTTTGTATGTGACTCATGGGAGGCTGAGATAATCTTAACTTCCATCATCTTGCCCCTCCCATGAATTATTAACTTCTCTCCAACTCTCCGTGTCAGTGTGAGCATCAGAAGGGAACATCCCCATCTGGAAATAACTCATCTTCCACTGGCTTATTTCTTGAGAATGCACTGTCGACATTACTTTCAACATGCTTCACTTCAGCTTTAACGCCAGCTTCATCTTCAAAACCAACAGGGCTAAACACTTCAGCCACAAAATTACCTTCCATCATGCCACTGCCATCGCGTTTTGGCAGGGACCATTCACGAATCTTCACACCTAGAATCGAACCCATCATCGGCATCAAGTCTTGGGTTGATGGAGCTTCGGCGTGCGCTGGTTTGAATTTACATAAATCCATAATGAGCTTCAGCATATTCAAATTTCTATCAATAGCGTCCTTGCTGCCGTCGAAGCATTTAATCTTCTGTGTCACCTGTCTGTTTTTGAATTCTCCGGAGGTTAACTTCCATGTTATTTGGTAGAATTTCATTGCAGGCGCATAGTCTGTTTCCTCTTTGTTAACTAACTCAAACACATGTATAGACGCGTGAGCCATCGTACCCTCAGGTATGGTGCGAAAATCACCAGCAAAAGCTTTACTTGCTTCCCCAGTGATAGGTGTTCCTGAACCGCTCTGCCAAAATGCCATCTTATTCCCCTTCGTTATAGGCTTTAATCACCTTAATTATTTCGTACAAATCATTATCCACTTTCATCTCTTCAAAACAATCTTTTGGCGTTTTACACGTATGCTGGCCATCATTATTGGTTAAAAAGAAGTAGTTTCCTTCCGCTGTTAACGCATGAAAAACGTACGTGAATGTGCCTTCAATATTGACGTAGTTGTCGATGGCTTTGCCGATAGTTTTAGCTTTGTGTTTGCCGGTTGGGTCCACTTCTGTATGCATAATCATGATGCAATACAAGTCTTCTCTAATACCCTGAATGGCTTCGAATACACCGAAGGTTTCACGGGCAATGTCAGCGAACTTATTAAACCCTGCAATATGAGATTTGCGCATAAAGCTGTGAGAAATAGTAAAGCCAAAATCATCCAGAACCAGGTATTTAATTTCAGGGCGTTCATCGTTAACCTTTTTGATTAATCGTTGAATTTTAAGTGGGTCGTCACTCGCGTAATAATTACCCGATAACCCATCTTGAGACAAAGGTTTATATTTTGATTGGGCGCCCCGGAAAGGGAATGGCTTCCCGAGGACATTGATTACAAGTGTTTCTTCTGGGGGTAGGTTACGTAGACTGGTGCTTTTCCCTGTCCCGCTCTCACCCAGAACTAATATGCTATTAGCCATCATCATCCTTAACATGCGTCTGAAATATTCACCGATGCCTTGCCAGGCTTTTTAACAATTAACTCAAGCAATGCTTCGCGAATAGAGCCTGGAGCAATCGCTAAATAATCCTCACATAATCTTTTGTTAATCGAGTAAGAGACCTTAGGTTCAATCGGGTTAAACTCTTCAGGCAAATATACCTCATTGCTCTCATACTTCTTTTTGTCTAAACTATAAATCATGGGCGTCTTGCAAGTCACTTTATACAGACCAACAACATACGACCTCTCACCTTCGTGTTCGTGGCCTATCGCACCAATAATGCACTCAGTTAACGCTTCTTTTTCAGCCAATAACTGCGCTAATTTCTTGTTAACTTTGTTCAACTGGACAATGTTAGAATCTAACATCTCAACCCTGTCATTTACTTCAATCTGCTGTCTCATGTCATCCTCTTTACTTAGTAGTCTACGCGGGATAGCGTGAGACCATACTAGCAAGTGATTGTTAAATTGTCAACTATTTGTTACACTATTATTTTGCAGGAGGAAGTATGACGTTAGATGAAGTGAGAGAGTATTATGGTAATTGCCATAGGTTCGCCAAGCGCACACGGATGTCATCCAGTAGCTTTTTGAATTGGGTAACGTCTGGCTATGTCCCTATTATGAGCCAACACAAACTGGAGATACTGACAGAGGGTGATTTAATTGCCCGAATAAGTGACACGCCTTTTGAGATGAAAATCAAGGATTCACGATGAGGAAGTTAATTGGTGTATTGGCTTGTGTTTTACTGGTTGGATGCCAAGACCCTCCGCGCCATCGCGTGGTTACGGATGAAAACGGCAAACAGGTAGAGGTGGTAGATTCTCGTCCAGGGTTTGCTGAGCAAGCAACGAGCGCTGCGATTGCTGGGGCTGCTGCGGGGACTGCGGGCACTTTAGCTCATCACGCGACCAACCATGCGGTTAATAAGTATCGCGCTCATCGAGCCAGGAGGAGAAGATGAAGAAGAACATCATTGGTTTGGTTATTAGCATAGCGATAATTATTGGTGGCGTTTATAGCAACCACACATACGGTGAAGGAGTAACAAGGATGAGTGAGATTAGTTCACAAGAAAAGATAGATGGTATGCATGATTTTTTGGAAGCGATTGAGTTGGAATTGGAGTCCGAGGAGCCCGAAAACGTTGAGATTGCGACCAGGATTCTTGATGAGCTTTACACTTTCTTTACAGATGAGCTTCCAGGAACCGCGCTGTGTCAACTGTTAGAAGCTGGCAGTTAATGGTAGGATAAGTCCTTAGAAACAAAAAGGATTTCTATGCCCCCAGACCTACTTCATGCGTTAGCAGGCGAAGTTGCTGAGTCATTAGAGCACTCGTTACATGGCCGTGATGAGGTGTGTTGGTTCACAATCCAACAATTACATATTCTTGAGCAGGCTTTGACGCGTGCTTACAATGAAGGGAAAAGAAGTTTAGCTCCATAGTACACCACATACCATGGAGCCTAAATAACGCACTAACTTTTCAAGAGGCATGCGCTAAATATGAGCACAGTATATCACAATAAGATCTCAGTCACAGCATTTATATACACTAAATTCAGGTGGAATTTTTATCGTCTGCAATTTGAGGTATAGGTAGTACTCCATACATACCCTAGGAAGGGGATATAACAAGAGGATGATGTAATGGCTACAAACCCAGATGTGTTTAAAAGTTTGAATAATGTAATTAGAAAACTCGATAAAACTGATTCGTCAGTCAATGAAAAACTCCAGTATTTGCAAGCATGCTTAACGCTCCTGGCTCGGAGGGGTGTTTAATGAGTGTAGACGCGACCCGAGCGACGTGGCAACTAACCAAAGCCCAAGTTACTCAAACTGAAAAAATGTTCCTTTTATCCTGCGCTGATAGAGCGGGTGAAACTGCCGAGTGCTGGCCATCAATTAAGCGATTGTGTGCCGACACAGGCATGGACAGAAAGACTATTATATCAGTTCGCCAATCCGTCATGGATAAAGACTTACTAGAATACACAGGTAATATGGAAGGAAGGACCAAGTTAATTCCCGTAATGCGCCTGACGTATGTGACTCAACGGGAGGATGAGGAAGCTAACAGTCCCAAAAGCGGTACTGTTTTAAATTTAAACAGTACCGAAAGCGGTACCGTTAAACAGTCCCGAATTCGGGACACTGAACCTAAAAGGTTTGAACCTAAAATAAATACTACTAGCGAACAGAGTTCGCCATCAGCACCTACCCCTTCGGGCGCAACCCCTTTAGACTTAGTTTCCATCTTCGCGGCGGAGCTTCCATCGAGCCCGCAGCCGGTTGTCCATGCGATAACGAAGGCTTTGGATTGTAAGTCACGGCAAGCGATTAATAATTTCAAGAAGTATTGGCAGGCGCGATTGGGTTCACCTTTGACTGAAGATAGCTTTCGAGATTACTTGAATGGGCTTAAAGAGAGTTGCCCAGGGTTTTTGGCTGAATACACAAACAAACGCGGAAGGAGGCAACGGAATGGTTTAGCAGCGATTTTAAATTGGGAAAATTTCGAGAAGTATTTAAACAACGTATTATTTTAACTAAGGAACGGGTTATGAAGTTACGAGTTAAGAAAAACCCCGACGCTGAACTCGGGGTTTTGGGGGTATTGATTTCGGATGGAGATCCAACGTCGCTTGAAGTGGAGAAAGCAATGCTTAGTTTAAAAAGCAGTTTATTCTATTCACCAAATTACAAGGAACTTTACAATGTTATCAGGAAAAGCTACGAACAAAAACAGCTGTTTGATGTCGCCTCATTGTTCGGTATGGGCCTCAGCCACGACATCCAAGACGTGGTGACAAACTCCATCACCAATAACTTCTTTCCTATCACCTCCTTGCATAGACACATCGAGGAACTAAACACATTCGAAGACCTGCGCCAGCAATTCAAAATTATGGAGAAAACCATGAAAGCATGCGATGCCGAACCGATTCCAACCGTTGCGGCAGAAATCATGCTCGATGGCGCTCAAAAAATAGGTGACATTCGCCTGGATAAAATGAGCTACGGCGCAACCCTAATCGATATCGTAGAGGAGCGCGATAACGGAATATTCAAGAACGACGCAAGCATTAAATGCGATATTAAACAGTTTGGAGAAATAAGAAATTGCGGTTTGATAACAGTGGCAGGCGCTTCAGGCGTTGGTAAAACATTCTTTAGCCTCTACTTCATGAATCAAATCATCAAGAACTATCCTGAAAAACAATTCATGTTCTTTAGTTTAGAGATGAAACGAAACGAGATACTCGAACGCATGGAACACATCAACAGCAAAGATGAAAAGACCTGGCTCCTCGATGGACGTATCTTTGACCAACCGCGTATCGACATCGAATACATCGAAACTGTCTGCAAAATCCATGCCATGAAAAAACCCCTGTCGGTCATCGTTGTAGATTACATAGGCCTCGTCACAAGCGCAGGAAAATATGACCGCGAAGATTTAAAGATAGCTGATATCACACAAAGGCTTGCGGCGCTGGCAATGAACCTGAACTGCGTTGTTATATGCTTGTCACAGGTGAATAGAGACCCCTCTAAGCGACCCGAAGGTGATAGGTGCCCCTATCCCTCCGATGTTGCTGATTCGGTCGGTAGCGTGCGTTCGTCGAGCTTATGGATTGGTATCGAACGTCAGGAGCCAAACATGTTTATTGCTAAATGCAGGAAATCTAGACATGGTCAGAATTTTGAAGCGTCCTTTGATTTCAATGAAGGACGGTTTGAGGAGCGCGCCGCACCTTACACAGCTAAACGCCCACAAACAATTGAAGAGAAAATCAACTACCTAAAAGGAAAGAAATAATGATAAACCTAAGAACTACCGCGTAACCCAACCACACCAGAAGCACAGGAAGGCGATAGCCTTCCCCTGGTAACTGGGGTTGACTCA
>Ga0209986_10005588_pt1 | contig 10398 bp, 11 predicted proteins | sample BlataG_FD_183168 | JGI IMG/M metagenome (GOLD analysis project Ga0209986, IMG submission 183168) | Deep subsurface microbial communities from Black Sea to uncover new lineages of life (NeLLi) - Black_00105 metaG (SPAdes) (version 2) | ecosystem: Environmental > Aquatic > Marine > Oceanic >...
AAACATATATCAGGATGTAGCCATAGTATTGGAAGGTGGTAAGATCGCTCAGAGATAGAACGTGAGCAAAAATCGCCGGAAGCGCCGATGAACAGACGAATTCAATAGAATTCACCACGAAAGCCAGAGCTATAATTCCCGCTATCGTCCCGAAGGTTAAAGGGGAAAAGACAACCCGTTCCATTCTGCTCATAGTCTTCTTTCTTGATTCTGCATCTCCAACTTCACAGACAATAGCTCCTTTTGTTCTGACGAATTCCCTTATACTCAGTATTCCTGCGCCCAGGGCTACCGACCCGATTATTATTGTCACTGGCCTGAAGTAGCCAATAAGCAGGAAGGCATTAAGCCACGCTGTCATGAATAGGAAATATAACACTCCCGAGGCAAAAACGAAGGAGCCAACAAGCAGCCATATTCTCCTTTTGTCTTTTATAGTCATTATTAAGGATATGAGGTAGGCAAGTACCCACATGGCACAGGGATTGAAGCCATCAACAAGCCCCAGAATTACAGCCAAAGCCGGAAGGGAATAGTCTGAGAGTTTAATCTTCCCTATTATGGGCAACGTTGCTTCATCGTCGGGTGCTTCACTTCCCGTTTCCGGGCAATTACCTGCCAGACATTGTTGCAAGGCCATTTCAATCTCTTTGCCCGTCGTTTCTTCTGATTCCCAACCCATAAAGGCTTGCCCTCCAAAAATTGTTACAGGGAATATTGGGTTGCCTTTTTCCCCCACGCTTGCAAGCATTTCTGCTAATAGGGCAGATTCCTCAGGTTTGATGGCATCGTGATAAATGAATTGACTTGAAGGGTATTCGTTGGCCAACTTTTCATTAAATGGCTCTTGTTCATCACAGTGTGAACAGCCGGGAAGATGGAAGAAATGAACCTCAAAACCTTCGGTCGTAATCGGCTTTGCTGCTTCCTGCCCTGTGAATAGGAGGACTGCACCTATGGCTATTAGAGCTATGACCAAGTATCTCTTGAAGGGGTCCTGATGGATTTTTCTGAAGAAATTGGTTACGTTTGTTTTCATTGGTGAGTGCTACTTTGCATCTAGATTTTAGCTCTAGCCACAAGAAGTGGCAAGCATCTTTGAGCTCCTCCCAAACGTATCAGGGCAAGGTTCTACGGTTATCGCCGCAGACCCCGCAGAATATTTGTCCTTTTGGTTGCTTTTAGCTTACAATACCGTAGCAAGGAAATCGTTTCTCTGATTTGCAAGTGTAGCTTATTCGCAAGAAAGGAGAGTCTCAATGAAATCAGGTCTTATTCGGCTGAGCAAAGGGATAGTTAGCCTGGCTACATTAGCCGTCATCGTTTTTCTCGTAGGTGGCTGTGTTTACACTAACCACCTTCCAGTTATCACTAGCCTCAAAGCTGAGCGAGAGCTAGTTGCTTCCTCGGGGAGTTGCCGGATTGAGTGTGTTGCGTTGGATGAGGATGGTGATGAGCTAAGCTACGAGTGGTTGGCTGGCGGGGGCAATATAGATGGGTCTGGAGCTGCTGTCGCCTGGGATGCTCCTGAGGCTGGAGGTATATATGACATTATGGTCAAGGTAAGTGATGGCAATGGCCGTGACGTTGCTGATTCTATTACTGTAACTGTGAGAGTGAATCATCCCCCCATTATTACCGGGTTGATAGCCGATGTGGGTTCAGTTACCCCTTCAGGTAGTTGCCAGCTCAGGTGTGATTCTGAAGACCCCGATGGCGACGAGTTGAGCTATGAGTGGTCAACTGAGGGAGGCGATATCTCAGGGAAGGGCTCTACGGTTACCTGGACTGCTCCCAACGCAGCGGGCACTTACGCCATCACAGTTATGGTCACTGATGGCCTAGGTGGTGTGAGCAGCAGCTCACTGTCTATCAATGTAGGAGTCAATCACCCTCCGGTCATTGAGGAGTTAACTGTCATTCCTGAAGACCCTAAAGACTTCAACTATAGCAGGATGAGAATCTACAAGGGTGAAAGTTGCGATATTGAGTGCATCGTTTCGGATTCCGATGGAGATAACTTGAGCTATCAATGGTCCACTGATGTGCACCCAGATAGTTTGTCGAGTGAGGTGGGTAGTATTTCCGGGGAGGGCTGCGTAGCTACCTGGACTGCACCTCTTAGGCGGAGCAAAGTTATTGTCTCTGTACTAGTGTCTGATGGCAAGGGTGGCACAGATACTGAGGACATAGTTTTTGATGTGGTGACCGCCAAATGTTCGCTTTAGGTGAGGGTGCGGTTGATTCGTCGCAATTCTAGCTGAGAGGCACAATTTTCACCTCACCCCAAACTCCAATCTTGTCGTCTTTAATGATGATTATGCCGTGTAGTCGCCGTATGGTTTGAGCTTTCTCGATGGCTCCAGGAATATCAGCAGCATCCCTGACCACATTGCCAATGGCAGTAGCTACAGCATCAGCTAAAGGAGTGGAAGGAGAAAGGGCGATGACGGCATCGGCGTTGCCTAGGCTTAGTGAATGTCCTACGGTAGCTGAGGAGGTACATACACCGAGAGGCGTTTCCGCGGACTTGATTTCCAGGGCAATCTTTCCTGTGAAAGGAGACTGACCGGCATAGATGGCTACCAGCCTCTTCTTGGATGTTTTCAGGAAAATGTCGCCACCATTTTCCACGATTACTTCTGGTGAGAAGCGAAGCAAATCTCTGCCTACAGCTTCAGCTATGGCACCTGCCACTGCAGCCATAGGACCCACTTCAGCTATCTGAGATGCCTTGGCCATTTCTTTGATGATGAGCGGGGCATCTGCTTCAGCCTGGTAGGGCTCTAACGTGGTTAGAAAGAGCGGATCGTGCCTAATGTAATTTTCCAGAGAATCACGATATTTCAACACAGATCTGATGGCTTTGTCTTTCAGGTTACGACGAGCTCGAATATATAAGTCAGTCTGTTCTACCACTACGGTGAAAGACACTAGGTCGCTGTCTTTGATCCAAGAACGATAAGTTCGCGGCTCATACATTCTCTAAGGGAGCCTTTCAATCTTGCTTGGCTGAATTCGTCTGTTCCTTCATTTTGTGGCATTCCTCACCTTCGGAATTGTTTCCCGTCCGCTGCTCCAAGAGTGCCCAGGCGCCAGGTGCAATTGACGGAACCTGAAATCGCACCCGTTGGCTTACTGTTGCATCTTGGGCAAGAATGCTCGCAAATAGGCGTAGCTCTTCATAGTCCCCCGAAGCAAATTTCCTTTCAATGTGTGAATCTCCAAATCTAAATGCCTTTTGGCATTCAGAAATATACCCTCATAGCTCGGGGCGGGCAAGCTTTGACACATAATCCACAGACAACGCACTTACTATCGTCAAAGAGCACTTTCCTGGTTTTGGGCTCCAGAGAGAAAGCGCCAGTGGGGCAGATGGTGATACATGCTCCACAATCGGTGCACCTGACTTCGTCGCGAACTACGTCCTGTGACAGAGATTGAATCTTTACGCCGACTTCAGTGAGAAATTGGACGCCTTTGTCGTAGTTTTCCTGCTTGCCACTTAGCTCCATGACGAGTAGCCCCTCCTGTCCCGGTGACACTGAAGCCTTAAGGATGTTGAATCTGAGACGGAAGTCCCTAGCCAGCCGGTAAACAACTGGCTGTCCTGTTACTCGAGGAGGAAAATGAAGCACTATTCTTCTAGAGACATCCATCCTGTCACTCCATTATTGGCCTTTCCTTAAGTGGTCTAACTGTAATGCCTGATTCGGCTCCAGGCAAAGGAGCCACTGGCTCAGTGAGCAGAAATTCGCCTTTTTCTATCCAATCCTTGAGGGTGTCAGCGATTTCCAATGCTTTGGGGTAGCTGGACAAGGAGGCAGTAGGGACATCTTGCCCTTGAACTTTTATGCAGCCGCTTTTGAGCTCAGCGTAGCTAACCTCTCCTAAGATATCTGGCTTCATCTGGGGATAAGCTTCAGAATAATCCACAATGGGAGCCAGGATATTGGCATCGCTTACCATCGTATAGCGTAGAATCTCCTCGGATAGTATCGGTATGGGGACGCCTATGCCTACGGTTAAGGTGCAGCCATAGCCGAGCATGCTCGTTCCTACTAGCCATTCTGGCTTCATTTGTTTCAAGTCTCCGATTACAGCCAGCGTAGCTGCCCCTCGCCGCGGCACACCATTGTCCCCCCTAAGGGCAGTGGGGTTGTGCTGTGTACCATTCCACGCCACATAACCTATCCCGCCACCTAAGAAAATGCTGGTCCCGATACCTATGGTTTTGTAGTAAGGGTCATTGAAGAGCGGCGAGAGTTGCCCCGCAGTAGAGTAGTTGGCATTCCCCAAATTCGGCTTAAGCACCCCCATATAGGTGTACAGTATCCTATCGGACAGGTTCACCCCTACGTTGTAGTTCTGGTAGGCATTTCTTACATTGAACAGCACCGCTTCATTAATGTCGCTGATATTGATCAAAGTCTCCAGCTTCTTCCTGGGGTAGCAGTCTGTCCCATAGGCGGTAGCTACAAGTCTGACATCCTTACCGGCTACTAGTTCCTCGATTACGTGCCCACCACCATAATTGAACTCCCCCGGATAGAACTTATTTCTGGGATCATCATCAGGAATGGCAGTTGCCCCGAGGAAAAGATCTACGGCAGCTATCCCAGTATAGACTGGAACATCGTTGAGGTAGACCTTGCCACCGCCAAGTTTTATCCTTGGTTTGGAATGTCCTGTATTGAGAAAAGCACCGGAGGAACACATCGGGCCAAAGGTGCCCGTGGTGACCACATCTACTTTTTCTGTGGCTTTGCTTATGCCTTTCTCTTTGGCAAGGTCAATCACCTCTTCGGCAGTCACCACGACTACCTTTCCTCTTTTGATTTTCTCGTTGATTTCAGCAATAGTCCTTAACATAGTAATTCTAGCGTCACTTTCGTCATTCTGAGCGAAGAGAAGAATCGAGACCCTTCACTGGAGTTCAGGGTGACAATCAAGATCTCTTTGCCATAATAAATCTAGCTTTGTTTAAGCAAGTCTATAGCCAATTTGGCTGCCTTTCTGCCTGATAGAAGCATGCCGCCAAATATTGGCCCCATTCTTGGGGAGCCAAAAACAGCGGTTGCTGCCATGCCGGCGACAATCAATCCAGGATAAACCTCTTTAGTATTTTCAGGGACCATTGTCTCGCCTATTTCAGCCCACATTGATTTCTCGCCCACTATGCCTCCGGTCGTCGTCCTGAGCTTTCCTCTTAGTTTCTCGGTAACCAGGCGGCAGACCTCGCTACCATGTCCGGTAGCATCTATCACCAGCGTCGACCTTATGGCTAAAGGGTCGACGTGTAGATTTGCTAGAGAGACAGGACTCCAATTTAGCACCAGGCCGCTAACTCTGTCGGCCTCTCTGATGACTACATCCTCGACACTAATCAGGTTAAACATCTTAGCTCCAGCTTTTAGCGCTTGAGAGCAAAGTGCTGCTGCTACTTCCAGAGCACTGGCGACCCAATAACCCTTTTGATACTCAACGCTGGCAATGCCAAATTCGTCCAGGATCTCTTTACCTTCGGGTTGAACCACAATTTTATTAAACATCATGCCGCCTCCCCATATGCCACCACCAATGCTCAACTTCTTTTCGAAGATGGCCGTTTTTACTCTTTCCTTTGCCAGATAGTAGGCGGCGGTTATGCCTGCTGGTCCAGCGCCCACTATAGCCACATCTAGTTCCATTGCCTCAAGAAAGTCCTTGATGTAGCTTTCAGTTATGGCTCGGGAAATAATGACTTCATCCATTTCTTGACCTCCATTCTATTCTCCTTGTGTTTGTGAATTGAATAACCCTGAGCTCAGGTAACGCTCTCCAGTATCGGGGAAGATCACCACTATGAGCTTACCTTCGTTTTCTGTTCTTTCCGCTACACTAACAGCCGCGTAGGTAGCAGCACCTGAGGAAATGCCAGCTAATATACCCTCCTCACGGGCAAGCCTTCTAGTCATGGCAATGGCCTGTTCGTCGCTAACCGTGATGACCTCGTCGATCAAATCTAGCCTTAAGACATCCGGGACAAATCCAGCTCCGATGCCCTCGATCCTGTGCTTGCCTGGTTTACCACCCGAGAGGACTGGCGAGCCAGTTGGCTCGACCGCGACAACTCTAAGGCTCGGTTTTCTGCTTTTGAGCCCCTGGGCTATTCCAGTTATAGTGCCGCCGGTACCCACACCCGCCACCACAATATCTACTTCACCATCGGTGTCTCTCCAGATCTCCTCAGCTGTAGTCTCGCGGTGGACTCTGGGATTGGCTGGGTTTCTGAACTGCTGAGGTATAAATGAGCCAGGTGTGGCCGCAGCCAATTCCTCAGCCTTCTTCACCGATCCCGCTATTCCTTCCTCCCCGGGAGTTAGAACCACTTCAGCTCCGAAGGCAGCTAGGAGCTGCCTCTTCTCCAGTGACATTGTCTCGGGCATGGTGATAATCAGCTTGTAGCCTTTAATAGCACAAACGAAGGCTAGACCGATGCCGGTATTGCCACTAGTAGGCTCAATGATTAGCGTGTTTTGGTTGATTAGCCCACCTTCCTCGGCTGCTTTTATCATGGATACCCCAATCCTGTCCTTGACGCTGCCGCAAGGATTGAAGTGTTCAAGCTTAGCCACTAATTGAGCACGAAGCCCTTGGGTTATCCTGTTTATGTTGACCAGGGGGGTATTTCCCGCTAATCCGGTAAGGTCACCAGCTATTTTCACTACCTATTTAACTCTCCACTCCTACTGGGCAATTAGCATCCAAGTATATCATTATACTCAAGAAGTATCTAGCTATGTGAGACAGTCTTCGTTGCCGCTGATGACAGGGAGGTTGCTTATTCGGGTAGGCGAGTAGACTCCCTGCGGGGATTTTCGGCATGGGCTTTCATGCTGCCACCACTCTCCAGCTATGTGCGTAAACATTCATCCTTTTTCCCCTGGCAAAGCCAATGAGAGTTATGCCCCAATCACTGGCCAATCTCACTGCCAGGTCGGTGGGAGCGGATATGGATATTGTCATAGGAATGCGTCTTCTAGCCACTTTGAGCAATATCTCTGAGGAGACCCTTCCGCTGGTGATTACTATGCGGTCATCTGTGGGCACGTCTTTCAAGATGCATTCCCCGAGGACTTTGTCAAGGGCGTTGTGCCTTCCTATGTCCTCAGCGGAGACGAGGATGTCGCTTGTGTCGCACAATGCGGCTAAGTGAGTGCCACCTGTTGCTCTGAAAATGGCAGAGCGATGCTGGAATTTCTCCACAAGGCCGAAAACGTCATGGCTCGAGATATTCATTGGGACTCCACCTTCCTCCGGGGGGTTACGCTGGCAAGTCCCCTGCCACCACTGGAAGCAATAACCCGCTTGGCCAAAGTCTCCGCTGGCTGCCTTTTATCATCGATGGTTTCTACCCAGACCATGCCATTCTTGTCATCAACGGTTATTCTCTTGATCTCATCTTTGCTTCCAAGCAGTCCCTCAGAGGCGATGAAGCCGACAGCCAAATAGTCTAGATTTGATGGGGTGCAAAGCAGAGTTGCGAACTCGCGCCCATTTAGGAAGACACTGAGAGAGCCCTCTCTCGCAAGCATATCTTCAATCTCACTCTCACCTTCTTCGGTAACACACAGTATAGAAAACCTCTCCATCCCTTCCATCTCCGTTCTTGCCAAACGTCTATCTTCCATCGACGAGTTATTAAACACTGAGCTTCTAACTCGGCATCTTGATATTCTGCTTTAAGTTCATTAGCATGTCTCGATCATCAACCACAAGAGGAGCGCCAAACTCCTACGATTTTCTTACCCTTCATATCCTCTCTTCTTTATTCCTATATCATCGAAAAGCAATAGCCCAGAGCCGAAGCCATTATACTAACGACTACCAGATAGGTAAGCAGGGTCTTGCCACCGAATTCCTTCCTTAAAACCAGAATGGTTCCCCAACTAGTAATCGAGCCTACCAACAAAAGCAACATCCCGGCCCCAATGTTCATTCCCTGTGACACAAAGGCATGAACCAGGGGAACGCTAGCAGTGGAGCAAATATACATGATTAGGCCAAAGATAAGGCTGAAGAGATACCCTAATCCGCCACCGAGATGGCTTCCTACAAATTTCCCTAACAGGGGCAATCGCTGCCACCAAAGCTGCCAGAGCTAGTCCCAGAAGCAACTCGGGGCCGATTTCTTTCACCATGTCCGCGAAGGCATATTTGAACACATGCTTCAGCCGGTGAGTGAAATTCCGGGAATGAGCTCCTGCATATTCCTCTGGCCTACTCTCAAATGCCTGCTGGCTATGGGAACAGCAGAAATAATAAACCTCCCCACCATATTCTGCATTAGATGCTCTTCCTGCCTCGATGCGCATCCCACAAACTGGATCGATAGCTTGTTGACCTTGAGGAGCAGAAGCTCTGGGCCTGACCTTGATCAGATTTCCCACCAGCCCCATAACCAAGCCCATCACTATCACTGCAAAGAAGATGAACATCGTAAACTTTAATCCCAAGAGAGCATAGGTCACCAGAAGGGCGGTTATGGAGGTAGCTGGCGTTGCTACTAGAAAGGCCAGAACTGGCCCCAACCTCGCCCCCTTCTGGTGCAGACTCACTGCTATTGGGAGGGAGCCTATGCAGCAGATGGGAAGCGCTGTTCCGACAACAGTGGAGTAGAGAATCGGCTTTACCCCTCGCCCGCCAAGGTGTCTTTCCACCAGCCTCGTGGGGACAAATTCGTGGATCAAGCCACTCAGCAAAAACCCTATCGCCAGGAAGGGCAATGCCTCAATGACGTAATCTTTAAATACGATGAAAAACTGGGCTATCAACTGTTTTGCCCCTTCAGCATCATGGAAGTATTGAAACGGTGGATGGTAGAAGAAATCCCGCGTCTTCCCTACAGAGCCATACCAAAAAGAGCGTGAAGGGATGTTCAATTAGAACGTCAAGGTTTCCCTACCGCTTATCCCAGCACCAATGCAAAGTGCCACCCACAGGCTCAGATATTTCTCTCAAGTCCCAACCTTTCTTCCCTCTCCCTGAGCTATGCTATGCCTTCTCTTCACACTTATATGCTTTAACTGTAATGCTCGACAGCTTCTCCATCGCTTTGCTTTGTGTGCCCTCTACATAAAACTCCCTACTAGATATCACCTGCACATCCTCAAAGCCGGCTTTCTTCATCTTTTCTAAGTATTCCTGTTGCTCTAAAGCCCCAGCGATACATGCTACCCAGGCATCAGGGTCATTCTTTATCTCCTCAGGGAGTGCTCTCTCGGAAACTATATCAGAGACTGTGAGCCTTCCCCCAGGCTTCAAAGCTCGGTAAGCCTCCTGGAAGACTTTAGATTTATCCAGGGAGAGATTGATAACGCAGTTACTGATAACGACATCCACAGATTCATCCTCGACGGGAAGTTTCTCAATTTCCCCCAGACGAAATTCTACATTGTCATGGCCATTGCTCTTGGCGATAGTGCTTGCCTTTTCAATCATCGCTTTGGTCATATCAACGCCAATAACTCTGCCCTTTGAACCAACCCTGTTAGCTGCAAGAAAGGCATCAATGCCGGCTCCTGATCCCAGGTCTAACACCGTCTCTCCTTCCCTTAGCCCGGCAATAGCTATAGGGTTGCCACATCCCAATCCCATAATCGCCTCTTCCGGGACCTGTTTCAAATCCTCCCTCAAGTATCCGATAGCCTCAGCTTGTGACAAGGGGCTGATCCCGCAAGCACAACTTGGACAGCAGTTCTGTTGGTCTTGCTTAGCTATCTGGGCATATCTCCGCTTCACCACTTCTTTGATTTTCTTCTCTTCCATAATTCACCTCCTTCATTTTCTTGCCCCTTGGGGTATATTCTCAAGTGCATTGTTGAAAGCTTTCTAACCCTGGGTGGATCGGTAAGGGTTAACATGAACCATGACGTCCTGCACGTGCCGTACCTCGCTCAGGAGTTTGTCTCTCACCTCGGATGCTACTTGATGGCTCTGTTCCACGGTGACACCGCTATCCACAGCGATTTTCAAATCAATGATGAAACTGGAACCGCAGCGATGCGCCTTGAGACTATCGACTGCCCTAACGCCTTCAATCTCCAGACTTTTGGCTTTAATCTTATCCAAGACTACTTGTTCTGGCATTTCGTCCATCAAGATTCCAATATTTGGGCGCAGAATAGAAAGCGACATTTTGATAATCAAGGCCGAGACCACGAGTCCAGCTATAGGGTCTAAATACTGAAAACCCAGCCTGGCTCCAAGTATACCGGCTAAGGCAGCCACCGAGGAGTAAGCATCCGAGCGGTGGTCCCAGGCATTGGCGATGACGGCCAGGCTATTATTCCTCTTTCCTACCTTGAGGGTATAGCGGAACATCGCCTCTTTTATCACTATGGAAGCGGCAGCGGC
>Ga0209986_10005589_pt1 | contig 10397 bp, 11 predicted proteins | sample BlataG_FD_183168 | JGI IMG/M metagenome (GOLD analysis project Ga0209986, IMG submission 183168) | Deep subsurface microbial communities from Black Sea to uncover new lineages of life (NeLLi) - Black_00105 metaG (SPAdes) (version 2) | ecosystem: Environmental > Aquatic > Marine > Oceanic >...
AGGTTAATTTACCTTTTACCTTTACCTACTATGGTATTGACTATACGCAGCTTACGATTGGTTCAGATGGTTGGGTTGCCATGGGTTATCAGACGCAATATGATCAGACCAATAGTCCGATTCCGGATTCAGATGGTCCGTCAGCGATGGTGGCTGGGTTATGGGATGATTTAGATCCGGGCAATAGTGGTCAGCCGAGTGATGTTTATTATTATCATGATGCGGCGAACAATCGGTTTATTGTGGAGTGGTTCAGGGTTGAGCATTGGCCGAGTGGTTATCATGAGACTTTTGAGATTATCCTGTATGATCCAGTGGTTTATCCGACGCCGACCGGTGATGGTGAGATCATTGTGCAGTATTTAATCGAGATGCAGGAGGCTGACAATACGTTAGGGATTGAGAATTTCTCAGAGACGGTTGGTATTCAGTATTATCTTAATGGTGGGTATCATGCGTTGGCAGTACCGGTGACTGATGCCTTTGCGATCAAGTATACGACCTATCCGCCGGATTGGATTGGTATCAAAGAGGAAGGTGGTTTTGCCAGCTTACCAATAAAGACGCTATTAGGCGTGATGTATCCTAATCCTGGTATGCGGGTAATGAATATTCGTTATCAGTTAGCGAGTGCGAGCGATGTATCTTTGTGTGTTTATGATGCGGCGGGTCGTTTAGTGCGTACAATAGTTGATGGTGCGTGTGAACCTGGGTGTTATACCCAGGTTTGGGATGCGCATGATGATTTAGGTCGTCGTGTTCCGGCCGGTGTGTATTTTGTGCGTTTTCAGGCGGATGATTATCAGAGAGTAGAAAAGGCTGTTTTATTAAGGTAAGTTAAAAGATGGGTTTGGGTTAGGAAGCTGGAATAAAGAATAATATCTAGCATCTTAACCCTAACCCAATAACCATCTTTTGGAAAGCTGCTTTTTTCTTGGTTAGCTTAGCGTTTTAACAAGCGTTTCATATAGTCCTTGGCTTCACCAAGACCAAGGATAAGACACAAGCTGTAAAAGATAGCTAAAGCTAAAATCCCGCTGATCAGCAGGTTCAATATCTGATTAATAAAAGTAATACCTATTGCACCGGATAGAAAGTCATGAATGACCATTGCAGCTAAACCAGCAGCGCACGCCGCGATCCCAAGCAAGACAAAGTATTTTACTAATGGCAATAATCTGAACTTACCGACCTTGCGCGGCAAGAAATAGAATAAGATTGCAAGGTTTAAAAACGATGATATTGTCGTTGACAGAGGAAATGCCCGGAATCCAATAATATGCATCAAGAACAGGTTTAAGATTACATTCACGCCGACCGCAACAAAACTTGCATACATTGGCGTTTTAGAATCTTTATATGCATAAAAAACCGCTGCGATATTTCGCACCCCAGCGACAAAAGGTATGCCGATGATATAGAGAATTAAAGCTATCTTTGTTGCATCGGTGTCAATGCTAGTGAACTTGCCGCGTTCATAAATGAGACGCGTAATTGGATGAGAGAGAAAAGCAATTATCGCCGCGCTTGAAATAGTGAGAAAAAAAACGAGCTTAAGCGAATCAAACAATGTGGTTTTTGCTTCAGCGTGCTTTCCCTGAACGACATATTTTGAAATCGTGGGTAAGGCAACAGTACCAACCGCTATGCCAAACAGACCCAGGGGTAAGTGCATTATCCGAAACGCATAGTTGAGCCAGGTTATGCTGCGTTCGGCAAGGAGTGATATTAGGAAAATATCCACGGTAACATTTATCCTTGAGGCAGCAAGACCCATTGCTACGGGGATAAATAGTGTGATAATTTTCTTGAAGCCGGGGTCTTTGAAATTGACATAAAGCCGGTAGCGAAACCCTTTATTATAGAGCCCTGGGATTTGTATTAAGAACTGCATCAAACCACCCAGAGTCACGCCGATCCCCATGCCGAATATCGGATCAATACCGTGCTTTACCAGGTACACGTAGAGAAGGATCGGCGTAGCAATTGACAGGATATTAAAAAAAGCCGGTGCAAAGGATGGTATGAAGAATTCCTGTTCAGTATTCAAATAACCCATTGCCCAGGCAGCAAAGGCAATGAAAAGCAAGAAAGGAAAGATGACTGCGGTCAAACAAGCGGTAAGGTTGAGCTTATTTGGTACCGCGCCAAATCCAAATGCAATGACTTTTACGATATACGGTGAAAAGATAATGCCAAGTACAACTGTTATGCCGACGACAATCACCAGAACATTGAATACATTGCTGGCAAGAAGGTTTTGCTGTTCCTTACCTTTTTGTTTTGCCGATGTCAGGGCAGGTATGAAGGCGGCGGACAGGGCAGTTTCTGCAAAGAGATCTCTGAATAGGTTGGGGATGCGGAATGCTGCATTAAAGGCATCGGTCGTCATACCGGCACCAAAAAGGTAGGCAAAGACCGACTCGCGCATTAGTCCCAAGACCCGGCTGATTGCTGTGCCTATAGTAAATGCCCGCACCCCTTTTGTGATATCCGGCATGGGCAATTATATTGAATATATAACTTGTGTCAATGTAGCGATTTTCCGATTGCGTAGTGGTCGAGCTTGCTCGACTAATAATATAGACCAGTCGACCAGGTTGCTTGGTGGTCTGCCAATACAGTTTTCTGATGTTCGTGTAAAATGAAGACACGAACTATTTGAAACGGCACCAGAATACATTTGGTAAATGCCTAAATTCTCGTTGACTTCAGGCACTTTTTAGATATAATGTAACGTATATAGATGGACTAAAAAGGAGGCAATATGAAACCGAAAGTTGCCATTAATGGCTTTGGGAGGATTGGCAGATTGGTTTTCAGGGCTGGATATAAAAGTGAGAAATTTGATATCGTTGCAATAAATGATATCACCGATGCACAGACTTTGGCACATTTATTAAAATATGATTCAGTACACCGAACATTTGGCCCAGAAGTCAAGGCAAAAGACGGCGCCATCGTCGTTGATGCCAAAGAATACAAAGTGTTTTCCGAAAAAGACCCTTCAAAATTACCGTGGAAAGATCTCGGTGTCGAATATGTGGTCGAATCTTCTGGTATTTTCCGGGAGTACAGTAAAGCTGAACTGCACATAAAAGCTGGTGCCAAAAAGGTCATGCTTTCGGCACCGGGTAAGGGAGAACCAAAGATAACTTCATTTGTCATGGGTATTAACGAAAATGCGTATGACCCGAAAAAAGATATGATATTCTCTAATGCTTCTTGTACAACAAACTGCTTTGCCCCGGTTGTTAAGGTCCTCCATGAGGCATTCACAATAAAAAGAGGTTACATGACAACGATCCATTCCTATACCAGTGACCAGAGGATCCTGGATCTGCCCCATAAAGACCTGCGCCGGGCAAGGGCTGCTGCATTGTCAATGATTCCGACGACGACTGGCGCGGCCAAGGCGATCATTGGACTATTCCCGGATCTTAAAGGAAAGCTCGATGCCATAGCGCTGCGCGTACCAACGGCTGATGTATCGATCGTTGATTTTGTTGCCGAATTGGAAAAAGAAACCACGGTCGATGAGGTTAACAAGGCGTTTAAAGACGCGGCTCAAGGTAAACTCAAGGGTTACTTATACTATTGTGAAGAACCATTAGTTTCCTCAGATTTCATCGGTAACCCGTACTCCTCGATCTTTGATGTTGAATTAACCAAGGTTAACGGCAATCTCGTCAAGGTTTTGTCCTGGTATGATAATGAATGGGGTTATTCTGTACGCATGGTCGATTTGCTTGAGTACGTTATTAGGAGAGCCTAATGGCAAAGCTTTCAGTTAAAGATCTTGATCTTAATGGAAAAAAGGTTTTCGTTCGCGTGGATTTCAATGTTCCCCTGGATGAGGAACAGCATATTACTAATGATACAAGGATCAGGGCATCCTTACCAACTATCAAATATATTCTCGAACAGGGTGGTATTCCTATACTTGCCAGCCATTTTGGTCGACCAAAAGGCAAGGTCAATCCCAAGCTGAGCTTGTTGCCAGTTGCTCACCGATTGAGCGAGATTCTAAAACGCAAGGTGATATTTGCGCCTGATTGTGTCGGTCCAGAGGTTAAGAAAATGGCCCAGGTTTTGAACCCGGGCGACATTCTGCTCCTTGAGAATACCAGGTTTCACCCTGAGGAAAAGCGCAATGATTCCGGTTTCGCAAAAGAACTCGCTTCGCTATCCGACCTCTATGTCAATGATGCCTTTGGAGCCGCCCACCGTTCTCACGCCTCAGTAGTCGGCGTACCAGCCCATTTTGAAAACCCCGCGTGCGGTTTTCTTCTGGAAAAAGAAATTCGATTCCTTGAGCGTACTTTAAAAGAACCAAAACGTCCTCTGCTGGCGATAATCGGCGGTGCAAAAGTATCTACAAAGATTGGGGTTATTAAAAATCTACTTAGTTCCGTCGACAACTTAGTTATTGGCGGTGGTATGTGTTTTACATTTTATAAGGCAAGAGGATACGAGATCGGCAAATCTCTTTGTGAGGATGATTTCCTTGATGAGGCAGCGGTACTGCTCAATAACCAGAAAATCTATCTGCCAGTAGATGTTCTGGTCGCCAAAGAGCCAAAACAGGGTAGTCCAACTAAGTGTGTAGAGGCTTGTGCTATACCTGCTGATTACCATGGTGTTGATATTGGTGAGAAGACGCGCCAGGATATAGCCCGGCTCGTGAACAAGTCAAAGACAATTGTCTGGAATGGACCTATGGGTATATTTGAGATCGAAGATTTTGCCGAAGGAACCGCGCTCATTGCCAGATCAGTTGCCCAGGCAACTACAAAAGGTGCGATTACGATTGTGGGTGGCGGTGATACCATAGCTGCGCTCGCCAAGTATGATCTGCTCAATGATGTTACTCATGCTTCAACCGGTGGCGGCGCGTCGCTTGAATTTCTCGAAGGCAAGGAATTGCCCGGTATTAAAGCATTAGAGGATAGGTAATCATGGAACCGATCATTGCCGGTAACTGGAAGATGAACAAGGACCCTGCTGAATCGAGGTCATTGGTGCAGAAATTGTTGGAATTAGTGAGCGATGTCAAAGAACGTGCGATAATCATTATTCCACCGTTTACGTCTTTGCCTTATGTCAGTGAAATAATCTGGAACAGCAAGTTGAAACTGGGTGCGCAGAATATGCATTGGACAAGACAAGGGGCTTTTACCGGTGAGATCTCAGGGTTGTTCTTAAAACAACTTGGTTGTGAATATGTTGTTATCGGGCATTCAGAAAGAAGACATATCATGGGTGAGACTGATGAAGTGATAAACAAGAAGCTGAAAACTGCTCTGGAAATCGGTTTGATTTCGATTTTTTGTGTTGGAGAAACAGAACAAGAGAAACAGAATGGTCAGACTGAAGAGGTTATTTCAAGGCAGCTGAGCCAGGGGTTGCAAGGCATTGAGAACGAGGTGCACAAGCTCATTCTTGCCTACGAGCCAGTTTGGGCAATAGGAACTGGCAAGACTGCGACTCCAGAGCAAGCTGCTCAAGTCCATAAATTTATCCGTTCCCGATTAAAAAAGAATACCGTGATTCTCTACGGTGGCAGTGTAAAACCAGAAAACGTGGATGTATTAATGGCACAACAGGATATTGATGGTGTTCTAGTCGGTGGTGCCAGTCTGAAGCCAGAGAGCTTTGCCCGGATCGTCAGGTTTTCAATTCCTTGACATTTTCCGCAAAATAGATATAATACTATTCATGTTATTATTTAAGGAGAAATAATGTACAGTGTTCTGTTATTTATCCATATTTTGGTCTGTGCGCTGCTTGTGGTTATCGTATTATTGCAGCAGTCGCGCGGTGGCGGTATGTCAAGCGTATTTGGTGGTGGCGGTGGTGGTGGTGCTGATTCTTTGTTTGGCGGTAAAGGAGCCACACCATTTTTCGTAAAAGTGACTACCGGCTTGGCGATGGCTTTCTTCGTCACTTCACTCGTCTTGGTTCTGATCAGTCGCAGGTCTATGCCCAAGAGTGCGGTTGAAAAAGCTCTGGAAGAAATGCCAATGCCTGCGCCCATGCCTGGAGAAGAGGGACCAGTAATCCCTACAGAACCCACACCGATTATCCCTGAAGAACCAGGTGGAGGTGAGTAGTGTTTGCAGTTATCAGAGCCAATGGTTATCAGTATCTCGTGAGCAAGGGTGAGACCATTACTATTCCGGCACATATTGGTGAGTTAGGTAAAGAAGTAGAATTCGATAAGGTGCTAATGATCAAAGAGGATGCCAGCACACTATTTGGCGAACCTTATATTGTTGGTTCAAAGGTCAAAGGGATTATAAAGAAGCATGGCAGGCTTCCCAAGGTAATAGTCTTCAAATTCCGCAGAAGGAAGAAATACCGAAACAAAAGGGGTCATCGTCAGGATTTCAGTCAGATTGAAATTACTGATATACTAAAGGCAAAATAAACATGGATGATAGATTTGGGTAAGGAGGATAAATGGCTCACAAAAAGGGTGTTGGAGCATCAAGAAATGGCCGCGATTCATGCGGTAAGAGGTTGGGCGTCAAGAGATTTGACGGTCATGTCGTGAATGCTGGCACGATCATCATCAGACAGCGCGGCACTAAGGTCCATCCGGGTATGAACGTTGGTGTTGGCAGAGACTACACGCTGTATGCCCTGATCCCTGGTAAGGTTAAATTCGGCTATACCAGGGGTGGTAGAAGGACCGTATCAATACTACCCTGAGGTAAAATACCTAAACCCCGTTAGATACTTGCTATCTAAACGGGGTAAACACCTAAATACCTAAAAATCTAAGTTTATAATGGTTTGGGTTTGGAATCTGGATTTTTAATTGTTTTTTCCAGCATCTTAACCCTTACCCATCTTCCATTTTATCATGCACTTTTCTTTATTGACATTTATAGAGAATGTGATATAATCCTACAAAGAGGAGGTATTTTGATGAAAATACACAGGATGATTGTGCTGTTTCTGTTCGGTCTTTTTTTGTACGGCGATGTCATGTATGAAATGTCGACAACAACTGAAGGTATGATGGGCATGGGTGGTGGGGAGACATTGATATCTGTTTTTATAAAGGATGATTGTTCGAGGACCGAGATGGTTATGCGGGATTCAATGGTCAGTGAGATGAAGAATGTTTTTATTACTCGACTTGACAAGGGTGTTATCTGGACCCTGGATATGGATAACGAGCAGTATTCAGAAATGAAACTCGGCGAAGAGACAGAAGAAGTTGAGGGTGAAGAAGAAACATCTGCGCCAATGACCGAGATTACAGTTGAAAAGACCGGTAAAAAGAAGGTACTGTTAGGAAAAGAATGTGAAGAGGTTGTTGTTTCAATGAAAGTCGAGGATGCGGGAGGGAGTATGAATTTTACCCAGACAATGTGGAATACAAAAGACATTACAGGGTGTAATGAAATTACAGAGTTTAATAAAAAAATGACAGAAATGGGTATGAAATCATCAAAGTCAGGTATGATGGCAGATAAGAAATCGTTTGAAGAATTTCAGAATAAGATCAATGAGATTGAAGGCTTTCCGCTTGAGCTCGATTTAGAGGTAATAGTGGCATCTGAACAGATGTCGTTTTCAATGAAAACCCATAGTGTAGTAACAAAAATTGATGCTAAACCGATAAATAACAAAGTTTTTGAAATACCAGCAGGTTATTCTTTAAAAGAATAATTGATTCAGACAGATTATTATATCCGAAGGATGGAATATAAAAGGCAATTTTGTGTATAATAGCATAGAGAGTGACGAAGTACTGATTGCGCGTGTAAAAAAAGGTGATTGCGAAGCATTTAATCCTTTGGTTGAACGGTACAAGATGCCGCTTTACAAAATTCTGTATCGTATGGTGCGTAATCGGGATGATACTGAAGATCTTGTTGAAGAGGCGTTTATCAAGGCATATCGGGCGATTTCGAGATTTGATATCAAGCGGTCGTTTTATGCCTGGATATGCCGAATTGCGGTGAATAATGCGATAAACTATATAAAAAAGGAACGCCGCGGTCAGGTTCAATCGATTGGCGTGGTGGAGTATAGACTTACTGCGAAGAAAGGGAACCCAGTTGCAATGACCAGAGAAAAGATGCTAAAAGAGCGGATTAATGTCGCGCTTGCTAAATTACCAGATGAGTTTAGAATGATTCTTGTCCTGAAGGTTGATGAGGAATACAGTTACGAAGAGATCAGCAATATCCTGAAGATACCAAAGGGGACAGTCATGTCACGACTTGCACGTGCTCGACAAAAACTTAAGAAGTTATTTGATGAATTGGAGGTGTAAACGAAATGAAATGTGATCTGCCGAGAGAACTGTTGAGTGGATACCTTGATGAAGAACTCAACGAAGAGCAGCTTGACTGGGTGAAGAAACACCTTGCTCAATGTGATGCTTGCCGCAAAGAGCTTGAGGAGCTTAAGAAACTCGATGAGCACTTGCGTTCTGCTGCGATTGAGGAGCCATCGAGAGAGTTTGTCTTCAAACTCAACCGTCAGGTCATGGAGAAGATAAGAAAGAGGTCTCGTTTTTCTATTTTTAGATTTTCACCGATATTTGTACCGGTCGCCGTAGCCGTATTAGTCCTTATCGTATTAATCAATATCCCCGAATCCAGTAAGCCAGTAGACCTTGACCACCGGGTTCTATACAGCGAAAGCGAGGTAAGAAAAGACATTGATGTAAAACTACCTGAGGTGAGTACCGCACGGAAGATGCCGCTGGAAAAGGGTATTGCTGTGAAAAAAGACAAATCTGTTGTTGCACCGAGTGCACCGATTGTGGCAAAATCAAAGTCTTACCGAGCTGCTGAGCAAGAGGTCGCTGGCGGAGTCTACGATCGAATTGATGCCGATGAATTTATGAAAACAGCAAGTTTTGAGCAAATCGAGATACCAGATGATAGAGTCGTTAGAGCAATAATCGATACCCATGGTGTCGTGGTAAGAGTTGCCACTGGTAATACAATAATCCCGGAGCGAGACACAATGCTTGAGAATCGTTTGCAGGGGCAGCAGTTGAAACCAGCTATGGTATCTGGCAAAAAAGCACAAATTTACGTCGATCTCACGCGGATGAAAGAAACCAAGGAATGCACTACACAGCAATAATTGTTGTGGGCGCCCGTCCCAATTTTATGAAGGCGGCGCCAATCTTCACTCAATGTAAGAAATTCCATGAGGTAACACCGATTCTGGTCCATACTGGCCAGCATTATGATAAAGAACTCTCCAAGGTTTTTTTTGACGATCTAAAATTACCAAAACCCAATTTTTATCTCGGTGTTGGTTCAGGAACACACAGTGAACAGAGTGGTCAGATCATGATCGAGTTTGAAAAGATCCTGGGTAAACTCGACCCTGATATAGTTGTTGTGGTGGGTGATGTGAATTCGACCCTTGCCTGTGCACTTGCTACAGCTAAATACCGTTGTGGTAAACACAAATACTCTCCTGTCATCGCTCACGTTGAAGCAGGTTTGCGTAGTAATGACTGGCACATGCCCGAGGAAGTCAATCGACGGTTGACCGATGCGCTCGCTGATTTGCTCTTTACCACAGAACTGAGTGGACAGGAGAATTTAGTAAAAGAGGGTATAACAAGTGATAAGATCTATCACGTGGGTAATGTGATGATTGATTCTCTATTAAGTTATAAAAAGCAGGCTGAGAAATCCTGCATTTTAGAGCAACTCAAGCTGAAAAAAATCGAGTATGCTGTACTCACCATGCACCGTCCTGAAAACGTTGATGCAAAGGAAACCCTGGCAGGATTCCTCGCTGCTTTCGAGAAAATTTCCAAGTCTATAAAAATAGTTTTCCCAGTACATCCTCGAACCAAAAAGATGTTCGACCGACACGGGTTGAAAACTGATTTCCTAAAAGCCACACCGCCGCTCGGCTACCTGGATTTCCTGAAACTGCTGGCAAATGCAAATTTCGTACTTACTGATTCAGGCGGCATTCAAGAGGAAACAACTGTGCTCAATATACCTTGCTTGACGCTGAGGGAGAATACGGAAAGACCGGTGACGGTGGATAAAGGCACGAATATCATCGTTGGCAAGGACCCTGACTCAATAGTAGAACAAGTGGGGAAGATATTGAGCGGCGAGAGGAAGCGGGGTCAAATGCCAGAATTCTGGGATGGTAAGGCTGCCCAGAGGATATGCAAGATAGTATTCAATTATCTCAAAGTGCAGAATTGATTAGATGGATTTAAAGGTTACGGTTGTACCGCGTGCCAAGAAATGTGAAATCGTCGAGTTGGACGTCCATCACCTGAAGGTTAAACTCATTTCTGCGCCGGAAAAAAACAAGGCAAATAGAGAACTGATTGCGGTTCTTGCAAAGCACTTTGGTGTCAAAAAATCTGCGGTCCTTATCAAAAC